>OIDM01000296.1_pt1 | contig 22260 bp, 15 predicted proteins | sample 1581531 | NCBI WGS metagenome assembly OIDM01 (sample SAMEA3882549, study PRJEB24775) | human gut metagenome | biome: human-associated habitat; feature: intestine environment; material: feces | place: Netherlands | collected 2009/2010
GGGAGATTATTTATTATGAAACCGGAAATCAAAGAAAAAATCACGGCAACAAACCAGAAATACTTAAAGAAATTCTTAACAGAGGAACCTCCGGCTAAGCTTGAGAGCCAGCTTGAGCACATGGAATGGTCATACCTTGATATGATTCACAACAAGGAGCAGCAGAGAGGTACATTTTCACCGCTTGCTGCTATGGAGCTTTCAGAGATAGAGGCAAATAAGGACAAATACCTTGCAACAGGTCTTGATGCTGTAAAGAATGGCAAGGTCGGTGCAATTCTTCTTGCCGGTGGACAGGGTACACGTCTTGGCTTTGACAAGGCTAAGGGCATGTTCAATATCGGAAAGACAAAGGAACTCTACATCTTTGAGCAGCTTGTCTCAAACCTCATGAAGGTTACAAATCAGACCGGTACATGGGTGCCTCTGTATGTTATGACAAGTGAGATAAATGATAGCATGACAAGAGCGTTCTTTGAGGAGCACGACTATTTTGGATACAACAAGGACTATGTGAAGTTTTTCGTGCAGGAGATGGTTCCGGCAGTTGATTTTGATGGAAATCTGCTCATGAAATCTGAGGATTCACTTGCTATGTCACCAAACGGAAACGGTGGATGGTTCAAGTCACTCATCAATGCCGGTCTTGACAAGGATTTGAAGGACAAGGGTGTTGAGTGGCTCAATGTATTTGCTGTGGACAATGTGCTTCAGCAGATTGCGGATCCTGTATTTGTAGGTGCTACAATCGAGTCCGGCTGTGTCAGCGGCTCTAAGGTGGTCAGAAAATGTGATCCATATGAGAGAGTCGGTGCTATGTGTCTTGAGAATGGCAAGCCTTCGATTGTTGAGTATTACGAGCTTACTCCTGAGATGGCAGAGGCAAAGAACGAGAATGGTTCATTGCAGTATGGCTTTGGTGTTATCTTAAACTATTTATTCCGCGTGGACAAGCTCATGGCTATCGCAGAGAAGAGCCTTCCGCTCCATGTAGTAGAGAAGAAGGTGCCTTACATTGATGAGAACGGTACAGAGCACAAGCCTGAGACTCCGAATGCATACAAGTTCGAGACACTCATCCTCGATATGGTATACATGATGGACAATAGCCTTCCATTTGAGGTAGACAGAGAGAAGGAGTTTGCACCTGTAAAGAATGCGACAGGTACAGATTCGGTTGAAACAGCGAGAGCTCTTCTTGAGAAGAACGGAATTGAAATTTAATATATGATTTATGGTAACTGTTCATTGGCAGGGATGTATTGATATTCTGCAATTTCTATTTATCGCAGACTTAGAGGTGCATCTGCCGATGAGCAGTTATTTTTATTTTTATAATCGCATAGTGGCCTGCAATGGGGAACATAGACTATAAATAGTTAACTGATTTATGAAAAAATAAATAATCCCGTCACAAATTAAACACAGATTGACAGTATACTTCTAAATATAAACGAAAGGAGAAATTATTATGGATAACAATTATAGAAATATGAATGATACAAATAATACAAATAATACTAACAGTACAAATAACAATACAAACAATGTAAATTTCACAATGTCGGGTAATCCTTACAATCCGGATGAGTCACAGAAGGCTGCACAGACTAATAATACATCAGCTGAAAGCTATTCACAGAGCTACAATCCATATTCGCAGGCTTCTGCAGCAGGACAGCCAAATACAAACCAGTCATATGCAAATCAGTCATATGCAAACCAGCCTTATTCTAATCAGTCGTATAATTCAGGCACAAATAATAATGCATATGGCGGCGCATCAGCCGGTTCGACAGACAACTCATATAGCCGGATGAATATGAATGGTCAGGCATACCAGCAGACTGCAAAGCCTAAGAAACAGAGAGCACCTAGAAAGCCTGGTGCATTTGGACCATTTGCAGCAAAGACAGTAGCGGCAGCTCTTATCTTCGGACTCGTCGGAGGCGGCGTTTTCACAGGAGTAAGCTATATTGGCACGAGAGCTATTTCAAATTCTTCTACTGCAAGTGCAAAGCTTACCACTACAACATCCGGTGGGACTAAGCAGACATCCTCAGGGGATGCAAAGGATCTGACAGATGTATCATCTATTGTTGATGAGGTTATGCCTAGCATCGTTGCTATCACAAATACAGGAACAGTAACCTACAACAGCTTTTTCGGAAGGCAGTCACAGCAGTCTCAGAGCTGTGGCTCAGGAATTATTGTGAGTGAGGATGATGATTATCTTTATATTGCTACAAATAATCATGTTGTGGCAGATTCAGAAGAGCTCACAGTACAGTTTGATGATGATTCTGTGGTAAAGGCAGAAATCAGAGGAACAGATCCGGATGACGATCTTGCAGTTGTACGTGTAAAGAAAGCAGACCTTGGAAAAGACACTTACTCAAATATCAAGATTGCTACAATCGGAGATTCTGAAAGTGTAGCTGTTGGAAGTCCTGCAATTGCTATCGGTAATGCACTTGGATACGGACAGTCTGTCACAACAGGTATAGTAAGTGCGCTTAACAGAACCGTAACTACACAGGATTCACAGACAGGTGAGACTGTTACCAACAACAAGCTTATCCAGACAGATGCAGCCATAAACCCTGGAAACAGTGGTGGAGCACTCTTAAATGAAAATGGCGAGGTTATCGGTATAAACTCTGTAAAATATTCTTCAACTGAGGTTGAGGGTATCGGTTATGCAATTCCTATGTCGGTTGCAAAGCCTATTATTGAGAGCCTTATCCAGGATGGAAAATATACTAATGAGAATCAGGCATACCTTGGTATCAAGGGTGGCGATGTTTCATCTGAGATGGTAGCCTATGGCTTCCCACAGGGTGTGTATGTTTCATCTGTTTCAGCTGGTTCAGGTGCCGCAAATGCCGGCTTACAGGAGGGAGATATCATCACTGCTGTTGACAGCACAAAGATTTCTTCTATGACAGAGCTGCAGTCAGCGTTAAAGAGCTACAAGGCCGGAGATAAGGTTACTCTTACTGTTGCCCGTCAGAGTGGCAGACAGTACGAAGAGAGCAAGGTTGAAGTAACCTTAAGCTCTGCAAAGGATATCCAGCAGTAATTCCTGCGCAGTGTATTGGTGGGAGGTCGGGACGTAAGCCCCGGCTACCGGCGGCGCACACGTACTCTTGCGGTCGCTACGCTACGTGGCTAAGATACTGTACGAAATTATGCTTGAAGGGTTTCTATGTTTGACGAAACCGTCGAAACGCGCCGTCCGTGGCGCGTTTTCTCCTCACCCCTGCGTCCATGCAGGGGTGTTTCTGCATTTCATGGGCATAATTTCTACAGTATCTAAGCCACTTCGCTATTCGCTCCTGCAAGAGTACGTGTGCGCCACCGGTGCCCGGGGCTTACGTCCCTTACGCTGTGGCGGAAATGTTGTTCAAATCAGTTCAAAGTACTAGACAAATTCCCTAAAATATTAGATAATGTATATAAATAATTTTACTTTTGCACCGCATATGAATTCTTCAAAATTGATGGTTTATATGTAGATTTATCATAGTATATACATCGGTTTATGATTATGAGATATAATACACATTGAGCGGATGCAGCATAGGAGGTCGGCATGAAGAAGAAAAAAATAGTTATTGCACTCGGACATGATGCTCTTGGAACAACTCTTCCGGAGCAGCACGAGGCTACAAAGCATACAGCAAAGGCAGTTGCAGATTTTATCAGGGACGATTATGAGGTTGTTATCACACACAGCAACGGACCTCAGGTGGGCATGATTCACACCGCTATGTCTGAGTTTTGCAGGATTTATCCTGAGTATACAGCTACACCTACAGCAGTCTGCTCTGCAATGAGCCAGGGCTATATAGGATATGATTTACAGAATGCTATCCGTACAGAGCTTCTTGGCAGAGGAATTTACAAGACCGTTTCTACAATACTTACACAGGTGGTTGTTGACCCGTATGATGAGGCTTTTTATCATCCGACAAAGATCATTGGCCGTGTTATGACAGAGGCTGAGGCTGAGGAAGAAGAGAAGAAGGGCAACCATGTGACACAGGTTGAGGGAGGCTACAGAAGAGTTGTGGCAGCTCCAAAGCCTGTTGATATAGTGGAAAAGGATGCTATTAAGGCTCTTGTTGATGCGGATCAGGTTGTTATCGCATGCGGTGGCGGCGGAATTCCTGTTTTAGCACAGGATAATAAGCTTCAGGGCGCAAGCGCTGTTATCGAGAAGGATCTTGCAGCAGGAAAGCTTGCAGATACTCTTGATGCTGACAGACTTGTTATACTTACAAGCGTTGACAAGGTCTGCCTGAACTATGGCAAGGAGGATGAGAAGCCGCTTGATACCATGACTGTCGATGAGGCAAAGAAGTACCTTGCAGCAGGCGAGTTTGATGAGGGTACCATGGCTCCAAAGATTGAGGCGGCTATCGACTTTATCGGTGACTCTGCCATCCGTTCAGTGCTTATCACAAAGCTCAACAAAGAGGGCAAGACAGTTTCAGGTGGTATGGGCACTTTAATTACAAAGTAGAGCTTAATTGTTATAATTCACATATATCCCACACGTCTATATGCATTTTGCATGCCGGATGTGTGGGTAGTTTTATAAAAACATAGTGCGGTTTTGCGAATGTGCGTGGGGCGGTTCTGAAGAGTTGAAAACAAGGTAACTATTCAGAACCCCCGAGAACAAGAAAAGTAAGATAGAAGGTAACACAAAATGAGTGAGAAAAGGCTTCAAAAGAGAGATGAAATCTCAGATGAGTACAAATGGAAGCTTGAGGATATGTATGAGACAGATGAGCTGTGGGAGGCTGAGTGTGAAAAAGCGTCACAGCTTGCAGAAAAGCTATCTGGATTTAAGGGACATCTGGCCGACAGTGCAGCAACGCTGCTTGATTTTTTTAAGAAGCAGGATGAGCTGTCTTATTATTTGGAGCGTATAGTTGTCTATGCGAATGAGCGCTCGCATCAGGACACTGCTGTGTCGAAATATCAGGCATATGTGTCAAAGGCTGAGACACTGACTGTCCAGGCATCAGGTGCGCTGGCATTTGCGAGTCCGGAGATTTTGCAGATAGATGATAAAAGGCTTGAGAGCTTTTACAGTGAGAGCAATGAGCTTATGCACTATAAGCGTGCGATTGATGAGATAATGCGTCAGAAAGCGCATACTTTATCGGCTGCAGAGGAGAATATCCTGGCGCAGTGCGGTGAGATGGCTGCAGCGCCGGAGAATATATTCAGCATGTTCAACAATGCGGATATCAAATTCCCGTATATCACTGATGTCGAGGGAAATAAAATACGTATCACGCACGGCAATTTCATAGACTTTTTAAGCAGCAAGGACAGAAGCCTGCGCAAGCAGGTGTTCCGTGGAGTCTATGATTCGTACAAGAAGTGGAGTAATACTGTTTCCATGATGTACATCAGCAAGCTGAAAAATGACACTTTTTATGCAAGGGTTAGAAAATATGACAGCGCAAGGGCCATGTATTTATCCGATGGCGATATTCCTGAGAGCGTATATGACAATCTGATTGAGACGGTTCACGCACATCTACCGGCTCTGCACAGGTACATGGCGCTTAGGAAGAAGCTTTTAGGTGTGGAGCATCTGCATATGTATGATTTGTTTGCACCGATTGTGGACAATGTACAGACCACCTATACCTATGATGAGGCGAAAAAGCTTGTGGCAAAGGCGCTTGAGCCTATGGGCGATGAGTATGTCAGCACACTTAAGGCTGGCATGGAGAACGGCTGGATAGATGTATATGAGAATGAGAACAAGAGAAGCGGTGCGTATTCATGGGGCGCTTACGGCACTCATCCGTATGTGCTTTTGAACTATGCCGACAATCTGGACAGTGTGTTTACGCTGGCTCATGAGATGGGACATGCGATGCATACATACTATTCAAATGAGCATCAGAGCATCACCTACGCAGGATACCTGATTTTTGTGGCAGAGGTTGCATCCACCTGCAATGAGTCACTTCTAATGCATTATATGCTTGAGCATTGTGAGGATGAGAATGAGAGAAAATATCTCATGACACATTTTCTGGACGGCTTCAGGACGACACTTTTCAGGCAGGCGCAGTTTGCAGAGTTTGAGCATATAGCTCACCGGAAAATGCAAAAGGGCGAGCCGGTTACCAAGGATGTGCTAAATGAGCTGTGGCATGAGCTGAATGTGCAGTACTACGGACCGGATATGCGCGTGGATGATGAGATATCATATGAGTGGATGCGCATACCGCATTTTTACACACCGTACTATGTATATCAGTACTCGACAGGCTATTCGGCAGCAGTTGCTTTTTCAAAAAAGATACTTGAGGAGGGAAAGCCTGCTGTGGATAAGTATATAGGAAATTTCCTGTGCGGTGGATGCTCGAAGAATCCAATCGAGCTGCTAAAGAGTGCCGGTGTTGATATGAGCACACCAAAGCCTGTGGATGATGCACTCAATGTATTTGAGGATTATCTGAAGCAGTTTGAGACAGCAACTAAGTAAGGAGAAACATTTTTATGGAAAGAATTAAAAGCTTTACAATTAATCATAATATTCTTAAACCTGGATTTTATATTTCAAGAAAAGACGGAGAAATCGTTACATACGACCTTCGTACAAGAAAACCTAATGCAGGAGATTATATGTCCAATTCAGCTATGCACTCAGTGGAGCATATGTTTGCAACATGTGTGAGAAACTCTGAGATTGCAGATGATGTGGTATATTTTGGACCGATGGGCTGTCAGACAGGCTTCTATCTCGTTGTGAGGGATGTCGAGCCGGGGAAGGTTTTTGAAATCACCAAAGAGGTCTTAAAACAGATACTTGAGTATGATGGACCGGTATTTGGTGCATCAGCCATAGAGTGCGGACATTACGAGAATCTGTCACTTGACGAGGCAAAGAAGGAGTGCCGTGCATATCTTAAGGTGCTTGAGAGCCAGACAAATATGGAGTTTACTTATCCACAGTAAACGAGGACTAAAAATATAATAGCAAGATAGCAGGAATGGAGAAATAAAATGACAATAGGTGTAATTGGTGCAATGCAGATGGAGGTCGATGACTTAAAGGCTCAGATGACAGACACACAGACAGAGGTTTACAGCGGAGTGGAGTTTGTTGAGGGTAAAATCGGTGATCAGTATGTTGTTGCGGCAAAATGCGGAATAGGAAAGGTATTTGCGGCAATATGTGCAGAGGCCATGATTTTGAAATATGATGTAGATATGATTGTCAATATCGGAGTGGCAGGAACTTTGACAAAGGATTTAAATGTGCTTGATGTGGCAGTAGCCACAAACGTGCTGCAGCATGATATGGATACATCGCCAATCGGAGATCCGAAGGGACTTCTCTCAGGCATCAATATGATTCTGCTTCCGGCAGATACAAAAATGGTGGAGCTCATGTGCTCATGCTTAGCTGACAGGAATATCCACTATAAAAAGGGCAATATCGCAACAGGAGATCAGTTTATTGCCACAAAGGAGCAGAAGGATTATATTTCGAATACCTTTGATGCAATCGCTGCAGAGATGGAGGGAGGCAGCATCGGTCATGTGTGCTATGTGAACAATGTGCCATTTGCTATTCTTCGTTCAATATCAGACGGCGACGGCGGCGAGACAGACTACCAGACCTTTGCGGAGAAGGCTGCGCATCAGTCGATTGAGGTAGTGCTTGAGTTTATCGGAAGGGCAGAAGAACTGAAATAGAGTTATTTCATTATTCATAATTTGTGATAATAAAGAATAGTATATAGCATGAGTGAATACAGAGCATACATGCAAAATACAAAACTACATAATGGGACAAAACGAAAGAAACGCCGACACAGATTCCTTTTTGGAGTGCTGCTGTCGGCGCTTCTTATTACAGGCGCTTTATATGGCAGAGAGTATGACATATCACAGCTGAAAAATATAGAGGTGATGGAGACACTTAGCAGTGCTGTGAGTCAGTTCGGGGACAGAAAGCTGCCTGTATATTCGGTTCAGACAACAGAAAAAAAGATAGCCCTTTCATTTGACTGTGCCTGGGGAGCAGAGGATTTTGACAGTATGATGGAGACACTTGACAAGCACAACGTAAAGGCTACATTTTTTATGACAGGAGGGTTTGTGAGTGATAACCCTGAATGTGTAAAGACGCTGGTTGAAAAAGGGCATGAGCCCGGAAATCACAGTGAGCACCACTATGATATGGCAACAATCACGGCAGGCGAGATGAAGACAGAGATAATGGATGTGCACAAAAAGGTCAAGGAGCTGACCGGAAAGGATATGAAGGTATTCAGACCGCCATACGGCTCGTACAACAATGAACTGATTGACACAGTGTATGGCTGTGACTATTATCCAATCCAGTGGGATGTGGATTCACTCGACTGGAAAAACTATGGTGTGCAAAACATTATAGATACAGTGTGCAATCACAAAAGCCTGGATTGTGGCTCGATAATACTCTGCCATCTAGGCGCAAAATACACCTCGCAGGCACTCGATGAGATGCTCACAAAGCTGCAGGGTATGGGCTATGAGATAGTTCCAGTATCAAAGCTGATCATGACTGAAGGCTATCATATGGATGCAAACGGTATGCAGATCAAGGACTGATCAATTTCATAAATCAATATTTTAGTCAATATTTAGTCAATAATTTAGCCCTTTACGATATTGTTATTTACAGACAAGTGTGTTAAACTAAAACTATATTTTAAAGAAGCTGTGAGACAGCTATGGGGGTAAATTATATGACAGATACAGGTTTTTTAGTAGCATTCTTTATAGTTATTTTTTTAGTTATCATCTTTGCGCTTGTCGCTGTAATCGGAGCCGTTACAAGTGCTGTTGCAGGTATCAATGATGATGAGGATGAGATTGAGGAAGAGGGCATTTGAAGCTGAAATAAATAAAAGATATTAAAAGATATTTAAGGACATCGAATTATATTAATCGTATAATTGGGTGTCTTTTTATTGTCAAAATCTCTTAAAAAAGTATAAACCAATTGAGTTGCAATCCGACACATTGTATAATAAAAGTATAACAGCGAATTAAATTTATTGTGAAAATCGCAGTAATCACATTGTCTATCAAACTAAGGCAGGACATTATCAAAGAAAAGAAGAAGGAGGGGTCAGATGATATCCAGATATAGTGTAAAAAAGCCTTTTACTGTACTTGTAGGAGTACTGCTGGTAATAGTACTCGGTGTTGTATCGCTTGGCAGGATGACGACAGATCTGCTGCCGGATATGAGCTTTCAGTATGCACTTATCGTGACAACAGATATGGGAGCAAGTCCACAGGAGGTGGAGAGCGATGTCACCGCGCCACTTGAAGCAGCTATGGCAACTACGTCCAATATCAAAAACGTAAGCTCAATGTCATATAACAGCTATTCTCTGGTGACATGCGAGTATGAGCAGAATGCCAACATGGATTCTGTAGTGATAGAGATGCAGCAGAAAATAGATCAGGTCAAGGCTGGCTGGAAGGATGGAGTGGGTACTCCGACCATTATGAAGATAAATCCGGACATGCTTCCAATCATGATGACTGCTGTGGATATGGATGGGAAAAGCAAGTCGGAAATCACAGACTTTGTGGAAAACACACTAAAGCCTGCAATTGAGAGCACAGAAGGAGTCGCATCAGTGACTGCAACAGGTGAGCTCACCGAGCAGATACAGGTCACGATGAATCAGGCCAAGATAGATGCGCTCAATGAGAAAATAAATAATGCCGTTTCAAAGAAATTTGACGATGCAAAAAGTCAGATGGATGATGCAAGCGCAAAGATAGAGAGCGGACAAAACGCAATCACATCTGCATCGGATCAGATGAGCGCGGGAGTGGATACGCTAAAGGAGCAAAAGGCAAAGCTTGCAGAGCAGAAGACTCAGCTAGAGAGCACACTTTCAAGCTTAAATGAGCAGAAGAGCCAGCTCGAAACAATTCAGTCAGCTCTTTCAGACTTCATGAATAGTGATACATATACAAAGACAATTCCGTCACTCAAAGAGGGCGCAAATGCACCGGGTGAAGCGGGCACAGCACTCAAAGCGCAGCTTGAGCAGGTTAATAAGCAGATTGCAACACAGTTTTCAGGTCTCTCGGCGCTTGGAATCAAGGTAAACACAGCAGATGATCTGCCTGCGGCAGCATCAGCGATAGCACAGACTCTCATTCAGGTGAATACAGGTATAGAGCAGTGCCAAAGCGGGCTTGACCAGATAGCACAAGGAGAGACAGCACTTTTAGATGCCTATGATAATCTAAACAGTCAGGCAGCCATCAGCTCTATAAGCATAGGACAGCAGTCGGCACAGCTTGCAACAGCAGCGGCATCTCTTGACAGCTCAAAGAAGGAACTGGAAAAGAGTAAGGATGATGCACTTGACAAGTCAAACTTAAATGCAGTTTTAACAATCGACTCGCTCTCGCAGCTGCTCGTCGCTCAGAATTTTGATATGCCTGCAGGCTATGTAAATGATTCAAATGGCACGCAGTACATAGTACAGGTGGGAGATGAAATAAAATCAATTGATGATTTAACAAATCTAGTGCTTATGGATATGAAGCTTGATGGAATAGCTCCTATTCATGTCGGTGATGTGGCAGATGTTGAGATGACTGACAACTCGGATGAGACATATGCGATAGTCAACGGTAATCCCGGAATAATGCTCTCCATGGAGAAGCAGACCGGCTACTCTACAGGAGACGTCACAGACCGTCTTTTAGACAAGCTTGATTCGCTGGAAAAGGAAAATGACGGATTACACACCACAGTGCTCATGAATCAGGGCGTATACATCGACATGGTTGTAAAAAGTGTGATGCAGAATATGATAGTGGGAGCAATACTTGCCATTTTCGTACTGCTTTTGTTCTTAAAGGATATAAAGCCAACACTTGTTATCGCAGCATCTATACCGCTATCGGTTGTTGTGGCAGTGGTGCTTATGTATTTTACGGATATCACCTTAAATATCATTTCAATGTCGGGACTTGTGCTTGGAATAGGAATGCTGGTGGATAATTCAATTGTAGTAATCGAGAATATCTACAGATTAAGGGGAGAGGGATATTCGGTAAAGAAGGCGGCTGTTGAGGGTGCAAATCAGGTGGCAGGAGCCATTTTTGCCTCTACACTTACCACGGTAAGTGTGTACGCGCCAATCATTTTTACTGATGGAATCACGAGACAGCTCTTTGTAGACCTGGCACTTACGGTAGCGTTTACTCTTATGGCATCTCTTGTAGTGGCACTCACATTTGTACCGGCAATTGCTTCAGGCATGCTCAAAAAGACGAAGGATATAAAGCATCCATGGTTTGACCGTTTTAAGGATTGGTATGGAAATGTGCTCGGCACATGTCTTAGATTTAAGCCGGTGGTATTTATTGCGGCAGTATTGCTTTTAGTCGGCAGTGGCGCACTTTGCATGTCAAGGGGAATGACATTTATGGATATGGACATGGAGTCAAATCAGATTTCACTTACCATAGAGGCAAAGGATGACGAAAAGCTTGACTTCAAGCAGCTTACAGAGCTGTCTGATAAGGTCATGGACAAAATCTCTGATATAAAGGGAATAGACACAATAGGAGCTACAGCAGGCGGCAGCTCGACCATGAACCTGATGAGCTCAGGAAGCGACAGCGTGAGCATGTATATATTGCTTGATGAGAAGTCGGATGTTTCATCGGATAAGGTAATAGATGAAATTGAAAAACGCACAAAGAATCTGGACTGCAAGGTAACAGCATCTTCGCAGGCTATGGACTCATCAGAGTTTTTCGGAAGTGGTCTCTCTGTCAGGATTAAGGGTAATGATATAGACAAGCTGCAGAAGCTTGCAGGTGATGTGGCAGATATCCTTAAGGACACAAAGGGCGTGACAGATATAGATGACGGTCTTGGAGATACAATCAATGAGCTTAAGATAACTGTGGATAAGGAAAAAGCAGCAAAGTATGGCTATACGGTGGCTCAGGTATACCAGCTCGTATCCGGTGAGATATCATCTCAAAAGAGCGCAACAACCATTACGACCGACATAAAGGACTATGAGGTATACCTACAATCTGCAGAGCAGTCTGATGTGACTGTGGACGACATCAAAAACCTTAAATTTACCTATAAGGATAATGATGGCAGTGAAAAGGAGATTCCGCTCAGTGATATCTGCACTATTTCGCAGGAACAGACACTAAGTACCATTCATCGAGATGCTCAGACAAGATATATTACAGTATCAGGTGCGGTTGATGAAAACCATAATGTAACATTACTAAGCGATAAAATTAAATCAAAAATTGATAAACTTAGCATTCCTGATGGCTATTCAATAGACATGGAGGGCGAGGATGAGACAATAAATGAGTCAATGAGTCAGCTTGTACTTATGCTTGTGCTAGCAGTGATATTTATCTATCTTATCATGGTGGCGCAGTTCCAGTCATTGCTTTCACCGTTTATTATCATGTTCTGTATACCTCTTGCGTTTACAGGAGGCTTTATAGCTCTTTTCATCACGGGAAATGAGCTCGGAATCATATCAATGCTTGGCTTTATCATGCTGGCAGGTCTCATTGTAAATAATGGAATCGTGCTCATTGATTACATCAATCAGGCCAGGAGAGAGGGCATGAGCAAGCATGAGGCAATCATAGACGCAGGCCGTACAAGGCTTCGTCCAATACTGATGACAGCGATGACCACCATACTTGCAATGTTTACATCGGCGATAGGTATCGGAGATGGCTCAGATATGATAAGGCCGATGGCAATCGCAATAATAGGAGGGCTCGTATACGGAACCATCCTTACGCTTATAGTAATTCCATGTATCTATGATGCGTTCAACAGAGAGAAGAGCATGGTAGAGGAAGAGCTGTAGCAAGTAGATAATAATAGCTGACATATAAGGATAGAGCTGTACAATCACAGGATTAACTAAAAAACCGCTCGGAACGCAAAAAAAGTTCCGGGTGGTTTTTTATAATAAAAAGTAGTTTTATCTGCTTATTTTTTATGGCTATTGCATATTGCACAAAAAATGATTAATAAATTTAAACAAATAGCCGAAAATGCTTTTGCAACGTTATATACTATTGAAAAGTCAGTGCTATAGTAATATAATACAAACAGAAGCCAAGAGAAAAACATAACGGCTTATATTTTTTACAACAATTAATTAACAAATTTAACTAACTATTAAGGAGGAAACAATCATGAAGTATTTTCTGGACAGTGCAAAAATCGAAGAAATCAAGGAGGCCTACCATACATTTGGTATTGATGGAGTGACAACAAATCCACGCCACATAATGGTAAGCGGAAAGCCTTTCCTTACTGTAATCAGTGAGATGGCAGACTGGGTTAAGGCGGAAGGAATCGAGGGATACGAGAAATTCCCTATTTCGGTTGAAATCAACCCACACCTTGATGATGCAGATGAGATGGTAGCAGAGGCAAGAAAGATTTCAGCTATCTGCAGCAACTTTGTTATCAAGATTCCGTGCACAGAGGCCGGTATTCAGGCAGCAAGAAGACTCGAGGCAGAGGGAATCAGAACAAATGTGACACTCGTATTCTCACCAGCACAGGCTATTCTGCCGGCAAAGAATAATTCGCTTTTTGTTTCACCTTTCATCGGCTGGAAAGAGGCAAATGGAGAGGATTGTAAAGCGTACATTCAGGCTATTTCAGATATCTATGACAATTACGGATATAAGGGAAAGACACAGGTTATCTGTGCGGCTATCCGTACACCTAAGCAGATTGTAGACTGTGCGGTTGCAGGAGCAGATATCGTTACAACAGGCCTTGCAGTATACAAGGACAGTATCAAACATGCATATACCAGACAGGGACTTGAGACATTCCAGAATGCATGGGATAATACAGTTACAGAATAGATGAAACAGGGAGGTGTTTGTAAGCAATGAAAATTGGATTTGTAGGACTCGGAATCATGGGGGAGTCCATGAGTGAGAATATAGTGAAGAAGCATGATGATGAGGTATATGTATTTGATTTCGTAAAGGAGAAGGTAGAGCTACTGGAGAGCAAGGGTGCAATCGGCTGCAGCAGTTCGCTTAAGCTGGCAGAAAAATCAGACGTAATTATATCAATGGTTCCAAAGTCAGAGCATTCGATGGCTATTTATAAGGAGGTTTTACCGGCACTTGATGATACAAAGCTCTGTATTGATATGAGCACGATAGATCCATCTGTTTCTGTGGAGATTTCTGAAATGGTAAAGAAGACGGGTGCAGAGTTTGTGGACGCACCGGTTGTGAAATCGAAGCCTGCTGCTATTGCAGGAAAGCTCGGAATATATGTCGGTGGAGATGAAAAAGCGTGTGAGAAGGCTATGCCGATTCTTTCCTATATGGGAGAAAATATCATCAGGATGGGTGGAAACGGAAAAGGTCTGGTCATGAAAATCTGCCATAACGCGCTTGTATCACAGATTCAAAATGGTGTAAATGAGACGCTGACACTTGCAAGGGCATATGGAATAGATATAGAAAGCTATACTACAGCTATCTCATATGGCGGTGGACAGAACTTTTATCTGGATTCCAAAAATGTGCCAATCAAAAATGAGGATTACACCACTGCCTTTTCGATTGAAAACATGTACAAGGATGTGAATATCTGCATGAATATGGCAAAGGAGAGTGGATTAAAGCTTCAAGGAGAAAACGCTGCAAAGCAGGTATATGACAAGGCAATGGAGCTTGGCTTTGGAAAAGAAGATTTCTGCGCTACTATAAAGGCTGTCAAGGCAATGCAAAGATAAGTGGGGGAAATATGTTAAAACATTTGAATGAAAAAAATTCTGTGACTATATACAGTGTCACTGATCCATGTTTTGAAACCTACGGAAGGGTGATTTCAAATATCAATTGCAACGAACTTATCTCATTTATGGAACAAAATACTGTAATTCCTGAGAAAGGAAATATATATGTGGCTTCAGTAGAAGAGCTTGAACGTACACATATAGCAGAGTTTTTTAAAAATCGTATATATGGAGAGATGCCTATACAGATAGGCTACTGTAATGGCAGAAACACCACATACAATGGTTTTGAGTACCATAAGGGCAGCGAAATCAATATAGCGGTAACTGACTTTATGCTGGTGCTGGGGCATACCTGGGAGATAAAAGACAATACATACCGTATTGAAGATGCAAAGGTATTTTTTGTGGAAAAGGGTACAGCAATAGAGATGTACCAGACGACACTTCATCTATCACCATGCAGGGTGTCAGATATTGGATTTAAGAATGTTGTGATTCTTCCACGGGGAACCAATACACCACTCAATAATGGAGGGGCAGATGAAGCTGCTATAGGAGAAGAGAGACTGCTTTTGCAAAGAAATAAGTGGGTAATAGCACATCCCGATAGAGAACCATTGATAAAACAAGGGGCATATCCTGGATTGCTTGGAGAGAATAAGGAACTTTATTATTAAAAAAAACCACGTGACCGAAAGACTGAATACTGGACATATTACTGTACTTTCGGTTGCGTGGGAAATAATTTTCAGAAAAAGTATATCATGTGAGAGATTGAATGTGAATAGTTAGTTTCAACAAATCGATGTATATTTTTTCTATTAAATTGGAGGATTTTATGGAGCATTTAGTATTTACTTTGGTGACATTTGTGCTTTTCACAGCACTGGTTGGAATTATTTCAGGAAAGATAGTGAAGAATAGCGATGACCAGAAAACGGCAAAGGGTTATTTCCTTGCCGGAAATGGACTTGGAGGTTTTTTCATTGCAGGCTCAATGCTGCTTACGAATCTGTCGGCAGAAAATCTGGTAGGTTTGTCGGGACAGTCATATGCAGCTAATATGTCAGGCATGGCATGGGAAGCAACAGCGGTTATAGCCACAATTATTATGGCTTTTGTGTTTTTGCCGATGTATCTTAGAAAAGGATATACAACGCTGCCGGAGTTTATGGAGGAGAGGTATGGCGTTGGTGTACGCCGTATGGTTTCTATCCTATTTCTTATTGGATATTTAGTAATCGGAATTCCTGTATGTCTGTACGCAGGCGCTATAGCATTTGAGCAGATTTTTGATTTTGCTACAGTATTTGGAATCAGCGAGGGTATGGCACTTACAATTCTTATAGTGCTTGTAGGTATTATTGGTGCACTATATGCCGTACTTGGAGGTATGAGAGCAGTAGCTGTATCAGACACAATCAATGGAATTTTACTTGTTTTAGGCTCAGTGCTTGTAGTCGTATTTGGTTTTATAGCTGTTGGAAAATTAAGCGGAGGTGGATTTATTGTCGGTGTGAAGGATGTTATTACATCTGAACCGGCAAAGCTCAATGCGATTGGTGGAAAAAATGATCCTGTACCATTTGCATGTATTTTTACAGGTATGCTGCTTGCAAATCTGTTTTACTGGGGTACTAACCAAGTACTTATTCAGAGAGCACTTGGTGCTGAAAACTTAAAGGAAGGACAAAAGGGAGTTTTACTTTCAGGCTTTTTAAAGATGATGGTACCATTACTTCTTGTTATTCCCGGAGTAATCGCAGCAAGACTTGTACCAAGTCTTACAAGCAAGGATTTTGCATATCCTTCACTTGTAGCTAGGTCATTGCCATGGCCGGCTGTAGGACTGTTTTGTGCAGCATTGTTTGGATCAATTATCTCAACTTATAATTCATTTCTCAATGCAGCTAGTACCGTATTTATGATTGATATTTATAAGCCGATTTTTAACCCAAATCTCTCAGAGGAAGCTACAGTAAAACTTGCAAAGAAAATTGGATGGGGCTTTGCAGCATTTGCCATTATCTTTACACCATTCCTTGATGTGCTTAGCACAGGACTTTATGATTTCGGACGAAGCTTTACAGGTTTTTATAATATTCCTATCATTACAATGGTGCTTGTAGGAATGTTCTCAAAGAAGGGCTCTAAGCTTGGAGCAATATGTGCAACAATATTCCATATTGCATTCTACGCATGCTACAAGTTTATCTTCCCACATATTGACACACCATTCACAAATGCTGTTAGTGGAATTAATTATATGTATATATACGCTATCTCATTTGTTATCATGCTTGTAATCATCTTTGTATGCAGCAAGATTGCACCAAATACAAAGGTATTTGACAAGAGTGCTTCAAGAAATGATGGCTATGATATGACAGCATGGAAGCATAAAAATGCTTTTGCAATCTGGCTTGTTTCATTCCTGGTATATGAGTATTTCATTTTCTCGCCTGCAGGAATTGCAACAGAGAACAAAAATGTAGTAAGAATTGCTATTGTAACAGCAATATTTGTGATTGAGACAATTGTTCTGATTGTGAAAGAGATGAACAAGCGTAAAAAGACAGCTTAGGGAGGTTATTAAATGCAGATTAAAGTAAATGATAATGAATTTCAGCTTTTTGTGGGAGAAAAAAGGATTCTGGAGCATAGCAAAGAAAGACCGATGATTTATGTCGGAGTAGGACAGGAAGATGTTGATATGTACAGAGGTAACTTCAAGATAACAGATTATGTTACCGAGCGTTTTCCACTAAAGCTCACAGATGTGATTCAGACAGCTGATACAGTCAGACTATGCTTTGAAAGCTATATCATTGCGAAAATTAAATGTGACGAAAATCTGTGTACCATTGATTTTGAACAAAAGGATGACAGGATTAACCGATTCTGGTTTAGGGTAGCCGCAGATAAAGAGGAAAAATGCTATGGCTGCGGTGAGCAGATGTCTTACTTTAATCTGCGTGGAAGAAATTTTCCTATCTGGACATCTGAACCGGGTGTAGGACGTGATAAGACAACCTACGTTACATGGCGTTCGGATGTAGAAAATAAGGCAGGAGGAGACTATTACAACACAAATTATCCACAGCCAACCTTTGTTTCCACAAATAAATATTATCTGCATGTGGATTCAACAGCATATGCTGATTTTGATTTCAGAAATGACAGCTTTCATGAGCTGCAGATCTGGGAGGTGCCTAAGCAGATCCGTATAGAGTGTGCTGATACATATCTCAAACTGCTTGAGAGACTTACAGCATATTTTGGAAGACAGCCAAAGCTCCCGGATTGGGTATACAATGGGCTCATAATTGGTGTTCAGGGTGGAAATGAAAGGTCATTTGGATTGCTTGATAAGACCCTTGATAAGAACATCAAGGTAGCTGGCATATGGTGCCAGGATTGGTGCGGAAAGAGAGTGACATCATTCGGAAAGAGACTCCAATGGGACTGGAAATATCACAAGGAAATGTATCCGGATCTGCCAAAGAAGATTAAAGAGATAAATGCAAATGGCATAAAATTTTTAGGATATGTTAATCCATATCTGGTAAATGATGGTGAGCTCTATAAGGAAGGCAGGGAAAAAGGCTATTTTGCAACAAAGGCAGATGGCAGTGATTATCTCGTGGATTTTGGTGAATTTTATTGTGGAGTTGTGGATCTCACAAACCCGGAGGCATTCGAGTGGTTTAAGGATATTATTAAAGAATACACACTTGGTATAGGCATTGATGGCTGGATGGCAGACTTTGGAGAGTATCTGCCTACAGATGATATATGCTTATACAGCGGCAAATCACCTATGATTGAGCACAATCACTGGCCGGTGCTATGGGCAAAGTGTAACTATGAGGCAGTAAAAGAGTCAGGAAAGCTTGGAGATGTGGTTTACTTCATGCGTGCCGGAGGTGCCGGAAGCCAGAAATACTGCACATTGCTGTGGGCCGGCGATCAGTCTGTTGACTTTACAATACATGATGGACTCGCATCTGTTATCTGCGGAGCACTTAGTGCAGGAATGATGGGATGTGGGCTCACGCATAGTGATATTGGAGGCTATACATCGCTTTTTGATAATACTCGTACAAAGGAGCTGTTTCTCAGATGGGCTGAGATGGCGATGTTTACACCATTTATGAGGACACATGAGGGAAACAGACCGGATACCAATTTTCAGTATTACGATGATGAGGATACCATGGAGCGGCTGGCGAGACTCGTTGATGTATACACGATGCTTGCACCGTATACAAAGACACTTGTTGAAGAGAATGCAGACAGTGGACATCCGGTGCAAAGACCTTTGTTCATGCATTATGAGTCTGATGAGAAAGCTTATGACATACAGTATGAGTATCTTTTTGGAAGAGATATGCTGATAGCACCTGTTTATGAGCAGGATAAGCATGAATGGGATGTGTATCTGCCACAGGATGAATGGGTACATTTGTGGACAGGCGAAGAGTATCACGGCGGAGAAATAACAGTATCAGCCGAGCTTGGCTATACGCCTGCCTTCTACAGAAAAAATAGTGAGTTTGCTGATATATTTGAAGAAATCAGAGAAAAATATGGAGTCAAATAAATGAACACTGTTTTATTTTACATAATGATTTTTCTGACAAATGTGATTCAGGGCATTACAGGCTTTGCGGGGACCATCCTCGCAATGCCTCCAAGCCTAATTCTGGTGGGATATGATGTCGCTAAGCCGATATTAAATGTGCTTGGTATTCTTGCCGGAGTGTATGTCTTTGTTACACAATGGAAACATGTAGACTGGAAGCAGTTGAAAAAGGTAGTCATCGTCATGGCTATAGGAATCTTTGGCGGCTTTTTTCTAAAGAACGCACTTGCAGGATATGATGCAGTATTATACAAGTTTCTGGGTATTTTTGTGATATTTCTTGCAATACATGGGTTTTACAGCATATATGGGCAAAGGCAGCGTGATACAAAAGAAAAATCATCATGGAAATCAATGCTGTTACTTATTGGTGCGGGAATAGTTCATGGTATGTTTGTGTCAGGCGGACCGCTTCTGATAGGGTATTTATCCAATGAGATAAAGGAAAAGACAAGCTTTAGAGCAACTATTTCTACTGTTTGGATTATATTAAATTCGATGATACTTGTTCAGGATATATGTGCGGGAATGTGGAATGCAGGGCTTGTTATGACTCAATGCATATCGATTCCGTTTTTGATAGCGGGAATGGCAGCAGGCTCAGTGCTTGTAAAGAGGATGAGCCAGGAAATATTTATGAAGCTCACCTACATATTACTTTTTATATCAGGAATACTGCTTATGGTTAAGTAGTTTTTGAAAATTTTATTGGAGGTAAAATATATGACAAAATTTCAGGTGGCATATGTGCCGGTCGGGGTTCCGACATTTCATTTGGAGAGCGCACAGAAGGAATTTGAAAAATCAATAGACTTATTAAATACAATAACGGATGCTGCAATTGTACCAGATAAAATGCTTTTATCAATTCAGGATTTAACTAATTTTCTTGATACAATAGAGCCATCCCTGATAATTTTACAGAATATAACCTTTGCAAATGCAGCTTATGCGAGTGAGGTTCTTAAAAGATTTTCGTGTCCGGTACTGCTTTGGACACTTCGTGAGCCGGTTATAGATGGAGGCCGGTTGAGATTAAATTCATTGACGGGAGCATATTCGGCAGGAAATGCACTGGCTGCGTTTAGGGATGGTAACTTTGAATATATCTTTGGAGCTCCACAGGAAGAGAGGACAAAGAAAACAATTAGTGCCTGTATTCGTGCAGCATGGCTTAAAAATGAGCTTAAAAATCTAAGGATTGCCTCAGTCGGACATACACCGCAGGGATTTGGATTTGGACGTGCAATGGATGCTGACATGCAAAAGGTATTCGGAGCAACACTTGAGTCAATTGAGGTGAGAGAGCTTATTGATATGGCAAAGGGCTATACCGATGATGAGTGCAGTGAATATCTCGATAAAATGACTAAGAGTACTGTTGGTCTTGACAAGACTCCTGACAATAATCGAAAGGATTTTGCGAGACTGTGCAAGGCATATAAGGAGTATGTAGATGAAAATAATATTGGAGCACTATCTTCAAGATGCTGGCCTGATTTCTTTACCGCGTTTGGAACACCTGTTTGTGGCGTGCTTGCTATGCTAAATGATATGGGTGTTGCTGCAAGCTGTGAGGCTGATACATATGGAGCACTCTCTATGTATATTGGAATGAAATTATCTGAGCAGGCGGTATTTTTCGGAGATCCGGTGTCTCTTGATGAGAGTGAAAATACCATTACATTCTGGCATTGCGGAACAGCTGCATGCTCTATCTCAAGAGAGGATACAGGTGCAACAATCGGAGTGCATCCGAACAGAAAGATTGGCCCTGTAATGGACTTTGGCTGTAAGGCGGCTGACAAAGTCACAGTGTTCAGAGTAGGACAAAAAGCAGATGGAAGCTTTAGATTTTTTGTCACAACAGGAAGTGCTCTCGACAAGCCTAAGCAGTTTTGCGGAACATCAATTGTAGTAAGGACAGACAAAAAGAGCTATGATATTGTAAATCAAAGTGTAAAGGATGGCTGGGAGCCTCATTTTGTGGTGATTTACGGAGATTGTTCAGATGAATTAAAGATTTTAGGACATATGCTTGAAATCGAAGTCTGTGAGTACTGATTTTATGGAAATAGCTTAAATATCATGCTATAATAATAGTAGTATTTAGGTACCGAATAATTGGTTGGAGGATTTTTACATGGCAAAGTATATTATGGCATTAGATGCGGGCACTACCAGCAACAGATGTATACTTTTCAATGAGAAGGGCGAGATGTGCAGCGTGGCACAGAAGGAATTTACGCAGTTTTTCCCGAAGCCGGGTTGGGTGGAGCACGATGCAGAGGAAATCTGGGCCACACAGCTTGAGGTGGCAAAGGAGGCAATGGCCAATATACAGGCTACGGCAGCCGACATATGTGCGATAGGCATTACTAACCAGAGAGAGACCACGATTGTGTGGGACAAAAATACGGGAGAGCCGGTTTATCACGCGATAGTATGGCAGTGCAGGCGCACGGCAGAGTATGCGGATTCACTGAAGGAGAAGGGGCTTACCGAGAACTTTAGGAAAAAGACAGGTCTTGTGATAGATGCTTATTTTTCGGCAACTAAGCTCAAGTGGATCCTTGACAATGTGCCGGGAGCAAGGGAGAGAGCCGAAAGAGGCGAGCTTTTGTTTGGAACAGTCGAGACGTGGCTTATATGGAAGCTCACTCAGGGGCAGGTGCATGTTACGGATTATTCTAATGCATCAAGAACCATGATGTTTAATATCAATACCTTAAAGTGGGATGATGAGATACTTAAGGAGCTTGA
>OIDM01000305.1_pt1 | contig 21838 bp, 18 predicted proteins | sample 1581531 | NCBI WGS metagenome assembly OIDM01 (sample SAMEA3882549, study PRJEB24775) | human gut metagenome | biome: human-associated habitat; feature: intestine environment; material: feces | place: Netherlands | collected 2009/2010
ACGGTAGGCAGCAGCTGCACGGTGCGCACGGGTTCGATGACCGCAATGTCGACCATGCCATCGTTCATACGGCAGTCGGGGAACAGGTTGATGTCGTTTTGGATGACCGAGGTGTTGCCGGCCATGCAGCAGATGCCGTCGAGCTCCTCGACAATGCCGTCATGCTCAATCGTAAAGTGCGCCACCGTGGGATTGGGCGTGGCGAGCGCGGAGAGGAAGTAAGCGATCTCGCCGATGTCGTTTTTGGTGGGGGCGGCCTTCATCATGATCTCGGCGTCGAAGCCCGAGCCGGCGATGATGATGAAGCCGTGGCGCTTCTCGTTGCCGTTCTCGTCGAGCCAAAAGAGCTCGCCCATGTCGACTTTGACCGTGCGACCGGCACGGCAGGCCTTGGCGAGCGCCGCCGCCTCGGGGGCATTGCCGATGTTGTTGAAGAACAGGCAGGCCGTACCGGAGGGGAAGACGAGCGTGGGGACACCGCATCCGCGCATCTGGTCGAGCACGTTGGAGACAGTGCCGTCGCCGCCCGAAACGACCACGCGGTCAAACTCGCGCACGTCTGCCACGGCGTCCTCGGGTTCCATGCCATCGCCGATAAAGCGCATCACGACCTCGTCGCCGCCCTGTGCAAGGGCGTGCGTGAATGCGAAGATTTCATCTGAGCTGGGGCCCGATGCCGGGTTGTGGATGATAAGGCAGCGCATACTTACGTTCCCGTTCTGTGACTAACCGAGTATAGTTGTAAGGCAATGCCGATATCCTACCCGTGTTTTTCGGGCCTAACCTTATTCGATGGGTTGATATGTACATTTCCACACATCAGGCTCTACTCGACTTTTGCCAGCGCGCCCGTGAGTTCGACGCGATTGCCGTCGATACCGAGTTTTTGCGCGAGCGCACGTTCCATCCGCGTCTATGTTTGGTTCAGATTGCCACCCCTGCCGAGAGCGTCGCGGTCGATCCCCTGGTAATCGACGACCTATTGCCGCTGGCCGAGCTTATGGCCGACGAGAGCGTGACCAAGGTCTTCCACGCGTGCTCGCAGGATATGGAGGTCATGCTCCATACCGTGGGCGTGCTGCCGCGTCCCATTTTTGACACGCAGGTGGCCGCCGCCTTTTTGGGCGAGCGCCAGCAGATTTCGTATGGCGCGCTTGTTCAGACGTTCTGCGGCGTATCGCTGCCCAAGACCGAGTCGCTGACCGACTGGTCGCGCCGCCCGCTGACCGATAAGCAGATTGAGTATGCGATCGATGACGTCAAGTACCTGATCGTCGCCTATACCGAGATGATGAGCCGCCTGCGCGAGCTGGGCCGTGTGGACTGGGTGCTCGACGAGCTGCGCCCGCTGGCTGACGAGTCACACTATCGCGCCGATCGCCACGAGGCGTTCCGCAAGGTCAAGCGCATCAATTCGTGCAGCCGTCATCAGCTGGGTATCGCGCGCGAGCTCGCCGCCTGGCGCGAGGACCGCGCCGAGCGGCGCAACATCCCACGCAAGTGGGTCATGTCCGACGACACGCTGCTAGCGCTCGTTAAGCGCAATCCCGTGCGCGTTGAGGAGTTCCGTAGCATTCGCGGTACCGATCAGTTGGGGGAGCGCGACGTGGACGGTGCGCTCATGGCCATCAAGCGCGGTGCGAGCTGTCCGCACGATCGCCTGCCGCTCATGGTGCGCGGGCACCGTCAGATTTCGCCGGAGTTGGAGAGCGTGACGGACCTGATGTATGCGCTCATTCGCCTAGTTGCCGAGCGCTCGGGCGTGGCGACCTCGGTCATTGCCTCGCGCGATGACCTGGCCGACTATATTGAGCACCCCGAGCAGAGCCCCCTGCGCGAAGGCTGGCGTTTTGAGCTTGTGGGCTCGCGTCTGGACGATCTGCTCTCGGGCAATATGGGGTTGACGGTGAAGGACGGAAAAATCGAATTGCTGTAAGGAAGCCTAGCCGTTTGAGTGGGTAAAATGCCTCCAACGTGTAACTCGATTCGGAGGAATTCGCATGCCCTATTACTATGGATACGGCTTTGGCATCGACCCGCTGTACCTGCTGGTTGTTCTTGTCTGCACGGTGCTTGGCCTTGCCGCACAGAACTATATCAACTCGACGTACAAAACCTGGTCCAAGGTTCGCTCGGACGGCGATACGGGTGCCACAGTCGCTCGCCGCATGCTCGATGCCAACGGTTGTAGCGCCGTGGGTATCAAGGGTGTCGCTGGCGAGCTCACCGACCATTACAACCCGCAGGACAACAACCTGTATCTGTCGGATGCCAACCGTTCGGGCGGTTCGGTCGCAAGCGTTGCCGTCGCCTGCCACGAGGCGGGCCATGCCGCCCAGCGTCAAAGCGGCTATGCCATGATGAAAGTGCGTACCGCCCTCGTGCCGGTCGTCAACTTTACCCAGAACACCTGGACCATCGTGTTGCTCTTGGGCCTGTTTATGAACATTGCCGGGCTCACATCCCTCGCGCTGATTTTCTTCTCGTTTAGCGTGCTGTTCCAGCTCGTTACGCTGCCGGTCGAGATTGACGCCAGCCGCCGCGCCGTGGCATATATTGAGCAGTCGGGTATGAGTTCCAAGCAGGTCAACGGTGCCAAGAAGGTCCTGACGGCAGCCGCGCTTACCTATGTGGCCGCAGCGCTCACTTCGATCATTCAGCTGCTCTACCTTATGGCTCGCTACAACAGAAACTCCAACCGATAACAAATGGGACAGGCAGGCGCCGTGGGGATTCGTGTCCTCGCGGCGCTGTACTATGTGTTGGACTTGAATTTGCGCAGGGTCGAAGCCCTTGTGCTCGATAACGAAAGGAGGCTGCGTGGCAGGCTGGAACCTAACCGGTAATGCCGTTTCCGCCGAGTTCGACGGTTCGGACGAGCAAGAGCGCAAGGAGCTCAGCGTGAGCCAGGCGGTGGAGATCGCCGCCGGTGCGCTCGATGCCATTCCGCAGCTGAGCGTCTTGGGCGAGGTCACGGGTTTTCGTGGTCCTAACGCCCGAAGCGGCCACTGCTACTTCCAGATTAAAGACGACTCGGCCGCCGTCGACTGCATCATCTGGAAGGGCGCCTATCTCAAGCGTACCTTCGATCTGCGTGACGGCATGCAGGTGAGCTTTAAGGGCAGCTTCAACCTCTATAAGCCCACGGGTCGTATGAGCTTTGTCGCTCGCTCGTTTTCGCTGGCGGGGGAGGGTCTGCTGCGTCAACAAGTGGCGCAACTGGCCGAAAAGCTACGCCGTGAGGGTCTGATGGACGAAGCGCGCAAACGCCGCATCCCGGTGTTCTGCTCCCGCGTGGCGGTCGTCACCTCGCTTTCGGGTGCCGTAATCGACGACGTCAAGCGCACGCTGCGTCGTCGCAACCCGCTCGTCGAGCTCGTCTGCGTGGGCGCAAAGGTCCAGGGCGAGGGTGCGCCGGCAGAGCTTATTGAAGGCTTGCGCCGCGCCGCTGCCATTACGCCGGCGCCCGACTGTATTTTGCTGGTGCGCGGCGGCGGCTCCTTTGAGGACCTCATGACCTTTAATGACGAGGAGCTTGCCCGCGCGGTGGCGGCTTGTCCTGTACCCGTGGTGACCGGTATTGGCCATGAGCCCGATACCTCGATTTGCGACATGGTGAGCGACCGTCGCGCCTCCACGCCAACGGCAGCGGCAGAATCGGTGGCGCCGGCTATGACGGAGTTGGCCGATGTGCTCGAGGCGCGCTATCAACGTCTGGGTGCTGCGATGGCATCGATGATTGGGTCGGCCCAGGTCGACCTGGAGATGCTCGATCAGCGCGGTCGCCGTGCCTGGGATACCTATACGGCTCGCTTGGGCGATGCGCTCGATGCGGCCGCATGCCGCCCGTGCCTCAACGACCCAACGTTTATGGTTGAGCGTCGCGAGTCTGAGCTTGCCCTGACGGCCGATCGTCTGTCCGGCGCCATAACGCGTTCGGTTGGGGCCTTCCGCTCCGACTTCGAGCGTCTGCCCGAGCGCTTGATCGCAAGCACCTCAGGACTCGATGGCAAGCGCCATGCGCTCACACTTGCGAGCTCCCGTCTGGAGCATCAGGGGCGCACGATGCTCAACAAGCCAGCATCCGACCTGGGCCGTGCGGCAGCCTCGCTCGATGCCCTGTCGCCGCTCAAGGTGCTTGCCCGAGGCTATTCCATCGCGTACAGCGATGATGGTGTGGCTACGAGCGCCAAGACCTTTAAGCCCGGTGACGCCATTCGCGTGCGCATGGCAGACGGCAACGTGGCGGCAACGGTCGATACGGTCGAGTAGGCCGCGTTTCATAGCGATAAACCTTTAGGAAAGGAAACAGATATGGCAGAGAAGACCCCGGTCGAGCAGCTTACGTACAAGCAGGCCTCGCAGGAGCTGGAGCTCATCATCCGCAGCTTGGAATCGGGCGATATGGAGCTCGAGGAGTCGCTTGAGAGCTATACCCGCGGCGTCGAGCTCCTCAAGAGCCTGCGTACCCGCTTGTCCGATGCCGAGCAGAAGGTCTCGGTGCTCCTGAAGGACGTCGACGGCAACGACGTGCTCGCCGACGGCGAAGCCGCCAACACCGACGACAACCTTTCGTTCTAACCATCCCGACCAAATATAATTACCTTGGTCTGTGAGAAAGGAACCAACCATGTGTGATTGCATCTTCTGCAAAATTGCCAACCACGAGATCCCCTCGACCGTCGTCTACGAGGATGACCAGGTCATCGCGTTCGACGACCTCAATCCCCAGGCACCGGTCCACACGCTCGTGATCCCCAAGAAGCACTACAGTGACATCGCCGATAACGTGCCCGCCGAGACCATGGGCGCCATGGCCCACGCCATCCAGGAGGTCGCCAAGGCCAAGGGTCTGGAGGACGGTTTCCGCGTCATCTCCAACAAGGGCGTCAACGCCGGCCAGACCGTCATGCACTTCCACATGCACGTCCTCGGCGGCAAGAACCTGGGCGAGAACCTCATCTGAGGACGCTTCTTCCGTGCAATGAAACGGAAGCTCTGGCACCGATAACTTATATATCAACGCAATAAACCCGAGCGCGAGGGCGTTTGGGTTTATTATTGAAGCGTATGTAACCTGGCGGCGCCACACCGCCTGTTAGTAGGGAGACACATGAACGTTCTGGTCGTCAACGCGGGATCTTCGACCCTTAAGTATCAGGTCATCGATACCAAGTCCCACAAGGTGTCCGCAAAGGGCTCCTGCGAGCGCGTCTGCTTTACCGGTGGTACCTTCACCCATGCTGCCAATGGCTCCAAGAAGGTGACCGAGAACATCGAGTTCCCCGACCACAAGGTCGCCATCGAGGTCGTCCTGAAGGACCTCGAGGCCAACGGCGTCAAGATCGAGGGCATCGGCCATCGCATCGTTCAGGGCGGTTGGTACTTTGGCGACTCCTCCCTCGTCGACGAGGACGTTCTCGCCAAGATCCGCGAGGTCGCCCCGCTGGCGCCGCTGCACAACAACCCCGAGGCCAACGTTATCGAGTACTGCCTGGAGCAGTATCCCGACCTGCCCAACGTTACGGTCTACGACACCGCTTTCCACTTCAACATGCCCGAGGTCGCCAAGGCCTACGCCCTTCCCAAGGATGTTTGCGACAAGCTGCACATCCGTAAGTACGGCGCCCACGGCACCAGCTACCGTTACATCTCCAAGAAGGTCGCCGAGATGACCAACGGCGAGGCCCGCAAGGTCGTCGTGTGCCATATCGGCTCCGGCGCTTCCCTGTGCGCCATCGAGGACGGCAAGTGCATGGACACCACCATGGGCTTAACGCCGCTCGACGGCGTCATGATGGGCACCCGCTGCGGCTCCATCGACCCGGCTACCGTGTGCTACCTGCAGCGCGAGGGTGGCTACACCTTCGACGAGGTCGACGAGATGATGAACAAGAAGTCTGGCCTTTTGGCTGTGACCGGTGGCAAGACCAACGACTGCCGCAACGTTGAGGAGCTCGCCGCTGCTGGTGACCCCGAGGCTCAGCTCGCCTTCGACATGTTCGTCTACAAGATTGCCGCCAAGGCCGCCGAGATGGCCACCTCCATGTGCGGCATGGACACCCTGGTCTTTACCGCCGGCATCGGCGAGCACGCTCCGGCCGTTCGCGCTGGCGTGGCCGATCGTCTGGCCTTTATGGGCGTCAAGATGGATCACGCCCGTAATGCCCTGCGTGGCGACGGCGCTTGGTGCCTGTCCGCCAAGGATTCCAAGGTCAAGATTTTCGTCATCCCTACGGACGAGGAGTTCATGATCGCTTCCGACGTCGAGCGCATCGTCAACGGCAAGTAATTGCAAGAGGGGAGGGGCTGGACGACCGAGCGCCGTTCGGCCCCTCTTTTGCGCTCGTTGGGCGATATGCCTGATAGCTATTTATCAAGATGTGATAACTTCTTATTAAAATGCGGTCGCCTTAAGAGGTCTGCGTCGACCGTATTGCACTGCAAAGGAGTCTCATGAACGTACTTGTTGTCAACGCCGGCAGCTCAAGCCTTAAATATCAGCTTTTGGATACCGATACCCGCAAGGTTTTCGCCAAGGGCAACTGCGAGCGTATCGGATCGGACATGGGCATCTTTGGCCACTCCGAGAACGGTGGCGCCAAGCAGACCGAGGAGGTCCCCTTCCCGGATCATCGTTCGGCTATCGCGCGTGTGCTCGAGGAGCTCGAGAAGACCGACTTTACGATCGATGGCATTGGGCATCGTATCGTTCAGGGCGGCTGGCACTTCGATGATTCCGCGGTTGTCGACGACGAGGTTATGGCCAAGATTCTTGAGGTGGCACCGCTTGCTCCGCTGCACAACTACGGCGAGGCCGCAGCGATTGAGTATTGCCGTGAGAAGTATCCGGAGCTGCCCAACGTGGCGGTCTTCGACACCTCGTTCCACATGACCATGCCCGAGGTTGCCTACACCTACGCGCTGCCCAAGGACGTTTGCGACAAGTACCACGTGCGCAAGTACGGCGCCCACGGCACGAGCCACCGCTATGAGTGGATGATGGCCAAGGAGATCCTGGGTTCGCGCTGCCACCGCCTGCTTTCGTGCCATCTGGGCAACGGTGCTTCGCTCGCTGCTATCGAGGACGGCGTGTGCCGCGACACCACGATGGGTCTCACGCCGCTCGATGGCCTGATGATGGGCACCCGTTGTGGTTCCATCGACCCGGCCACCGTGTGCTACCTGCAGCGCGAGGGCGGCTACAGCTACCAGGAAGTCGATGACATGATGAACAAGCAGTCTGGTCTGCTTGCCATCTCGGGCATCTCCAACGACGCCCGCGACATCCGCACGCGCGCCTCCGAGGGAGATGAGCGCTGCCTGCTCGCCTTCGATATGTTCGCCTATAAGGCTATGCAGCAGGCCGGCTCCATGATCGCCTCCATGGCGGGCGTGGATACCATCACCTTTACCGCCGGCATCGGCGAGAACGACTGGTCGATCCGCAAGGCCTTCTGCGACTGCTTTGAGTGGCTGGGCGTGCGCATCGACAACAACAAGAACCGCGAGGCCGTGGGCAACGGCCCACAGGTCATCAGCGCCGCCGGTTCCGCCGTCACGGTCATGGTCATCCCCACCGACGAGGAATACATGATCGCCCACGACGTCGAGCGTCTGACCAAGAACAACTAACGCGCGCATTTGCAAGTAAACGAAAGGCCTCCAGAGCAACGGCTCCGGAGGCCTTTTTACTAGCAGGTGGACGGCGGAAACCCCATCCCATTTCGAGCGCAAATACTGGGACACGCTTTCCGGTTGAGGCACGTTGCGGAAAGTGCGACCCACAATAAAGCAAAATTCCGTCCCAAAGTTTCCCAAACAGGCCCCAAGCGGAAGCCACATCCCACAATCCGCCTCCAAACTGGGATGTAGTTTCCGGCACAACAACCGCCGAAGCCCACCGGCCTTTCAATCTCCAAAGTGATCATCATCAGCAACGCCTGCGCTCCCAGCAACGGCACCCATCCATTCAGATTTTCAGCTCCAGCTCGTAGCCAAGCCGCCGTCCACTCCAGATTCCCTGAATGCTACGTGGCGGTAGAAGGCCGTACGGGCTAACCCCTGAAAACATTCCGCAGACCAGAAACGCCCCCGTTCGTAGCTCCGAAGGAGCAGAACGGGGGCGTTTCATTGGTCGAGGACGTTTTCAGGGGTTAGCCCGTACGGCCTTCGGGCAAGTGCGTTCGCTACTCAGCCATCTGAGCCTGGACGGCGGTGATGGCCACGACACCCACGATGTCGTCGGCAGAGCAGCCGCGCGACAGGTCGTTGACTGGCTTGGCGATGCCCTGCAGGATGGGGCCGTAAGCGTCGGCACCAGCGAAGCGCTGGACCAGCTTGTAGCCGATGTTGCCGGCCTCGAGGTCGGGGAACACGAGCACGTTGGCCTTGCCGGCAACGGAGGAGCCGGGAGCCTTGAGCTGGGCGACGGTGGGGACAATAGCGGCATCGAGCTGCAGGTCGCCGTCGATGGCGAGCTCGGGAGCCTTCTCCTTGCAGAACTTCACGGCCTCCTGGACCTTCTTGGCGACCTCGCCGCCAGCGGAGCCCATGGTGGAGTAGGAGAGCATGGCCACGTGCGGCTCAACGTTGCCCATGAAGGTGGACCAGGAGTGAGCGGAGGCGATGGCGATTTCGGAGAGCTCGTCGGAGGACGGGTTGATGTTGAGGCCGCAGTCGGCGAAGATCAGCGTGCCGTCAGTGCCGAACTGCGGGGTGTCGGTGCACATCACGAAGAAGGCCGAGACCAGCTTGGTGCCCGGGGCGGTCTTGAGGATCTGAAGCGCGGGGCGCAGGGTGTCGGCGGTGGAGTGGCAGGCGCCGGAGACCAGGCCGTCGGCATCGCCCATCTTGACCATCATGGTGCCAAAGTAGGTGGCGTCCATCACCTGGGCGCGAGCCTGCTCGATGGTAACGCCCTTCTTGGCGCGGAGCTCGGCAAACTTCTGCGCGTACTCCTCGTGCTTCTCGGCATTGCGCGGGTCGATGACGGTAGCGCCGGGAACGTTGATCTCGTCGGGGTTGCCCAGGATGACGATCTTTGCCAGGCCCTCCTCGATGATTTTGGTGGCCGCGACGATAGTGCGCGGATCCTCGCCCTCGGGCAGGACGATCGTCTTAAGGTCGGCCTTGGCGGCAGACTTCATACGGTTTAGGAAATCGCTCATGTTACTCCTTACAAGCGTTTCACTAAGCTCCAGGCGCCCGGCTGTTCACGAATAAACCCGCTGCTAGCGGGTTTACCTTTCAATTATGTACGCCGCGGTGCTTGAGCTTTCCTTGTGTGGCAAGCTCATTATAGGACGCATTAGCGCTATAATCGCTCTGATAAATATGTCTCGAAGAATGTTCGAGAAAAGCCCAGCTAACGAGCCCGTGGCTTTTGACAAGGAGTATCGATGCAGATTACCTCAGGCCTGCCTGAAGGCTTTAACGCCGGCGCGTACGACATGATTGTCGTCGGTGCTGGATATGCCGGTGCCGTTTGCGCCCGCCGTCTTGCCGAGACCATCGGCTATCGTGTTGCCGTTTTGGAGCGCCGTAGCCACATTGCGGGCAATGCCTATGACTGCACTGACGAGGCCGGAATCCTGATCCACGAGTACGGTCCGCATATCTATCACACTTTTAACGAGCGCGTGCACAATTTCCTGTCGCGCTTTACCAAGTGGACGGATTATCAGCACAAGGTGCTCGCCAACATCAACGGTACCCTTATGCCCGTGCCCTTCAACCATGCGAGTCTCAAGCTCGCCTTTGGTGACGAGCGCGGCGAGGAGCTGTATCAGAAGCTCGTGGAGACCTTTGGCAAGGATGTCAAGGTGCCCATTATGGAGCTGCGTAAGAAGAACGACCCGGATCTTGCCGAGGTCGCCGATTACGTCTACGAGAACGTCTTTTTGCATTACACCATGAAGCAGTGGGGCCAGACGCCCGATCAGATCGATCCCTCGATCACCGGCCGCGTTCCCGTCTTTGTGGGCGATGATGACCGCTACTTCCCGCAAGCTCCCTTCCAGGGCATGCCGCAGGAGGGCTACACGGCGCTCTTTGAGCACATGCTCGACCACGACCTGATCGACGTGTTCTGCGACGTGGACGCCCGTGATCTCTTTGAAATCGACGAGACTACCGTCAAGATCGACGGCAAGGTCTATGGTGGCGAGATCGTCTACACCGGTCCACTCGACGAGCTGTTCAACCTCGACTTGGGTGCGTTGCCGTACCGCACGCTCGATATGAAGTTCGAGACGCTCGATATGGACCAGTTCCAGCCCGTGGGCACCGTCAACTACACCACGAGCGAGGACTACACGCGCATCACCGAGTTCAAGAACATGACCGGTCAGGTCCTGCCCGGCAAGACCACCATCATGAAGGAGTATTCCAAGGCCTATACGCCCGGCTCGGGCGAGACGCCGTACTACGCCATTCTTGAGCCCGAGAACCGTGAGCTCTATGAGCGCTATCTTGAGCGCGTCCAGAACCTGACGAACTTCCACCCGGTGGGTCGTCTGGCCGAGTATCGTTACTACGATATGGACGCCGTGACCAATTCCGCCCTCGATCTTTCGGATGAGATTATCGCCTGCCATGCATAAAGTCATAACATTCGGTATTCCCTCGTATAACGCCGCCAAGGACATGGACCATTGCATCACCTCCATCTTGGAGGGGAGCAATTACGCCACCGATATCGAGATTATCGTAGTGGACGACGGCTCCAAGGACGAGACGGCCGATAAGGCCGATGAGTGGGAGGCACGTTATCCCGGTATCATTCGCGCGGTACACCAGGAGAACGGCGGCCACGGTATTGCCGTCCTTTCGGGTCTGCGCGAGGCACAGGGCACCTACTACAAGGTCGTCGACTCGGATGACTGGCTCGATGCTGCGGCTCTTTCGACTATGCTGTCGATTCTGCGTGGCTTTGAAGAGCGTGACCAGCGCGCTGACCTGTTTATCTCGAACTACGTGTACGAGAAGGTTTACGAGGGCACGCATACCGCTATTGGCTACAAATTTGCCCTGCCGCGCAAAAAGATCTTTTCCTGGGATCAGATCGGTCATTTCCGCCTGGACCAGAACCTACTCATGCACAGCCTGTGCTATCGCACGGATGTGCTGCGCGAGTCCAACCTTCCCATGCCGCCGCACACGTTCTATGTGGACAACATCTACGCCTACGTGCCGCTGCCGCGTTGCAAGACCATGTACTACGCCGACATCGACCTCTACCGCTACTTTATCGGTCGCGAGGGCCAGAGTGTCAACGAGGCCACGATGGTCAAGCGTCTGGACCAGCAGTTCCGTGTGACGCGCATCATGATGGAGTCGTACCACCTGTACAGCGATGTTGAGTCGTCGCGTCTGCGCTCGTACATGATGGGCTATTTCACCATGATGATGGCGATCTGCTCGGTGCTCACCAAGCTTTCCGAGGAAGATTGCGCCGACGAGCGCCTAAAGACGCTGTGGAATGATTTGAAGGCCTACGACGAGCGCATGTATCGTCGTGCCCGCTACGGCGTGGTCGGGTTCTTCACCAATCTGCGCGGACGGGCCGGAGACAAAACCACACTCGGCCTATACCGTCTTGCCTCAAAGATCTTCAAATTCAACTAGCTGCCGAGTAATCGCTGCTGATAGGTTGACTGGGCCCCTTGGCCTTTAGTTTGCTACTGCGAACAGTCCTGCTCGCACGGAAAGCACATTAAGTGCTTTCCGGCTCGTGCGGAACTTGTATCAAACTAAAGGCCAAGGGGCTTCTGCTATAAGAATCGATTGTCAGGCTGCCTGAATTTGAAGATCTTAGACGCGCGGTACACAGGGGCCTGGGCTGAAAAAATATTAGTTGGTAGTCGGTCGGAGGCGGGCGGGCATTACGTTTGTCGCGAGTTCCGCATGCAAAGAAGGCCACTTAATGTGGCCTTCGTCTTGCATAGGACTGTAGAGCAGCAAACATATCCAAGTCCCACCGGGCAACCGGACGAGCTGGTTTACTTTGCGGCGCCGGGGATGCCGTGGGAGGTTTTGGCGGATTTGGCTCCGTTCACGATGGCGGTTTCCAGGGCCCTTACGGCGAGCATACCCAGTAGGTCTAGGGGAACGGCGGCGCTTGGCTGGGCGCCCAGTTTGCCGCTGGCGAGGGTGTAGATGGTGTCGCCGTCGTTGGTGGTGTGCGTGGGACGGATGGCGTGTGCGTAGGCGTCTGCGGCCATCTGGGAGACCTTGGTGGCTTGTGCCTTAGTGAGTTCCACGTTGGTGACGATGCAGCTGATGGTGGTGTTGGTGCGGTCGAGCGGCATCTGCATGGATCCGGCGGCGGCAAAGGCTGCGAGTTCCATGTCGACGATCTGGTCGCTATCGGCTGCGGCGCGCATGCCGGCGACCCACTCGCCGGTGAAGGGGTCGACAACGTTGCCGCAGGCGTTGACCGAGACCACGGCGCCTACCTTAACGGGACCGAGCGCCACGGCGGCAGCGCCAAGGCCGGCCTTCATGCAGGTGGCGGGCCCCATGAGCTTTCCGACGGTGGCACCCGTGCCGGCACCTACATTGCCCTGCTCGAGCGTGGTGGGGGTGTTGTCGAGTGCCTCACGCACGGCGGCGATGCCGGCCTCAATGTCGGGGCGTACAGTGGGATCGCCAAAGGCAAGGTCGAAGATACAGCTGGAGCACACGATAGGCACCTGCGTGGGGCCGACGGGAAGGCCGATGCCGCGGCTCTCAAGCTCGCGAGCGACGCCGCTTGCAGCCTCGAGGCCAAAGGCCGATCCACCCGAAAGGCAGACGGCGTGGACCTTGTCGACGGTGTTCTCGGGTCGCAGCAGGTCGGTTTCGCGCGATGCTGGAGCACCGCCGCGAACGTCAACGCCGCCGGTGGCGCCCTCGGGTGCCACGATTACGGTGCAACCGGTGCCGGCCTCCTCGTCCGTATAGTTGCCATAGCAAAAGCCATCGACATCGCAGACGTCAATGGCCTCGAGCAGTGTATCCATGTTTAACTCCTATCGGTTTTCCGCCGCGCCTTGCGCCCGGTCGGGATCCGTACGGTACGCCAAAATTGTAGGCGCTGGGGGATACCCAGCGCCAGATGCAATTACGAGAGTTTTTGAATCGCGCGCGCGACGCGGGCGATGGGTAGGCCCACCACGTTATAGAAGTCGCCCGAAATATCGTGCACGAGCATGCGTCCGCCTGTGCCCTGAATGCCATAGGCGCCGGCCTTGTCCATGGGCTCACCCGAGGCGACGTAGCGCTCGATCTGTTCGTCGGTGAGCTCGTAGAACGTCACGTCGGTCACATCGACAAAGGACAGGCTCTCGGCGGCATGCGGGGCTGTAGCGTCGCCGGCTTTAACGATGCAGACGCCGGTTGCGACCTGGTGCGTGCGGCCCGAAAGCTCACGGAGCATGGTGCGCGCTTCGTCCTCGGTTGCCGGCTTGCCCAGAATCTTGCCGTTAAAGGTGACGATGGTGTCGGCCGCGACCGTCAGCTCATTGGGCTCGGCATACTCGGCAGCAACGGCAGCCGCCTTGGCGCGTGCCAAGCGCTCGACAAGCGTGAGCGGGGCCTCGCCATCAAAGGGCGTTTCGTCGATATCCGCGGGAATCACGCGAATGTTGTAGCCTGCCTCGCGCATCAGCTCTATGCGGCGCGGCGATTGCGAAGCCAAAATCATAGTTGGATGCCCTCGGCGACCTTCTCGACGGCCTTGTCGCCGGCGAGCGTGCGCAGCAGCTCCAATGCAAAGGGGAGGGACTGTGCCATGCCGCTGGCAGTGATGATGTTGCCGTCTTGCGTGACCTTCTCGCCAGTATAGGCGCCTTCGGGGAAGCTTTTCTCAAAGCCAGGGAAGCACGTGGCGTGGCGCCCCTCGAGCAGGTCGAGCTCGCCCAGGATAAACGGGGCGGCGCAGATGGCGGCGACGTGCTTGGTCGCGGCGAACTCGCAGACCACGTCGCAGACACGCTGATCGGCGCGCAGGTTGGTGGCACCGGGCAGGCCGCCGGGCAGCACGACGCAGTCGTACTCGTCAAAGTTGATCTCATCAAAGAGCGCATCGCAGGTCACGGGGATCTGCAGCGAGCTTACGACCTCACGCGTGGGCATAATCGAGACGAGCGTGGCACGCACGCCGCCGCGACGCATGACATCGACCATGGTCAAGCATTCAATAGTTTCAAAGCCATCGGCGGCGAGAACGGCAACGCTGGGCATGAGGGTTCCTTTCATAGGCGGCATACAATTAGCCGTCTTATACCCCGAAGACCTCCGCTTGCCACGCTCGATTTCCCAATGATTTTTCTGAGCAATGATTAAGTGGCTAGTTGCGCCTAAGGTGGACGACGGTCTCGCAGTGGAAGGTTTGTGGGAACAGGTCGACTGGCGTGATCTTTACGGGGGAGAAGGTGCCTTCTTCGACAAAGCGTTTGAGATCGCGCGCCAGGGTGGCCGGGTCGCAGCTCACGTAGGCGACATCGCGGGCACTCGTGCTGGCGATAAGGTCGATCGCTTCGGGGGCGAGGCCTGCGCGCGGCGGGTCGACCACCAAGATGTCGGCATCCTGGTCGGGGAACTCGCGCACCGCGTCTCCGCCAATGACGTCGACGTTATCAAGCTTGTTGATTTCCAGGTTACGGCGTAGATCGCGCACGGCGGGGCCGTAGGCCTCGACGGCGGCGACAAAGTCGCAGCGGCGGGCGAGCGGCAAGGTAAAGGTGCCGGCACCGCAGTACAGGTCCACGGCAAGCTCGTCTTCCTGCGGATCGAGCGCTTCCATGACAAGCTCGATCAAAATCTCGGCACCCTTGGTGTTGACCTGGAAAAAAGACGGGGCAGACAAGCGCATCTGACCCTCGGCGATATTCTCGGTCCATGAGCCCTCTCCGGCGAGCATTTCGACCTTGGAGACACGGCGGGCCTTCTTTTCGCCCTTGCTCATCACGCGTACGATGCTCGTAGGATGAGCGGCGTCCGCCAGCACGCGGGAGACCTGCGAGCGCGGAAAAGAGCCTGTGGGCGTCCAGAGTGCGACCTCGAGTGCCTTGGTGCGGCGCGATGCGCGAATGCCCACGCGTTCGAGCCCCAAGTCATGGCTGCCGCTTAGATAGTTGAGTGCGCCGACGACCGATTTGAGTGCCTTCGGGAAGCGCTTATCGAACAGCGGACACATATCGACGGTCACGATTTTGCTGGGGTCGACACCGTGCATGCCAAGGCGCACGCGACCGTTGACGACGGTCGGTTCGAGCTCGATTTTATTGCGGTAGCCCCAGTCGTCCTTGGTGTGGCAGATGGGCTGTACCAACTCATCTGCCAGCTCAGGAGCGAACTTGCCGATGCGCTCGAGCGTGGAGCGCAGGTTTTGCTCCTTGGCGGCGAGCTGTGCCGTGCGTGAGAGATTGCCCCACGAGCAGCCGCCGCAGATGCCCACGAAGGGGCAGGGAGGCTGAATGCGATCGGGGCTTGGCTCCAAAATCTCGGTGGTGCGGGCGCGCATGAATGACTTGCCGTCCTGTACGACCTCGGCCTCGACGGTGTCGCCTGCCACGGCGCCCTGCACAAAGACGGCCTTGCCGTTGTCGGCGTGCGCCAGCCCGTCGGCGCCGTAGGTCATCGATTCTATAGTGAGCTTCATATTCCTGCCTGTCATTCGCGTTGTTGTTCGCACCATGGTAGCAGGGAAAAGCGCCCCGCATCCGAGGCTTTCCTCAAATGCGGGGCGCTTCTACAAACTGCTTCTACAAACGACTATTTCGTCTTGCCGGTAATGAGCGTCTTAAGACCCAGGCCGATCAGACCCAGGCCCATGCGCACGCGGCCGGGGCGATGGCGCTCGATGGCCTTGGTCTTGCCGGCGGGCTTATCGCGACGGGCGCTCGTCTCGGGTGCGGGCTTGATGACCTGCGGATCGGGCTGAGGTGCAGGTGCAGGCTCGGGCTCAATGACGGTCGCCTGGACCTCTTGGACCTTGGGTGCTACTGGCTGCGGCTCGGCCTCGGAGGCAGGTTCCGTCTCAATGACGGGCTCGGGCGCGGCCTCGGCGTTGCGATAGGCGCGCTCCAGCAGGGCTTCCTGTGAGTTGAAGGGTTTCTCACCCTCTGCACGCTCCACGGGGACCCAGGTGCCGTCGCTCGTGAGGCTGCGGGCCTTCACGTTGTCGCGCAGCTGCATGCCCATGTACTCGTGCACTAGGGCGCGGCAGGTGGGGTCGAGCACGGGGAAGGCAATCTCCACGCGGTGCTCGGTGTTGCGCGTCATCATGTCTGCCGAGCTCAGGTAAATCATGTCCGAGTCCACGCCAAAAGCGTAAACACGGGCGTGCTCCAAAAAGCGTCCGACGATGGAGCGGACATGCACGTTCTCGGTCTTGCCCGGAACACCGGGCTTGAGGCACGAGATGCCGCGGATGATCATGTCTACGCGCACGCCGGCACACGATGCCTCGGCGATCTTGTCGATAACCTCGCGGTCGGTCAGCGAGTTGAGCTTAAAGAACACGCGGGCGGGCTCGCCGGCAAGGGCGCGCTGGATCTCGCGGTCAAGCCCGCGCATGATGAGCGGTTTCAGTCCGACGGGCGCCACACCCAGGAAGCGGTAGTCGCCGCGCAGGTTGCCCAGCGACAGGTTGCGGAAGAACAGGTTGGCGTCCTCGCCGATGCCGGGATGGGCTGTCATGAGCATAAAGTCGCTGTAGAGTTTGGCCGTCTTCTCGTTAAAGTTGCCGGTGCCCAAAAGCGTGAGGCGCGTTAGCGCCATGCCCTCGCGATAGGTGAGCTGGCAGATCTTTGAGTGGCATTTAAAGCCCTCGGAACCATAGATGACGGTGCAGCCGGCCTCTTCCAGGCGCTCGGCCCACTCGATGTTGTTCTGCTCGTCAAAGCGGGCACGAAGTTCCATGAGCACCGTGACCTCTTTGCCGTTCTCGGCAGCATCGATCAGCGACTCGCATAGGCGGCTCTGCTTGGCCACGCGGTAGAGCGTGATGCGCAGCGAGATGCACTCGGGGTCGTAGGCTGCTTCGTGCACCAGGTCCAGGAACGGATTCATGGCCTCGTAGGGATAAAAGAGCAGCTTGTCGCCCTGCAGCACTTGCTCGCGAATGGAGCGGGACATATCGATGGTGGGGTTGGGCTGCGGCTTAAACGGCGTAAAGAGCAGCTCGTTGCGTAGATGCTCGGGAATCTTGCCCTCAATGCCAAAGACGTAGCCCAGGTCGAGCGGGATATCGCAGGTAAAGACAGAGCGGCGCGAAAGCTCGAGCGCCTTGCGGATGGTCTTGAGCGTTGCCTTCTCGAGCGACCCCGAGACCGCGAGCACTACCGGCTGCAGACGCAGGCGCTTCTTGAGGATGCGCTTCATGTGCTGGCGGTAATCCTCTTCCTCCTCGACGCCCTCGCCGTCCGGGTCGATATCGGCATTACGAGTGACGCGGATCAGCGCGCGATCCAGCGGCTTATAGGAGCCAAAGCAGCTATCCAGGCAGGCGAGGATGACGTCCTCGAGCAAGATGTAGGAGTAGGTGCCGGCGGGCGAGGGGATCTCGACCACGCGGTTCATCGAGGCGGGAATCTCGATAAGGCCCAGCAGGCTCTCCTCGTCGGTGGCGCCGTCCAGACCACAGGCCAGATAGAGCGCGCCATTGCGTAGGTTGGGGAAGGGGTGGCGAGGATCGATGACCAGCGGCGAGATGACCGGTGACACGTAGGCCTGGAAGTAGCGGGTTACAAAGGTGCGCTCCTCGGGCGTAAGCGAATCGATGCGGGCGCGGTGAACGCCCAAGGTGTCGAGCTTGCCCTCGATGCTCTTAAAGATGGACTCCCAACGGGTAAGGAGCCCGGGCATTTCGGCCATGACAGCATCGACCTGTTCGGAGGCGGTCATATTGCTCTTGTTGTCGACAGGTTGCTTTTTGAGCTCTGCCAGATCGGACAGGCCGCCCACGCGCACCATGAGAAACTCGTCGAGGTTAGACTCGAAAATCGACACGAACTTTAGACGCTCGAACAGCGGAACGGTCTCATCGAAGGCTTCGTCAAGCACACGGTTGTCAAAGCGTAGCCAGCTGAGCTCTCGGTTCTGCGTGTACGAGAAGTCGCGAGGCGGTTTGCGCAGCTTTGCGGCGGCTTGCTTCTTTTCGATTTTGCTCGGCATATGCATCTGTCCGTTCAGTCCCCACAAGGGACGGTAGCCTAACACTAATCACTATTATCTCAATTTAGTCGACCGCTGGCACGGACGTATCGCGTGAACGGTATCTTTACCTACTTCTTACGCTGACAAGTCATAGGACTGACGCCCTGCTCGTCTGCAAGCGGTCTATATCCTCACTCAACTGGTACGTAAGTGTGAATAAGAATGATGGATAGCTGAATATCATTGAATGCAGGCGGAAACGTAAACAAACATCATTTATATACATAAAACCGATTTAGCTATGCAATTCTGAATCAAAAGTTTAGAGATGCAATTGCAAATAGTTTTTAGGAAAAAAGAGCGTTTACCTTAGAAAAGTTACTTTAGAACGCCGAAGTACATTATGGGGGAATCTCATGCGATATACCGTTCATCGCACTTTGTTGACCGTTCGGGGGCGAGGTGGAATTGCGGGTGGAATTTGGATATAACTAGAGCTGTCAGCAAGCAGCGTCCGCTATGGAAGGGCGCTGAGAGATTCGGCCGAAAGGCCCGAAAGAAAGGTAGGAGGCCATGACGAAAGGTCTGCACGTGCCTTCCGAGATCGGCAAGCTCAGGAAGGTCTGCCTGCACCGTCCCGGCGACGAGCTCCTCAACCTGCCGCCCGACGAGCTCGAGCGACTCCTGTTCGACGACGTCCCGTTCCTGGAGGTCGCGCAGCAGGAGCACGACACCTTCGCCCAGATCCTGAGGGACCAGGGCGTGGAGGTCCTCTATCTCGAGAACCTCGTCGCCGAGGTGTTCGACCAGGTCCCCGGCGCCCGCGCCGAGTTCACCGACCAGTACATCGCCGAGGCCGGCATCCGCGGCCAGCACATGCCGCAGATCGTCCGCGAGAAGCTGGACTCCATCGAGGACAACCTCGAGTTCGTCAAGAAGACCATGGCCGGCATGACCAAGTCCGAGATCGACATGCCCCTCACGGCCTCCACGACCCTCGACTCCCTGGTCAACTCCGAGTCCGAGTCCGACCTGATCATCGACCCGATGCCCAACCTCTACTTCACCCGCGACCCGTTCGCGGTCGTCGGCGAGGGCGTCAACCTCAACCGCATGTACTCGGTCACCCGCAACCGCGAGACCCTGTACGGCAAGTACGTCTTCAAGTACCACCCCGACTACAAGGACGTCTCGCTGTACTTCCGCCGCGACTGCCAGTTCCACACCGAGGGCGGCGACGTGCTGAACATCAACGAGAAGACCCTCGCCGTCGGCATCTCCCAGCGCACCCAGGCCGCCGCGATCGACGTCATGGCCCAGAACATCTTCTGGAACTCCGACTCCAAGGTCGAGCGCATCCTGGCCTTCGACATCCCGGTCTCGCGCGCCTTCATGCACCTCGACACGGTCTTCACCCAGATCGACGTCGATAAGTTCACGATCCACCCCGCCATCATGGGCACCCTGCGCGTCTACGAGCTGACCGCCGGCAAGAACCCGGGCGACGTGAACATCCGCCTGATCGAGGACACCCTCGAGCACGTCCTGGAGGACGCCACCGGCGTCGACCAGGTCAAGCTGATCCCCTGCGGCGGCGGCGACCCGATCGCGGCCTCCCGCGAGCAGTGGAACGACGGCTCCAACACCCTGTGCGTCGAGCCCGGCAAGATCTGCGTCTACGCCCGCAACACCGTCACCAACGACGTGCTGTACAAGGAGGGCCTGGACCTTCTCGTCGTGCCCTCCGCCGAGCTCTCCCGCGGCCGCGGCGGCCCGCGCTGCATGAGCATGCCCTTCTGGCGCGAGGACCTCTAGGGTCTTCTAGGACCCGTACAGGTCATAATACATACATCTAGCTGCCATTAGATGTCTCCCATTGGGGCGGTGCGGGTTTTCGCACCGCCCCAATCTTGTATGAGGAACGTCAACACGATTGGATGACTGCTTTTGTAAGGAGCTTGGCCATGGACATCAAGACGATTGGCGTTGAGGAATGGCTCAACGTTTGGGAGAAGAGCGCCACGTGGGACATCGCCCAGTCGACGATCTCGTCGCTCACCATGGGCGAGCTGCGCGCGCTTGATGAACAGGACGGCGCCACGTTCTACGAGCGCCTGGATCGCGAGAAGATGAACTACGGCTGGATCGAGGGCTCGCCGGAGTTTAAGGCCGAGGTTGCCAAGCTGTATCGTCGGGAGGTCAATCCCGATCACATTCTGCAGACCAATGGCTGCACGGGCGCTAACCTCAACGCCATCATGGCTGTGGTCGAGCCCGGCGACCATGTTATCGCCGAGTGGCCCACCTACGCGCCGCTCTACGAGATTCCGCGCACGCTGGGCGCCGAGGTCGAGTATTGGGAGCTTCGCGAGGAACTCGGCTGGAAGCCCGATATCGAGGAACTCAAGCGCTTGGTGCGCCCCAACACCAGACTCATCTGCATCAACAACGCATCGAACCCCATCGGTACGGTGCTCGATGCCGATATGCTCGGCCAGATTGCCGAGATCGCCCGTTCGGTGGGCGCCTACGTGCTGTGCGACGAGGTGTATCTGCCGCTCGAGAACACCGAGTCCTTTATGTCGATGGCCGACGTGTACGAGAGGGCCATTGTCACCAACTCGGTGTCTAAGACCTATTCGACGCCTGCAGCTCGCGTGGGCTGGGTCGTTGCGGACGAAGAGGTGTCTAACCGCATCCGCACCTACCGCGACTACACCATGATCTGTGGTGGCGTGTTTAACGATGCCCTGGCGACCTACGTGCTCGAGCACAAGGACAAGATTCTCGAGCGTAACCGCAAGATCGTGTTTGGTAACCGCGATATCGCACGGGCTTGGATCGATACGCAGCATCGTGTTTCCTGGACGGCCCCGCAGGGCGTGTCCACCTCGTTTATCCAGCTGGATATTCCCGAGGATAACGAGGAGTTCTGCAAGCGCCTGCTGGCCGAGAGGGGAGTGCTGTTGGTTCCCGGTAGCCGTTTTGAGCTTCCCTGCGGCGCACGCCTGGGCTACTGCGCGAGCGAGGACGTTCTGCGCGAGGGCCTGAGGCTTTTGGGCGAGGCACTGGCGGAGTTCGATCGCTAGGATTCCGATGGTCTTCGGGGGCCTTATCCAAATTAGCCGAAGATAATCGAAAACGGACCCGTTTCCCTAGGGGAAGCGGGTCCGTTTTTCTATACCGAGAAGTCAAGTTGTTACAAATGGGGCCGTAAAGCGAGGCGGTATCCGCTGGGCCTTATACTGAGTTTCCGGTGAACGGTATCAAGCGTCTGGTAAACGGTAATTTATTTATCAGAAATGAATAGGACAAACTTTTTTCTGAATAAAAATGAAAATGGTTGAGACGCGGTGTGAACCGCTAATTCTATTCATAGCTTTATTGGAAATATGCAATATGAGGGTGGTTTAGCAAAGTTTAGTTCCATTTGATTTTAGGATTGAAAACGCGTTTAAGCACGTAAATACGCTTTATTAAGATGAAGTGTGCCATGCGTGAAGTATATGTGTATGCCGTTCACCCCCTATAAAAAACCGTTCGGGGGCAAGGTGGAAGTATGAGCTGATTTTGGATATAAATATGTCGTCAGCAATAACGCCTCACACGGAGGGGCGCTAACGAATCGGCCCTGACAAGGGCCCGAAAGAAAGGTAGGAGGCCATGACGAAAGGTCTGCACGTGCCTTCCGAGA
>OIDM01000319.1_pt1 | contig 20952 bp, 19 predicted proteins | sample 1581531 | NCBI WGS metagenome assembly OIDM01 (sample SAMEA3882549, study PRJEB24775) | human gut metagenome | biome: human-associated habitat; feature: intestine environment; material: feces | place: Netherlands | collected 2009/2010
TAAAACAGGCAGGTGAATTATGATTAAAATAGCATTCTTTGATGTGGATGGCACCCTGCTTCGGCTGGGACATAAAGAATTATCGGCAAACACTGCTGCTGCACTTAGGCAGCTCCACCAAAATGGCATCATCCTTTGTATGGCTACCGGAAGAAGCTACACAGGTGTGCCTCATTTTGATGGAATTGATTTTGATGTCCTGCTCACCTTTAACGGCTCATTCGTCACCAAAGGCAATGATATCATCTTCAAAAATCCTATTAATGAGCACGACAAATATCAGATAATTTCCAATCTAAAGCAGATGAACCGCGCCATTGCAATCAGCAACGAGCATATGATTGTCACAAACGGTACCGACCCTGATTTAGAGCAATACTTTGCCTTTGGCAGCGAAAAGCTTAAAATCGCTGACAATTTTGACGAGATAAGCAGGACTGATATATATCAGATTATGTGCTCCTGCAAAAAAGATGAGCACTCACAGATTCTATCCGGCGCGCCCCACTCACAGATAACTGCATGGTGGGATAAGGCCGTTGATATTATTCCGCTTAACAGTGGCAAAGGCAATGCTGTTGCTGCAGTGCTTAGGCATTATGGCTTCTCAAAGGATGAAGCAATTGCTTTCGGTGACGGACATAACGATATTGAAATGCTTGAGGCCGTAGGCATTGGTGTTGCCATGGGCAATGCAAAGGACGAAGTCAAGGCTAAAGCTGATTTTGTATGCAAATCGGTTGAGGATGATGGAATATATCATTACTGTATTGAAAACAAACTGATTTTTTAGAGAAATATACTTATGAACATAGACAACAATTTACGACAACTACTCGAAAACGAAACAAAAATACATCTCGCGGAAATCCGCTTTCTCTACCAGAAGCTCGACAGACAGCTTGGGCTTAACGGTGCAAGGGTTCCTATCACATTTGGCTTTGATACGGACAGGCTCGGTGCATACACTCCGGGCTTTGGGCAGGATGAAGAAGAATTTCATTTTTCGCTGCTTTTCATCGGCTACTGTGTGACAAAGCCCTTGTCAAAGGATGACAGGATGGATTTATATAAGCACGAATATGCCCACTATATGCAATATAATATGGATATACCGGACAAGTACAACTGGCAGCCCGGCATCCACGGAAGTGCGTGGAAATATTGCTGCTCACTTATCGGAGCAGCTCCCACTCCTTACTACAAAGCCGGTGAAGGACTTATTAAGCACGATTATGATAAGGTTCTCAAAAAGAAAATTACTGACAAGAGTATTCCTATCCGCGACACATATTCACGCGAGCAGGAATACCGCAAAAAGAAAAACAGTACTGTAAAATTTAATATCAATGACGATATCAATCATCCAAAGTTCGGCAAGGGCACCATTGAACATATCGAGCAGCTCGAAGGCTCAGTTCGGCTGCATGTCAGATTCGGTGAAGATCTTAAGAAAATTGATCAGAAATGGCTGCTTCAGGCAGGCATGAAAAAGGCAGGTGCACCAAGGCACATATAGCGTTATGCTATCCTACATTACATTATTTCAAGTTCGTGAAAAATCCTTACTATCTCATTCCAGGAAGCTATGTTTTCTTTTAAATATAATTCCCCCTTTTCTACTATTTTATAATATTTTCTCTGTGGTCCCAATGATTTTTCACTGTAATATACTTCCGTCAACCCTCCTTTATTCAGTCTTCTTAGAATGGCATAAATAGTGCTTTCATCTGTATCCGGGAAAAGTCTCTGCAATATTTTAATTATATCGTATCCATATCTGTCTTCTTGTTTTAAAAGCTGTAAAATACATATATTTAAGATTCCTCTTTTTAGCTGTGAATCCATTTATGATTTCCTTTCAAATTTTAATTTTAACAATAAAATTGTCCCAAAAATCAGTATCTGAATATATAATAAACTACTATATGCTATTATTTTTTCAAGCCCAAGCATTCTTTCTATATAAAACATATGTAACTGATTTATAAAATACATTAAGCAGGTAATAATACCAAGTATATGAAATATCGTTATAAAACCCAATTCCCTGTTTATTATATATTTCTTTAAGATGATGTAAATAATAATACAACTCAGAATAATTATAGCTGTTGTAACTAATACCACATAATAACTCCCTAAGCCAGCCTCATTATTTTTCATTACCAGAAATACCTCTGTTAATAAAATAAAAAAGAATAATCCGATTAATAACAGATGGTTTTTAAATTGCATATCACATGTTAATTTTGATTTTTTAAGAATAAACAAACCTGCAACAAATACTAGAACATTAGCTATCAGAGCAACCGGATAAAAATTCCAGCCGTTTTTATCAAAGTATCTTAACAAACTGACGCATAGCACATAATATATAACCAGCGTGGCAATTGTCTGTAATAAAACACTACTCTTCAATGGAAACGTATGCTCTTTTCCTTCTTTTGAATCTTTGTATAAATTTCTCGCGATATCAAACGGTTTTCCTAAGCCGGAACATATTTCGTACTCGCTTTTTTCAGCCATTTCTTCATTTTCGAACCATTCTTCATAGTCTTTAATTAAACTATCACAGTCATCATCCCCAAAATAAAATGATAAGCTAATATAAAGTTTCTCCAAAAATTTCTTTTTTGAATTTTGCTTTTGCATTATAACACCCTCTCTACTGATTAACACTCTACTGTTTATTAGTCACTAGTTAAGTATAATATATTTCATATCTTGCATTTTGTCAATACAAAAATCATGGGACTACAATATATCGCAGTCCCATGATTCTAACTATATCTTATATTTTTGTTTGTAACTATTTAAGTCTTAAGTCACATTGAGAACAAGAAAATCTACAGCTCAATTGCAATCGTATATGACTTCTCAAATTTCTCACCATGTGCCAGCGAATTACCATACTCCCTGTCCTTTAATTCTCCGACAAAGCCTGCTCTGTCGCATCGGCCGTACCACGGCTCAATACAGATAAACGGTGCTCCCATTCCTGCCGGTGACCACAGACCAAATAAAGGCGCATCAAAGGACACCGTAAGGTATGGCTTCTTATCCGGTGTACACAGGCTCACCTTTGAAGCCTGTCTGTTTTCTATTATGAGCGCATCCTTATCAAACATATGCTCATCTATCTGACAGTATCCATCCACATCCACCTTAAGCAGATTGTCATCCTTGTCTAAAAGTCCTCCGTCACAGATAAGTCCGTAGGTGATTGCTTTGTCTGTGTCAAGCTTCAGATAATAGTCTGACTGCTTTCCCTGCTCTGCGACCGGACACATAAATGCCGGATGACCACCTATTGAGAAAAGTAAATCCTTTTTCGCAGGATTTGTCACCCTCCAGGTCACTTTTATATCACTGCCTGAGAGCTTATAGCCGATTTCGAGCACAAACTCAAACGGATATTTTGCAAGAGTCTCATCATTTGATTTAAGTGAAAACCATGCCTCATCCTTTGTCTGTGACACAAGCTCAAACTCCATATCCCTTGCAAAGCCGTGCTGTCCCATCGGATAATCTGTCCCATCAACGGTAAACTTCTTGTCCTTTAAGCTGCCGACAAACGGGAAAAGCACCGGTGCGCTTCTCTTCCAGTATTTCTCATCGGCATCCCACAGATACTGTGTACCTGTTTCCTTGCCGGTGATGCTTTTAAGCTCTGCTCCGAAGCTGTTTATCGTGAGCTCAAGTGATTCATTTTCCAGTTTAATCTCCATCAAATATCTCCTTTTATATTTTTTGTAACTATTCAATCAGTTTTTTACATCACAAGCAGTCCAATAACTCTTACAATAAATGCTGCCACCCATGCAATCGCACACTGCAAAAGCACCACGCTGACTGCCCACTTTGCACCAAGCTCTCTCTTTATGGATGCTATAGCAGCCACGCAAGGGCTATAGAGCAGCGAGAACACCAGAAGAGATGCGGCTGAAAGTGTTGTGAGTGCTGTCGTAACCGTTCCGCCAAACAGTATCTCAAGTGTTGATACCACGCTCTCCTTTGCCATGAGTCCGCTGATAAGTGATGTGCATATGCGCCAGTCGCCGAGTCCCAGAGGCTTAAAGACAGGCACGATAACACTTGAAATAGCGGCAAGCATGCTGTCCTTTGAGTCTGTTACCATGTTAAAGTGTATGTCAAAGCTCTGTAAGAACCATATCAGCATTGTGGCAATAAGTATTACTGTAAATGCCTTCTGCAAAAAGTCCTTTGCCTTCTCCCAGAGGAGCTGGCACACATTCTTGGCGCCCGGCATCCTATAGTTTGGCAGCTCCATGACAAACGGCACTGCGTCACCCCTGAACAAAGTCTTTCTGTAGATAAATGCGAAAAGTATTCCGACAATTATTCCAAGGAAGTACAGACCTCCCATGACAAGTCCGCCATGCTTCGGGAAAAATGCACTAACAAAGAATGCATAAATTGGCAATTTTGCTGAACAGCTCATAAACGGTGTGAGGAGTATAGTCATTCTACGGTCTCTCTCACTTGGCAGTGTACGTGTCGCCATGACAGCTGGCACCGTACAGCCGAAGCCTATGAGCATTGGTACTATGCTTCGCCCTGAAAGTCCTATCTTACGAAGGAGCTTGTCCATGAAGAATGCAACCCTCGCTATGTATCCGCTGTCCTCCATAAGGGATAAGAAAAAGAACAGTGTCACGATAATCGGCAAAAAGCTTAATACGCTTCCGACACCCTGAAAGATGCCGTCTATTACCAGTCCGTGCAGCACCTCATTCACACCTGCCGCTGTGAGTGCCTTATCCGTAAGCGCGGTCAGTGCTCCTATGCCCTGCTCCAAAAGCCACTGAAGGCCTGCTCCGATTACATTGAAGGTGAGATAAAATACAGCAAGCATTATCACTATAAAGCACGGTATTGCCGTGTATTTGCCTGTAAGAACACGGTCGATGCGCTCACTTCTGATACGCTCCCTGCTCTCCTTTGGTTTTACCACGGTGCTCTCGCATATTTTCTCAATAAATGTAAAGCGCATATCCGCAATTGCAGCGCTTCTGTCAAGGCCTCGCTCCTTCTCCATCTGGACAATCAGATGCTCTATTGCCTCTTTCTCATTCTCATCAAGATGAAGCTGCTCTAATATAAGTGCATCTCCCTCGATAATTTTGGTAGCAGCAAAGCGAATCGGAACTCCGGCGAGCTTTGCATGATCCTCAATCAGGTGGCTGACCGCGTGTATACATCTGTGCACGGCACCGCCAAAATCATTCTCATCACAGAAATCCTGTCTGCCCGGGCGCTCCTGATACTTTGCAATGTGTATCGCATGGCGCACCAGCTCATCAACACCCTGATTCTTTGCGGCAGAAATCGGTACAACAGGCACTCCTAACAGTCCCTCGATTTTATTTACATCGATTGAGCCTGAGTTTGCCGTCACCTCATCCATCATATTGAGTGCAATAACCATCGGTATATCCATCTCAAGAAGCTGCATGGTCAGATACAGGTTTCTCTCGATATTTGTCGCATCTACGATATTTATTATGGCCTTTGGCTTGTTATCGAGCACAAAGTTTCTCGACACAATCTCCTCATTAGTATATGGGCTCATTGAGTAAATGCCCGGTAAATCTGTGATTGATGTATCCGGATGTTCTTTAATAGAGCCATCCTTTCTGTCCACCGTCACTCCCGGGAAATTGCCGACATGCTGGTTTGAGCCTGTAAGCTGGTTGAAAAGTGTTGTCTTGCCGCAATTTTGGTTTCCCACAAGTGCATATGTGAGCTTCTCACCATCCGGAAGGGGATTGCCACTGCCCTTCACATGGTATTTGCCCTCCTCGCCAAGTCCGGGATGGGCTGTGTTGCTTATCTTTTTAGGGCCCTCATGCTTTCTTGAACGGCTGTCAATTAATTCTACCTCAATCTGTGCCGCATCATCAAGCCTCAAGGTGAGCTCATAGCCGTGCACCTGAAGCTCCATCGGGTCTCCCATCGGTGCAAATTTGATAACTGTCACTTCGGCCTTTGGGATTACTCCCATATCCAGGAAATGCTGGCGCAGTGCGCCCTCACCGCCTACTGTAAGTATTCTGGCACTCTGTCCTATGCCAAGTTCTTTTAGTGTCATTTTATCGCTTCCTAGTGTATTTATTGATAATTTTTCTCAACTTATCACAAATATCTTACCACAAAGCGTGTGCCACTGCATTCATTTTTTTCATTTAATACATCTTTTTTACAATCCTCCACAAGGATATATCCATTGTCATGACGCACAATTGCTTCCGCGAGCGAAAGTCCTATGCCGATGCTGTCTGCCGGCTGTCCGCTGCCGCTGTAAAAACGCGTAAAAATATGCTTTTTGTCCTCATCACTTATGGCTTCTCCATCGTTTTGCACTGTTATCTCTGCATACATCTCATACCTGTAAAAGCCTATCCTTACCTCACTCTCTGCGTGCTCCACTGCATTTTTTACTATGTTTGTAATGGCCTCACACTGCCAGTATGCATCAGCATGTATACAGGCATCCTTATCAGAGCCTTCATCTATGGACAGCCTTATGTCTCTCAAATCGCAAAGTGCCATAACATTATCAGCTGCCTCAGACACAATTTCAGACAGCAGCGTATCCTTCTCATCAAACTCCACAACATCCGCTTCAAGCCTTGAGAGCTTTAAGATAGCCTGCACCATATGCGATATATTGTCCACATCACGCTTTGCCCTGCGCATTATCCTGCTTCTGTTTTCAGGTGCCATATCAGGATTTCCTTCCAGATTTTCCAGATTTATCGAAAGTGATGTGAGCGGTGTCTTAAGCTGATGCGATATGTCAGAAAGAGCATCCTTTAGCAAAAGCTTGTCTGCCTTTGCATTTTCCGCAGACTCCCTCAAATAGATTGCTGTCTTGTAAAGCTCTCCCTTTAGTATAGAAATCTCTCCCTCTGTGCTATCTGCCATAACAAGTCTGTAGTCTCCCTGATTTATGCGGCGCAGATAATCCGCAGCCTGTCTGACCTGTCTTTTAAAGCTAAATCTTATAAGCACAATGTAAAGGCAAAAGCCCCCTGCAAAAAGCACAACAAGAAATATGTCTAGCCAAAGCGCTCCTTTAAGCGCTTTTTCATTTGACAAAACCGCAGAATCCTTTTCCATATCAATGCCGTATTTTTTTAAGAGCGTCTCTGCGCTTTTTAAATTTGTATAATCGCTGCCTAAGCTACTGTCATTTAGAATCGCGGCTATACTGCCATCTGATACATCGGGATATTTTTCATGAATGAGTGCACATAGCTTAGCCACTGTGATGTTATAGTTTTTCGTATATGCCCTGTACTGAAAAAAGACGGTAAAAGCCATAACCATCACACATATACATGTATATATTATTGCAAAATACACAAAATGTTTTCTGTTCTCTAAATTATATTTCTTCTTTCTCATGCTTTCCCCCGGGAACTGTCTCTGTCGGCCGATACTCTTTAAAAAGCTTCATCTGAATCAACACGATACCCGATTCCCTTCACAGTCTTTATCACATCCTCACCAAGCTTTGCCCTGATGCGCTTCATATAGACAGTCACTGTATGATCGTACACATCGTTGCCTGTCGCCTCCCAGATGCAGTCAAGCACGGCATTTCTGGACACAGCCTTGTCGTGATTGGTAAAAAGCAGATCAAGTATACGGTTTTCAAGACTTGAAAGAGCAATCACCTGTCCAGCCCTTCTTGCTTCCTTTTTGTCCAAATCATAGCTTATGCTTCCTGCGTGTATGACAGATGAGCTGTCATCACTTTTCCTTCGTAAAAATACGCGGTTTACTCTCGCCACAAGCTCTCTTACTGAAAAAGGCTTTGTGATGTAATCCTCCGCTCCAATCTCAAGTCCCTTTACTATATCATTTTCCTCATCCCTTGCGGTAAGAAAAATCACCGGTGTTTTTTCTTTTTCCAGCCTTTCGCTGTAAAAATCAAAGCCGTTCCCATCCGGAAGCGACACATCAAGCAGCACAAGGCCGGGGTGCTCACTCAAAAGCGCCCCAGCCTCCTTTAAATTGCCTGCTGTCAAAAGCTCATATTCAGGTTCTGTAAAGGTATCACACAGTCCCTCTGTTATTCCTTTATTGTCCTCTATGAGAAGTATTTTTTTCATATCAGTTCCCGCATTTTCTACAGATTTTCATTTTTGATCGTCTCAATAATGTTATTGTGTCTAAGCTTCGTCATTGATAGTTTCATGATAGCATAAATCAGCATTATTACAACCACTATACACAATATAATTGCTTTATACGGCAGCTCATAAATGATTGCATCATCCATCCTGTTCATCATAACACATAAGAGATAGCTTATTAAAATACCAAGCGGTACACCTATTACAAGTGCCTTTACAGATATAAATACACTCTCGAGCCTGACCATTCCAGCAAACTGCTTATCTGTCATTCCAATGCTTCTTAGTGTTGCAAACTCGCGGCTTCTAAGCTCCATTCCGGTGCTTAAGGTATTGATGATATTTGTGATTCCTATTAAGGCAATAACCACAATAAGTCCGTATGCAAATACTCCAAGCAGTGTAAAGAGAGACTTTTCATCGCGCATCTCCTTATCCAGATTGCTGACATAAAAACTAATCTGCGAATACTCAGTATTTCCTTCCGTCTCCTTTTCGAATGTATCCTGATATTCATCTGCATTTTCTGCAACCACATATGCTGAATATGACGCATATCCCGGTTTAATCTCATTACCGTTCTTGCCGTCACCCCATAGGCTTTCAAAGCCTTTTTGGTTCATAAACAAAAGCGTGGTATTGCTATTGCCATTATAACCGATCGGTACCTTGTCTGTGACACCTGCAATAGTTACATCTACAGTTTTTCTGACACCGTTATTTATTGTTTCCTCGTCAACGTATCCACTGTTATCCTCCGTACTGCTTTCAGTATCACCTTCCACAGCATTGTCATCAGAAGAAGCATCATCATACACATTGTAGCCACACTCGATTGTATCTCCTGCTTTATATTTGTACAGCTCCATCTCTTCTTTGACGTATTTTGAGCTATTCTCATTATACACATCAAATGTGCCTTTATTCACAAGAATTGCTCCTGCAGCTGCATTTTTTATGCCTGCGTCAGACGCATACTTATCATACGATTTGTCATCCAAAACTGTGATTAAAAACATTTGCGAGACATCCTCACCGTCATCATAAAGCTGCCTGCAATACTCTCCATATTCCTTTGTATACTCCGGCTTACTGACATCGAAATCATAGCCTGCTCCAACCAGATAATCCTCAGCTCCTTCAATGCCACTCAAAAGCTTAGAGAGCTTTTCAATATCAAGGTCCTTTTTACATGACATATTTATTCCAATATTGTAATCTACTGATGCATATGACATCCCAACCCTGCTAAAGGCCATAGACATAAAGTATGATATCACAATAAAGGTTACTGAGCAGATGACAATAGATGTCACTGTGGTTCTGTACTTTTTATTGTTCCTCTTTATATTCTTATATGAGATAACGCCTCCGATACCCCAGATTCTGCCTATAATCGCCGGTGTCTTAAGCTTTGCTGACTTTATTTTAATCTCCTTTGTGTTTCTTATTGCTTCAAGCGGTGTGACCTTTGCAGCCCTTCTTGCACTGCCTGTTGCTGAGAAATAAATGGTTGCTATACTCATTATCACAGCAAGAATAAGTGCAGGCAGTGATGTGTGAAAGCTCAAAGCAAAGTTAAGCCAGCCTGCTGACAGCACATTTACCACCTTGACAAGTATAAGCGATGCCAAAATACCACTCATGGTACCTACAGGAATACCAACCACTCCAAGCATTGCTGCCTCTGTCTTAACGCTGCTTTTTATCTGGCGCCTCGTAGCACCAACGCTTGCAAGCATGCCATACTGCCTGATTTTTTCAGTGATTGATATGTTGAAGCTGTTTTTGATACAGTACACTGATGTCAGTATGATTATCAAAGCCACAACAGCAGCCACTGTAAACAGTGCTTTAAATGAACCGTCAATCGGGAAAACGCACTCATAGCTTATAAGGTATCCATTCATATATATATCATATTTTGCATTTTCCATCTCTTTAAGAAACCTGTCACTCTCCTCAGCAGACATTTCAACAGATGAATTATTTGCTTTCTCAAACAGCTTTTCATCCACGCCAATTATATCTGCAGTCACAGCATCCTTGTTTCTTAAAGCCTTTTGAGTGTATCTGCTGTACACTGTGAGTGTAGTGTCAGCTTCGCTTGCCTCACTCTTTGTGCCATTATCAATTGCTGCCAGTTCATCAGAGTATGTGACAAATGTATATCCGGCGGCACTATAGTCCTCCATTCCATAGCCCGGTCTTTCCATGATGCCTACCACCTTGTAGTGCTTTGTCACAGTATCGGTAAGTGTCTCTGCCTCATTCTCATATGCGCTGTTTTCCGATATTACACCTTCGGTGTTTGAATCATATCGCTTTCCGACATCCAGTGTTATCTCATCTCCCACCTTTATGTCGATTCGTCCGTTTGTCTTTAAGTGCCTTGGAATGACTATCTCATCCTCATTTTTTGCCATGCGTCCCTCTATCAGTTTAAAGCAGCCTCTCTCAAAGCCGGCCTCATCTGTTGCCATGACATATGCATACGGCTTATCCTCATTCTTGCAGCCGTCTAGCTTTGCAAAGCCCATTCCCATTGTCTCAAATGTGCTTTCAATATTTCTGTTGTTTTTAAACTCCGAAAGCTCAGACATTTTCACATTCGAAAATTTCACATGAAAGTCGCCGCCCTTTTGCTTCTGGTATTCAATCATACTGTACTGAAAGCTTGACACAAGTGTGACAAGCGCCGACAAAAGCGCTGTTGCAAGAATTATTCCGACTATCGTGACAATAGTTCTTTTCCTGTTGAGCTTTAAGTTTTTTAATGTGAGTGTCTTCATCAAATTCATCTGATTTTACCATCCTCTATCATTATTGTGCGGTCAGCCGCTTTTGCAAGCTCCATATTGTGTGTAATCATAATGATTGTCTGGTTGAGCTCATGGTTTGAGGTCTTTAAGAGATGCATAATCTCGTTGCTTGCCTTGGTATCCAGGTTTCCGGTCGGCTCATCGGTAAACTGTACCCCTATCCCCTTATGCCTTGAAAATAGGGGCTTTAACGGTATGTACATTTGTGTACTGTGTACATTTTCTTTATACGTTAAAAGCAAGCAGATCTTTTCTTTCCAGAAGTCCCCACTTGCTTTTATATATTAATAATACTTATGTCCATTGCTTGCTGCAATACATTTTTGTTTTAATTCTCGGCTTATTTCAAACCTTTCATAATATTCATCTGATTCTGTTTCAAATGCATATTTATATACTTTCACAACTTCTTCGCAATTACTTTGAAATTGACTTTCTTCAACTGTACTATTTCCATCTCCAATCAATCTATTTACAAATCTCTGGTAAGCTTTTAACTCTGGTAATACGCTTGCAACAAAAGTACTTTTCCCCTCTAAAAATTTTTTCTTTTCTGGAATATCAATAATATCAAGTAATATAATACATGCTACAAATAGTGATATAAAATATGACTCTGAACTTATGTATGTTCCTGTAGAACTTGGTACTGATTCAATTCGACTCTTGTAAATCAGTTTATCTCGCAAAGATAAGTGATAATAGTCACTCAACTCTTCCGCTAGTTGATGCAACCAATATTTTCTCTCTGTTCGTTGTTCAGAAAATTCTATTGACTGTTTTTGATACCGATCCATTACTGGAAGATTTATATTCACATCAAAAAACTTATTCAAATATCTGGTTGCATCAAATCCACTTCCATAATAACTTGTTATGGTATGTATTAACTGCTCCTTATTAAGAGACACCACGAAAATCACACGCTCATCATCAAAATAGTGTTTGATTCTCTCCAACATTTCTATGGCAAAAGATGGTCTGCAGCGATCCAATTCATCAATAAATATAATCAGTTTCTGCGCTCTTTCTACAATAATGTCATTGAAGATTCCTTTTACTCGTTCCCGGATTTCTTCCTCAGTCTGTACAAGTGATAAAATATCTACCTTTTTCACTTGTAGCTTTTCAGCTACTGTAAATGGATTCATCTTAAATTCACCTAATGAAATAGGTAACGTTGACAATGCTTTTATTAGTTTTTCACTAATTTTTTCAGAATCTATTTTCGTATCATAAACTCCCTTGCAAGTCTTTGTCATGACTAACAACAGGGACATAAGTGGATCGCTATGATTATCATACATCCATGCATTATAATAGATTGGCAAATAAGAATGCTTCAAATCTATTTTAGCCATCATTTCATTGTCCTTCAAATATTCATAAGATGGAATTTTCTCAATCGGATTTTCTTCATCTGCCCGTTGATTTGCCAACACATATTTTAACACTTCTTCAATCTGTCGGACAAAAAATGTCTTTCCATCTCCCCATTTCGCATCCAAGCTAATGCAGGCACTTTCATCTATGAGTTCTAACCCATCTATAAACTCTTTTATATCTTTATTTCTCCCAAAAGTATTGTTCTTTATGGATGTCCAGATATTTATATCCGTTGCTTCCTGAACATATTTCTTCATATATTGTATTCTCCTTTATCATGAACTCCAATTATGGCTGAATATAATTAACATCTCTATTGTCTCACACAATCTAAACATCAACAATACCTTTTTATTTCAACAACTACCAGCAGGCACGTTCTTCTCGCCCCTGCCAGCCGCTGATTATTTTCTTCTTCATTAAAAATTCTTGATCAGATTCAAATCTCTTTTATTTAATGCCTTTCGCATTGCTTCACTTTCTTTTCGTAATGTCTCGTTCTCTCTTTTCAGTTTCGCTACCTGTTGCTCCAGCTGCAGGATACGGTTGTCCATTGCCATATCTAAAATCTTTCTTCTCTTATCTACCATGCCAGCCTGTAGCTGCAAGGCACGATCTACTGCCTTTCGCACTTCCGGGTTCTTATAGAAAAATCCTCTGGACAGTCCGGTCTTTTGCATCAGTTTGGGGACTGTCACTTTATCCTCTTCTTCAATCATCTCCTGAATTGTCAGCTTTGCCCGCTGGATTTTCTCCACGCTCTGTTTATGGTTTACTTCCAGCATCTTGTCATATTTGCTCATATTCTTTCCCCCATCCGGCCAGATTCGCCCGAATCATCCGGCTCATCTCTGCCCTGATTTCTCTTGTTTCATCTGCGATGATCTGGAGACTCATCTTCCTGTAAAATTTCACATTCTTTACAGATGTATGCCCCAGTAGTTTTGCGATGGTCCAGTCATCCAGATGCAGTTCTGTTAAGCGGATACCATATACATGGCGGAACATATGCGTTCCAAATCCAAACAATTCTCCATGATCGTCCCGCAAATCTTTTTTCTGAATCAGATCCATCACCTTGTTTTGAACGGTATTGTACTGCATCGGTCTCTTGCTATTTTTTTCATCCACAAAAATGTAAACCGTATCTCCATACCTTTTCTTGCTATACTCTATTGCTTTTTCAATCAGCAGTTCCAGTTCTGCACTGATAGGCTTCACAAAGGTAGTTGTTTTCATCTGCCGGATCTGGATCATAGGATGTCCGTCCTGCCGATACAGGCAGTCTGTCTGCAGGGTAAGGGTATCGGATATCCTTGTTCCTAACATCTGGTGGATGACCATAAGCCGCTCCATCTGCTCATCCAGCTCCGCAAGCGCTGCATTAAAACGAATCAGCTCACTATCTGAATAAGATTTCAATTTCGGCTGCACCTGTCTGGGCAAGTCACTGGCTAGGAATAAAATTTCTAAGTGTGGATACCCATATAATTTTCCGATGGTTTCCAGCAGTCCCCGGAGGTTCGTCAGATCTGCCCGGTAATTATTTACGCCCTCCGCTTCCGTTGCAAGGTACGTCAGATATTCTTCCAGCAACTCCCGATTCAGTTCTTCTGCCGAATGGATATCGGGATATGTTTCTTTCAGATATTTGGATAGTCTCCGGATGGCTGTCAGTTCTTTGATAATTGTTGCAATCGCTTCATGATGTAAATGTTCATAAACTGCCTTTTTTGTTTCTTCCCGTAAGTCATCCTGGATAATCGCTGTAAAATTCAAAGTCTGCACATTTTTAATCGGATTCTTTTTATAGGCAATGTCCAGATTCTCTAATGTCCAGATATCTTTCTCAATCTCATCCCGTTCCTCTTTGGCTTCTGTAAATCGATATGCCTTCCGCACATACGTGATGACGCTCGATGGCACTGTCTTTTCTTTCCCATATACGCTGATTCCCTGCATGGTCAGTTTCTGCCCATGTTCCAGAAGCCAGCTTCGGATTTTTAGCAGCCATTGTTCCCACTCCAGTTCCTGCAGGCTCTCTGCCCGGATGTGCTTATCCTTTACCATTCTGCAAAATCTCTGATAGATCACTCGTTCCTGTATCATCGTTGCCAATGCACATTGTCGGCTTCGTTCCTCAATAAAGGAACGGAATTCTTTTTGAAGTCCCTTTGTTGGAAGCAGCCCGAAATCAAAGCAATGGGATTCCTTTACCTTCTTTTTCTGTTTTTCATCTGCTCTTGCATAGCAGTCCAAATCGATTAGATATAATTTTTTATCCATGGAACTCTCCTTTCATCAGTTCCGCCGCAAAGCTGTGGGTTTCTTCCTGGAAGTATGCTTCACTGGCTTTTTCCAGTTTCTTCGGCATATAGTCCACATACTGTCTGGTCATTTCTTCGTATTCATGCCCCAGGTAATCCCGCACTGCCTGGAGGGAAATACCGTTATCATAATAAAGCGTAGCCAGGTTATGACGGTAATCATGGGATCTGAAAATGTACTCCCCGTCTGCAATCTTATTTTTCTCACAGTATTTCAACATTTGATACCGTAATGTAGCATACTGGAATGCTCCACCTTTTTTGCTTTTAAACAGATATTCTTCTGGTCCAATCTGATATTTCTTTTTGTACACCTGTACCAGCTTGTACAATGCTTCCGGAATGGGAACCCGCTTATACGTTTTCATTTTCACCTGATATACTTTTAGCCAGTAATCTCCATTCTTTTCTTCATAATCACCACCTGTCAGGGTACACACTTCGCTTCCCCGAATTCCCGTACACCATAAGTGCAGGAACATCAACCGCAGATGTTCCGGAAACTCTGCCAGCTTCGATAAAATTTCCGTATAGATTCTTTCTGGTACGCTGCGGTCATTGTGGCCATGCATTTCTTTCTGCAAATAATACTCATGCCGGAAGGGAATCTTCTTCAGATATCCTTTTACTACAAGAAAGTTGTAAAACTGCAAAATCATAAAGATTCTTCCATTTGCTGTCTTTTCACGGGTATCCTGTCTCTGAATGGATTCCAGATATCTCTGAATCTTCTCTGCTTCCACTTCATAGATTGGCTTTTCTTCTCCATTGAAATGTACCAGGAATGTACGAAGTTCCAGCAGCTTGATTCGGATGGTACTGATAGATAAATCTGTGATTCCAAACAGGTACCGCAGATATTTTTGCAAAATCTTTTGATTTTCTAGGTTGTTCACCTCTTTAAAGGATACCCATTCCACGGGCTTGCTTGGATTCATTCGTTCTCTGGAAAAATGGAAACGTTCCAAAAACCACACATTCGCATTCCAATGAATTTCCGGTGCCTGTAAAAATAGGATTTTTCTGCTCATCCGCAGGATACCAAACACAGCACTTTTCTTTTCCCCTCTAAAATGTTCTGAGAGTTCCTGCTCAAATTGCTGTTCTTTGGCCAGTGTCATGGTCTCAATATCAGCCACTTGATGTTTCATACAAAATTGATAGAGCCTTTGCAGTGCCAGCAGTTTCTCTTTTCTATAACGGCCTTTGTAGGTATGGATCACCTCTTTTAATACTGTAAAAATCTGCATCTTCAAACTTTTTGGACACTCCAGTGTAAAATCCCACAGCAGTTCCTTTCCATCTTTGCTGGTCAGAAAAGATTCTGCTATCTCAATCTCCGGATAATAGGTTAGGCAGATCCACTGATCACGATACTCGGTGGTATAGTTTCTTCGCCCTGCCAGTGTCTGCATCTCTTCTTTCATCTGATGAAGGAAGATTCTGTCAAATCCCCGCAGGCAGGTAATCGGTGCATGAACGGTTTCCTTCCTTTCCAGATATTCTTCGTATCGGATCCTTAGGGCTACGTCCATTTCCGAAATGTCGGTAATCCCCTCTTCTATCAGGAATTTCTTTACCCTGTTTCGTATTTTCCCATTTACCTCTGTGCAGGTATCCACCTGTTCACAGATTTTTTGTTCCAGTGCTTCCCGCTCTTCCTGCTGTTCATAAATATGTAATTGATAAGCGGGCATGTTCTTCACCTCCTACAGGAGTTTCTCCACATCATAAAGGGCAGAATGCTTTGCATAATATTGGTCGCTGGCTTCCATAAGCTGGTCATCTACAAGGTTCAGATATTTGATGGTCGTATCGATGTGCTTATGTCCATATGCCTCACTGATCATTTCCAGTGGCCATCCGGCATCCCGCCTCATATTTCCGAAGTATCTCCGTAGCATATGAGGTGTCGTATGGATGCCTGTCTTTTTCTCCATCCGCTCCAGCATCCGGTAAACTGCGTCCACCTGAAGTGCCTTTCCTTTTGTCTCTCCTTCGATGTTTACAAACAGCATCGGCTGGTGTTGCAGAAATTCCCGGTACTTGGACAAATAAAACAGTAAAAACTGGAAAGTGGCATCACTGACTTTGGATCTTCGGTACGCCGCATTCTTCGCCCTTGCCTTGTTCTCATTGTCATCCCGGAAGAATACCCGGATGGTGTGTCTTTCATAATCAATATCTCTGGTATAATCTACCCCTAAAATCTCGCCGATCCGGTATCCGGTCTCTGCCAGCAGCATGATCAGAAGCTGGTCCCTGCAGTTGGTACACTGCTTCAAAAGTTCCAAAATCTCCTGATGCTCTGCCGGACGGACGTTTCGTTCTTCCTCTTTCAGATAGCCATTGAATGACCGGAACCGCAGCTTCCGTTTTACACCGATGGAATCATGGGTGGTAAAACTGTCATAATATAACACTTTCAGCCTTTCCATATCTGATTCCAGCTCTAAAAAACAGAAAAACCTGAACACGTCTTTTAAGTACGCATTGCAGGTTTTATTGCTCCTGTTCCCCGAAGTTCCGTTCCATATGGTTGCGGATGGTATAGGCTGCCTGACGCACATCATTTAAAAAGCCACGCAGTTCCTGGGGATCTTTCTGCCCGTTTGCCTGCATCTCTGCTACTTTTCCAAACTGGAAACCGGACACCTCTGCCCCATACCGCTTACCGATTACATAGGCGGCACAGTATGCCTGGGCATTAACTTTCTTCCTGACATAATTCCCATCATGCTGGTCTAATGCTGCACACGCCAGTTCCCGGTTCACTGCATGGAACGTTGTATTCTCATCCATGCCATTGCGCACATAGACGGTACGCTGTTTCGGGATATACTGTGCCTGGATGCCCTCCGGCAGATTGTCTGCGATCTGCATCCGCACTGGTTGATCCTTTAGTACAGACTGTATCAGTTCTTCCATAGAACGCTGCGGACGTTCTTCCAGAGGCTTTCCACTCATCTGGCTGATGTCAAAGCCCTTACTGATGGTATAGCCTGTGCGCATCTCCCCGTCTTTTTCATATTCCGTACTGACCATATAGGTGTATCCATGCACCCCGGATTTTGGGGAACGGTTCTCTGCCTTCCAGTAATCATAAGACTTTACCACGGTTGCCTGTGGATTCTGTCCGTAGATCAGCAGAAGGTTGGGCGTTTTCTGAGTGTTGCACTGTGCCATAAAATCCAAGAATCCTTTTAAAGATTCTCCATTTTGGAACACTGCCTGCGCCTGGGCGTCAACCTCTGCCCACACTTCTTCCCTCTGCTGTTTTTTCATGGCTGCATATTCTTCTTTTGACAGCCGCTGCTCTACCGCCTGTTCTTCCCCTGCTCCACCTGGGATCATATTCGTTAAATCCATATCACCTTACCTGCCTTTCACTTTTTTCTTTTTTCTCTGCTGGTTTCTCGGTTTTCTCCGACTCTTCTGTGTCTGCCTGCGCTGTTTCTGCTCGGCTTCAATCTTCTTTAGTTCCTGCCGGACAGATGGCTTGTCCCCTTTCCAGCTAGTTTCCTGCCCGGAAAAAGAAGCGCTGTTGTGCGAGGAAGGTTCGGACAGATTCTCTGCCTTCTCCGCCTGGGTAAAATTTTCCCCCGAAGGAGAAACTTCCCCTACATCAAACAAATGCTCTTCTTCATCCAGTTCAAATTCAATGGTCCCTTCCGGCAGCACCACCTTTTCGGTCTTCACCGGAAGTTCCTCTTTCCCTTCTGTTTTCTCGGTAAACTCTGCATCAATCACACGGTCTGCTTCCCGTACTGGCGCTTGTTCTACAACCGCTTCTCCAGCTTCGGATTTTACAAAGTCCAGATTCATCTTGTCCAGCACCCGGTTTACCTTTGCTGCATCATCGGCAAACACCATGATTTCTGCGGACTTGGGATTTTTCTTATCCCGGATGACCACATACAACAGCCCTCTGGATTTGGCTTCCCCGGCAAACTCCCGCAGCCTGTCATGGGGAATGGTGAAAAACTTCATTGCCCGCTGTTCCTTTAACATCCGAAGCAGGTTGGTCTTTCCCCTGGTCTTTTTCTGATCCTTCATCACCGCTACAATCAGCACCGCCAGATTTTTTGCAATGCTTCCACTAATCCGTAAGGTATGTTCCATGCCTTCCATGGAATACCGGACAATCTGATCCGCCGCATCACCGCCATAGTTCATACGCTCTCACCTCCTTACCGATTCCATTCTGCCTCCCTTCGCTGTTTCCCTGACATTTCCTGTACCTCCTCCTGTTCTTTTGCCTGCCTTAACCGCTCTTCCATTTCCAAGGACTGCTTTTCAATCTGCTGGCTTAAACGGATTTTCTTACGAAGTTCTTTTAACTCCCCATTGATTTCCTGAATGCGCATACCGCCCGGTTCTTTCCGGTATAATTCTCTGCGCTCTTTCATCAAAGAAAGTACCTGTTCTTCCAAGGGTTTCCGGTATGCTGCCAGCTCTTCCCTGGTGGTGATCTCTTCCTTTTGTAAAAATTCCATCTGGCTGATTCGTTTCTCCAGCCTCCGAATATCGGAACGCACTGCATAGGGAATCCGCTTTGGTTTCTTCGGAAATACCCCCATCTGATATAAATAGGAATAGTAAAGTCTCTGAAGTCCGGTAAGTTTCCGTCTTGGAAACTGCATCTGCGTGTTTCCATACACCTGTTGGATCTTTGGACGCAGGATCTTCTCCCGGATTTCTGCCTCCCCATATCCTTTTCCCAAGGAACGCAGACGAATATACCGCTCCATCCCCGGTGGTTTTAAGGATGGGTACTTCCGGTTCAGCTTCCAGGTATAGCCCCGTTTCTCCATTTCTTTGACAAACTGACTCCAGGAAAAACTCACACCAATGGCATCCCGGATATCCATGCGGATGGCAGTCCTCCAAGTGGGCTTCCCTTCTGCTTCTGCTTTCCACTGGGCATAATGCATGGCTTTTCCCTGATTCGTCTGGATCACCGAAAGACCATATTTTCTGCATAATTGATCGGAAATCTGACGCACTTCGGTAAAATAACTTTTGGCATTGCTGTGGTATTTTCTCCCATCTACCATACTCACTGAATTCCACACCAGATGATTATGGTAATGCTTCGTATTCAAGTGAGTAGTGATCACGACCTCATACTGCCCTTTCAAAAGCTGCTCTGCCAGTTCCTGTCCAATAAGATGTGCCAGTTCCGGAGATACTTCCCCTTCCGCAAAACTCTGTACCAAATGGTATCCCTGTACCCCTTCTTTTTTATGGAAACGCTCTTTTGTCTTTACCATGTCCACATAGGCATTCTCACAGGTACACCCAATGGCATCTTCAAAAATGGTCTGTTCCGTCTTTTCCCGGTTTAATGCATAATCAATGGCTTCTTCCAGGGATCCGGCACTCTTGGTTGTCTTTGCCCGGTCTTTCACATATTCAATGGAACGGTCCAGGCGGTGGACGGGGAGAACGCTGGTATATGCCATCTACCATTCCTCTTTCACCAGACGCCAGGTCTCTTTGGAAATCCGAAGCATTTCCTGTATGCTGGCTTCCCCTGCCCTCCCTGTTCCATTGGCGACATGAGCCAGCTGGTTCGCATTGTTGCAAAGCCCCGCGATTTTTCGAAGAAGTTCTGCGTGATGCTCACAGGGCTTTGTCTGCAGTTGTGCACCTAAGATCAGGGAACGTAAAAATTCCTCCCTGCTTAGTCCACTCTTTGCTACCTGCCCATCCAGATGGCGAAGTTCTTTCGCATTCAGACGGACAGGAACTACATGGTTTCGTTTTCTCATTCAACCACCTACCTTTTCTTCTTTTCTGCTGTCTCTAAGGGATACACCTGAATTCCCCTGCGTTCCATCTGCCAGAGGAATTCCCCGATCTCCCAGACCTGCCCATTCACATCTACCTGCTTTTCATCCACAAAGCGGCAAAGCCCAATCTCTTTCGTTCCGTCCTCTGCCATCATGCAAAGACTTTCCCCATCCAAAAGGATGAACCGCTTTGTCCCTTCCATATCTCGGAACTGGATCTGTTTTGGTTCTCCCTGTTTCTGTCTGCGTATCCGCATCTGCTCCATCTGCTGATCTTCTCTCTTTCCGGCAACCACACAGCACATCAGTCCAATGCCAAAGGCTGCACCTGCCATTGCCCCAAGAGCCATTCCTGCAAAAAACATTTCACTTCTCTCCTTTCTCGACTGCCGGGGGATTGGGGTTCTCCCCAAAGTGCGTTTGGATATCCAAACGCTATGCTTGCAAAACCAGT
>OIDM01000348.1_pt1 | contig 19294 bp, 15 predicted proteins | sample 1581531 | NCBI WGS metagenome assembly OIDM01 (sample SAMEA3882549, study PRJEB24775) | human gut metagenome | biome: human-associated habitat; feature: intestine environment; material: feces | place: Netherlands | collected 2009/2010
TTCCCAATACGATAACCAGGATGTTTATGAGGAAGAGGTATACAGATTCCATCATGAATTTTATCTGAAACTTCTTCTGGCTATTGACAGCCTTGCTCTGCCGCCAATGGATTTCGGGCGGGTACTGGACCAAAGTATTAAGACCCTGGATACGGATCTGTGTATGCAGACCGGCGCCGACAGTACACTCCTTCTGAAAAAAACAGAAGAGGCAAAAAAAGCGGCTGCCATCCTTGCAGAGCAGGTACGGCGCTTCAACAGCCTTCCGGAAGAAAAACGTGACTGGAAAAAAGCCGATGCCATTACCGAAAAGCTTCTCGGTGTATTCCGAAAATCCCAGGATTATCTGGTACGTCTGGACTGGGATGACAATGTGATCTTTCCGCAGCAGGCAGTGCAGAACAATCTTTATGCACTGAAGAAAGCGATGGGATATCTGGAAAAAAGAGAGATCGCACCTGCGCTGGAGGCTTTTTACAGTATTGACAACAACTGTTATGCCTTTCAGTTTGAGCGGGAAGTCTTTTATCATTTTACGGAATATATCTTGAAGCAGTCCCCGGATCGCCTGATGTGGGGAAAGGGCAGGATCATCCATCATGAGAACCTTTATGATCTTGTGGAAAGGCTGAAGGAAAAGAAGCCGGGTGACAGTCTGGAGGCGGAAAAGCAGAGCCTCAAGGAAGCCTGGGAAAGACAGAAGCGTTATTATGCCGATGATATTGAATATCTGATCCGTGCAGCGGAAAAGCTCAGGAATCTGATCTGCGAGGTCAGTGATATGTTTGAAAAAGGAACAGAATAAAACCATACCTGGAGGAAAGAATGGAAAGCCATAATTTATACCGAGTGAAAGAAGAAGATCTGGATAAGCTGATCCGGATATTGACCGTATGTTTTTCGGAGGATCCTCTGTATCATGCACTGATCCCGGACAGGGATACCAGAGAACGGCTGATGCCGGAGCTTTTTACCTGTGATCTTACGGAGTTTTTTGAGACCTGCGAGATTTATGCAGACAGCAGTGAGTTGAACAGTATCCTGGTAGTATCCGACGGAACGGAGCATGAAGCAGCCTTACATAATCTGATGGTGGATTTTTTTGCCCTTCTGAAAACAGATGGCTATCTGATCAAAGAGGATCCAAGTCTTGCGACCCTGCGGAAATTCATCCAGGGAAAAGACTATCTGAATTCCAGCTGGACTTCCCAGCTTCATACAGCAGAAAGGCTTCATGTGATCTATCTGGCAGTGGCGCCGAAGATGCAGCATCACGGTCTTGCTGAAAAGCTGATGGATGAGGTGATCGATTATGCGGACAGGCATAAGCTGATGATCTCTCTGGAAACCCATAATCCGGCAAATGTTTCCATGTATGAGAAATTCGGATTTAAATTATACGGCATTGTACAGAAAAAAGGATTTGATCTGAAGCAGTACTGCATGATCAAACAGGCATAGGAGGAATTACGATGAAACGAAAATGGTGGCATGACAAAGTGGTATATCAGATATACCCCAAGAGCTTTTATGATTCCAACGGAGACGGTATCGGAGACATCCCGGGAATCATCAGCAAGCTTGATTATCTTAAGGAACTGGGAGCAGATATCCTCTGGCTTTCCCCAATCTATAAATCTCCCCTTGCAGACCAGGGATATGACATTGCAGATTATTATGCGATTGATCCGAGGTTTGGGACCATGGAGGATATGGATCGTCTGATCGCAGAAGCAAAAAAAAGAGAAATGTACATCCTTATGGATCTGGTGGTAAATCACTGCTCCGATGAGCATGAGTGGTTTCAGCAGGCCATTAAGGATCCGGACGGAAAGTATGGAAATTTCTTTTATATCCGGGACAAAAAGGATGATAAAGTTCCCTGCAACTGGAGAAGCTATTTCGGTGGTCCGGTATGGGAAGAGCTTCCGGGACATCCGGATAAACAGTATCTCCATGTATTCCACAAGAAGCAGCCGGATCTCAACTGGGAGAATCCTGAAGTAAGAGAGGAAGTCTACAAAAACATCCGCTGGTGGATGGAAAAAGGGCTTGGCGGATTCCGTATTGATGCCATTATCAATATCAAGAAGAAGCTTCCGTTTTCCGATTATCCTGCCGATCGTGCAGATGGGCTCTGCAGCGTCGGGAGGATGCTGGAGGAGGCAGAAGGGATTGGAGAATTTCTGGGAGAGATGGCTGAGAAGTGCTTTCATCCCTATGATGCTTTTACTGTAGGAGAGGTCTTCAATGAAAAGGAAGATGAGATCAAAGATTTTATCGGAGAAAACGGATATTTTTCATCCATGTTTGATTTTGAAGAAACCTGTTACGGAAAGAGCGAGGATGGCTGGTATGCATCCAAACCGTACCTGACTCCGGAAGAGTACAAGAAGTGTATTTTCCATACGCAGAAAAAGATTGGGGATACCGGCATGATCTCCAACATTATTGAGAATCATGATGAGCCAAGAGGTGTCTGTCACTATATTTCTCCGGAAGACCGCTGTCCGGATTCAAGGAAGCTCCTGGCAGGTGTTTATTTTCTGCTGAAGGGAATTCCGTTTATTTATCAGGGTCAGGAGATTGGTATGGAAAATATGGAGTTTACTTCTATGGATCAGATCGATGACATCAGTACCATTGATGAATACCAGGTAGCGCTCCGTGCCGGATGCAGTGAAAAAGAAGCGCTTGATGCTGCTTCCGCATTTTCCAGAGACAATGCCAGAACTCCGGTACAGTGGAGCGCAGAGAAAAATGCGGGATTTTCAGAAGGAGAGCCGTGGCTTGGGGTCAATCCCAATTATAAGGAGATCAATGTAAAGTCCCAGTTAACGGACAGTGATTCCCTCCTTTCTTTCTACAAAAAGCTGACTGCACTGAGAAAAGCTCCGGAATATAAAGAAACGCTTGTATACGGAACATTCGCTCCATATCAGGAAGAACAGAAGAATCTGATCGCATATACAAGAAACGGTGAGAAAAATCTTCTGATCCTGGGAAATATGCAGGCACAGTCACAGAAGGTATCTTTGCCGGGAGAAGTAAAAGAGGTGCTTCTGAATAATCAGAAAGCTGTGGAGATCACAGAAAAAGAGATCATTTTGAAACCGTATCAGTTTATCGTTCTGGAGACCGCTGTCTAATGCGGCGTCAGAACAGCAGAGAAAAAAACAATAGCTATTTAGCTGACAGTCTGTTAAAATAAATGTTCGGCTGAAAAAACAGCCGTAAAGAAAGAGAATGAGAATTCAGAAGGGAATAAAGTATGCTGAAGATAAAGAATTACGTAAAGGCAGAAAGCCTTGAACAGGCATATGAACTGAACCAGAAAAGAACAGCCTGTGTGCTGGGCGGTATGGTCTGGCTGAAAATGGGAAACCGGAACATCATGACAGCCATTGATCTGTCAGGTCTTGGGCTGGATACTATTACAGAAACAGAAGAAGCATTTGTAATCGGCTGTATGACACCACTTCATGCGCTGGAAACCCACAAAGAGCTGAATGCCTATACAAACAGTGCTATCCGTGAAAGTGTACGGCACATTGTGGGTGTGCAGTTTCGAAACTGTGCCACAGTGGGCGGAAGTATTTTCGGAAGATTCGGATTTTCCGATGTACTGACCATGTTTCTAGCACTGGATACCTGGGTGGAGCTGTACAATGGCGGAACCATTCCGCTGGCACAGTTTGCATCCATGGAAAAGGATAACGATATCCTGGTAAATATCATTGTAAAAAAACAGCCGCTGAACAGTGTGTACTTAAGTCAGCGGAACAATTCCACAGATTTTCCTGTGCTCACCTGTGCGGCCGCTCTTATTGGCGGAAAAGCAAGAACTGTCATTGGGGCCAGACCCGGAAAAGCAATGATCGTGGAAGATGAAGAGGAAATCTTAAAAGATTTTGTACAGATGAATGCACAGCAGAAAAAGGATGCAGCAGCATCTTTTGCCGCATATGCGGCGGAACATGTTTCTACAGACAAGAACATGCGTGCTTCAAAAGAATACAGAAGTCTTCTTGTGAAAGTCCTTACAAGAAGAGCCTGGGAAGAGATCGGAGGGAGAGCAGAATGAATATCACTTTCTGGCTGAATGGTGTAAAACGGCAGGCAGAGGTACGTCCGGATGAACTGCTTCTGGATTTCCTGCGGAAAAACAGCTGTTACAGCGTAAAACGTGGCTGTGAGACTGCAAACTGTGGTCTCTGTACTGTGCTGATGGATGAACGTCCGGTACTGTCCTGCTCCATGCTGGCTGCCCGCGCAGACGGGAAACGGATCGTGACTCTGGAGGGAATGCAGGAGGAAGCAAAGGAATTCGGCGCTTTTATGGCAAATGAGGGAGCAGAGCAGTGTGGCTTCTGCAATCCGGGATTTATCATGAATGTATTTGCCATGTTAAAGGAACTGGAAGATCCCACAGAAGAGGATATCCTGGAGTATCTTTCCGGAAATCTGTGCCGTTGCTCGGGATTTGTGGGACAGACCAGAAGTATCCTGAAATTTCTCGACTATAAAAAAGGACAGGAGGAAGGAAAATGAAATACGTAAACAAGCCGGTGCCAAAAACAGATGCAATGTCGCTGGTAACCGGAAAACCGGTCTATACCGATGATCTTGCACCTTCTGACTGCCTGATCGTCAAGATCTTAAGAAGTCCTCATGCTAATGCCTGGGTGGAAGAGATCAAGACAGATGCTGCAAAGAAGATCGAGGGGATTGCCTGTGTTCTGACCTATGAGGATGTTTCCCACAAAAGATTTACCCTGGCCGGGCAGACAGCGCCTGAGATCAGTCCATGGGATCGCTATATCATAGATAAGCATGTGCGTTTTGTAGGGGATCCGGTTGCCATCGTAGCCGGTGAGACAGAAGAGGCAGTAGATAAAGCCCTGAAACGCATTAAGGTAAAATATCGTGTGGAGGAAGCAGTTCTGGATATCCACACAGCCAAGGATAATCCCATTCTGGTGCACCCGGAGGATGACTGGTATATGCCGATCCCGGCCGGCGGAGATAATAAGCGTAATCTCTGTTCCTCCAATGTAGAAGAAGTGGGTGATGTGGATGCCATGCTGGAAAAATGTGCGTATACAGTAGACCAGGTTTACCACACAAAGGCAAATCAGCAGACCATGATGGAGACCTTCCGTACCTACTGTTATATGGACCATTTTCAGAGACTGACGGTGGTTTCTTCCACCCAGATCCCGTTCCATATCCGAAGGATCGTAGGAAATGCGCTGAACATTCCGTCTTCCAAAGTTCGTGTGATCAAGCCTCGTATCGGCGGGGGCTTTGGTGCAAAACAGTCTTCTGTCAGTGAGGTTTTCCCGGCACTGGTAACATGGGTTACCGGGCGTCCGTCCAAGATCGTTTTTTCCAGAAAGGAATCCATGATCGCGTCTTCTCCGCGTCATGAGATGGAAGTCCATATCCGTATGGGTGCAGACGAAAACGGTATTGTAAAGGCAATCGATCTTTATACTCTTTCCAACACCGGTGCCTATGGAGAGCATGGGCCTACAACTGTAGGACTTTCAGGCCATAAATCCATTGCGCTGTATCGTCATACGGAAGCCTACCGTTTTGCTTATGATGTTGTTTACACCAATATGCAGGCAGCTGGCGCTTATCGTGGCTATGGTGCCACACAGGGTATTTTTGCTGTGGAGTCCGCAGCAGATGAGCTGGCTCATAAGATGGGGATGGATCCGGTAAAATTCCGCGAGCTGAACATGCCTATGGAGGGAGAGGCACTTCCGGGATATCCGGATGTACCGATCAACGGCAGCTGTACCATGGATAAATGCCTCGCCCGTGCAAAGGAAATGATCGGATGGGATGAGAAATATCCGTTCCGTGATATGGGTAACGGCAAAGTACGGGGTGTCGGTATCGCTATGGCCATGCAGGGCTCATCTATTGCAGGGATCGATGTCGGCGGAGCAGACATTAAATTAAATGAGGATGGTTCCTATACCCTGGCACTTGGATGTTCTGATATGGGAACCGGCTGTGATACCATTCTTGCTCAGATGGCAGCAGACTGTCTGGATACAGATATGAAAAATATCGTGGTATTCAGTGTGGATACAGATATTTCTCCCTATGATTCCGGTTCTTATGCATCTTCCACAACCTATGCAACCGGAAATGCCGTGATCCAGGCCTGCGGAGAACTCAGAAAGAGAATCCACGCTTTTGGCGCACAGATGCTTGGAGTATCTGCAGAGGATTCTGATTTTGACGGAGAAAAAGTCCGCACAGAAGACGGAAAAGAGGTAACGCTGCAAAAGCGACCTGTGGAGTCTGCAGTGAGCTTCAGGTTGTAAAAGAATATTCTTCTCCGATCTCTCCGCCACCGTTTATGGTAGGTGCCGCTGAAGTGGAGGTCGATAAAGAGACCGGACAGATTGATGTCATTGATTATGTGGGCGTGATCGACTGTGGAACTCCGATCAATCCAAATCTTGCCAGAGTGCAGGCAGAAGGCGGTATCGGTCAGGGAATCGGAATGGTTCTGTATGAGGATGTGCAGTATACAGATAAGGGAAAGATCCGTAACAATTCTTTTATGCAGTATAAGATCCCCAACCGTATGGATATTCCGAAGGTGCGGATCGAGTTTGAGAGCAGCTACGAGAAGACAGGTCCTTTCGGTGCAAAATCCATTGGTGAGCTTGTGATCGATACACCTTGTCCGGCTATTGCCAATGCGGTTTATAATGCAACAGGTGTACGTGTCAGAGAGCTCCCGATCACTCCGGAGAAGGTTGCAATGGGAATCCTTGCCAGAGAAGCCGGAGAGAAGGTGTGAAATGCAGGAGCTGATACTGGCAATTGCCGGACTGATCCTGGAGCTGCTGGTATTTTTCTGTGCAGGAAGTCTGCTGACACGGATACTGAAAATGAAGGCGGAAGTAACCATGGAACTGGTCTTGGGATATCTTCTGTATTTTGCGGTTTTTGAGATACTTGCAGTTCCTATGACCCTGAAATGGGTAAAACTGAGTACCTTTTCGTATCTGTGGATGGTGATCATGGCAGCCTGTGTACTGGTAGCATGTCTGTTTGCGCATAAACTTTGGAAGGGACAGCTGGACCGGATAGGAGAAACATTTCGGAAGCATTCACTGCTACTGCTTTTGACCGCTGCGGCAGTGATCCTGCAGTGTTTTCTGGTGGCTGCATATCAGGACGTTACTGCAGATGCAACACATTATATTGGTGCAGTAAGCACTTCCGTGTATACAGACACTCTTGCCCGATACAGTCCGCTTACCGGTGTTATCCAGAGAAATTTTAATCTCCGCTATGATCTTTCTGCATATCCGATGAACAATGCGGTGTGGTGTGTCCTTCTGGGCATCCACCCGATCGTTCAGTCCAAGGTCGTGATGTCTGTGATCAACATGCTGATGATCAATCTTCTGATCTACCAGATCGGAAAAAGCTTTTTTCGTGGAGATGAAAAAAAAGCAGACCTGATGGTTCTTTTTGTGTGTCTGATGCAATTGTTTTCTTTTTCTATCTATACAACAGGAACCTTTGCGTTTATGCGGGTTTATGAAGGGAAGGCCCTGCTGGCAAATATTTCCATTCCGGCAGCGCTTCTGGTAAGTATACGGCTCTGGCTCAACAAAGATGGCAGAAATAAAGAGAGCTGGGTGCTGCTTTTCATTGCTGCAGTCAGTGCGCTGACGTTTTCCGGCTCTTCCATTATTTATCCGGCAGTAGTCAGTACGGCGATCCTTCCGGTAATGGTGCTGAAGAAGAAGCTTTCCTATGCAGTTCCCTATGCGATCTGTATGCTGCCGGGCTTTTTGTATGCCCTGGCCTATTTTTCGGCAAAGCTTGGCTGGATCGCATTTCCGGCATCATAGAAAACTGGGAAGACACCTTAGATAGGAGAAGAAAATGGCGGGAGTAACGATCGAAGAACTGGGACTGCGTTTTGTGCAGATCTGTATGAAAAATTACTGGAGTGGCTGTCTGCTTCCTGTATTTTTTCTGACAGGTGTACTCTGGGATATTTTTTACCGCAGGAGAAAAGAATCCAGAGTGTTTCTGTATTATCTGATCTTTCTGGCACTTACGGTTTATAACCCGGTTCTTGTAAAGTATGTGATACCAAAGGTACATTTTGAAAATGAATATTATCGTTTTATCTGGATCCTTCCGGTGATCCCGGGGACTGCCTATTATGCTGTACGGATCGTGGAAGCGGTGAGGTTTCGATGGCTGAAGGCTGTAACAGCGCTGATCCTTGCGGCAGTGATCGTCACTACGGGGACACCTGTTCCCGGCGTTGCAAAAGATTATGTGATGGCGGAAAACATCTATAAAGTCCCGAATGAGCTGCGCTCAGTATGCGATGTGATCCATCAGGACTGCGATAAAGAACAACCCAAGGTTGTTTTTGACAATGAGCTGAATCTGGTGGCTAGACAGTATGATCCGTCACTGATCCTTGTTCTGGATCGTAATTTTATCCTGTATCGTGCAGGAAGTACTGTGGTAGGAAACTACGAAAACAGCAAGGCCTACCAGATCCAGAAAGTGATCATGGATGTGATTAGTTATCAGATGGATGTAGGAATCGATAAGTTCCGGCAGGTATTGAAAAGAACGGAAACCGATTATCTCGTTCTTCCGGTAGATCTTACAAATCATGACTATATCCGTCAGGCAGGATGTACCCCTATTGCACAGACAGAAAAATATGTGGTATACAGGTTTGAAGGGTGAATGTGTTCGCCCTTCTGGCCTGGAAAAATGACTAAAGTGCGTAAAACGATACGGAGAACGGAGTGAACAGCAACCATAAAATGTGTGATGAATATGTACTGTTTAAAAAAATCTTTACAATTTCATGGATTTGTGTTAAAATCATAAACAGTGTAAACCTACTTTGATAATTTCATACCTGAATTTAGAAGTTATGTTTTTCATTATGCACCTGTAGCTCAGTGGATAGAGCAGTGGTTTCCGGTACCATGTGCGGGGGTTCGATTCCCTTCAGGTGTGTTACCCGGAACAGTGGGAATTGTTCCGGCGTGTTGTTATGATAAGGAGGACAAGAACTTGGATGATTTCAGAGAATGGTTATCAGATAACCTTCGCTATTTTATGTTAGGCGGAGCCATTCTGGTGATCGTGCTTGTTCTGATCTTTGGCGTCCGCGCCTGTGTTGGAGGTAAGAAGGGGAATTCCAATAAAGATCAGACAACAGCCCAAAGTAACCAGGAAAATGATCCTTCTTCTCCGGCAAATGATGGGGAGACAGACGAGAAGAAAGACGCCAGTTCCGCGGCAGATACGGATGCGGAGACAACCATGGAAAAAGCCAGCACGGAAGTAACCGAGCTGATTCAGAGCTATTATAAAGCTTTTGGGGAAAAAGACATTGCAACACTTAAGACGATTGAGGACGGATTTACGCCGGCTGACGAGTCGCAGATTAATTCAAGGGATTATATTGATGGGTATGAGGTACAGAATGTTTACGCTAAGAAGGGACTGACGGACGATTCGTATGTCGTTTATGTAGTCTTTAATTATATCTGTACTGGAATTGAGACTCCGGTTCCGGCACTGAGCCAGTTTTATGTGGAGACGGGCAGTGACGGCAATCTGAAGATCAAAGGTGGTGCTGATGATGATGCAGATATCAGTGCCTATGTGAAAAAACTGGAATCTGAGAAGGATGTGCAGGAGCTTATCACAAAGGTAAAGACGGACTATGAAGCTGCGCAGGAGAGTGATCCCTCTCTGGCAGAATTCCTTCAGGGCCTTGGTGAAGATGCCAGTGCTTCCGCAGATGCAGGAACAATGCTTACAGTTACAGAGGATTGTAATGTTCGTGCTTCCGCAGATTCAGAGGGTGAGGTTATCGGTGGTTTTTCTGCAGGAACGGAAGTTGAAAAGAAAGGGCAGGAAGGCGACTGGATACAGGTTGATTATGATGGACAGACCGGTTATGTCTATAGTGGTCTGTTAGAATAATAAGGGTTAATAAAATGCAGGTTCCGGAAGAACCTGCATTTTTGTTGCTCTGATATAACGAAAGATCATTTTTTGAGTGAACCGTCAGCTGCCAATGTGTATTTTTTTCCATTTACGGTGATGGTTCCGGTCTGCATGATTCCGTCTTCGTCCAGATAATAACGTTTTTTGCCTAGGGTGATCCAGCCGGTCTGCATGATTCCGTCCTTATTGAAATAATATCGATGACCATCTGTGTCGGTAAGCCATCCGGTATAGGCGGTTCCGTCAACCATAAATTTCCAGTTGGTGCCATCCGGTGTCCAGACTCCGTTTTCTGCCTCCGGCGAAACCTTTTCTGTTTCGGGAATCTCTGTGGGAACAGGAGACGGTGTGGCGGAAGGTGAGGGAGCGCCGGAAGATATCGATGCATCTGTATGGTGATCGCGATCTGAACTTGGTTCAATAGTCGAAATATCGCTGGTATTTATGGAAACTACGGAAGTACTGCTGCTTTCAAAAGGACCGGCCGATGACTGGGTAAAGAGAATACCGCAGATCAGACACAGGAAAACAGCGACAAAGATCAGCAGCCGGTTCATACGTGGAGTATGCTCTGACATGATTTTCCTCCTGATATTTAAGTATATTTCTGTTTATCATACAATAATGAGAAAGAAAATACAAGAAAAATAACCGGTTGCGAACACGTGGGAAAAAATATATAATAGAACAATGGACGAAAAAATCAGAATCAATAAATATTTAAGCGATATAGGAGTCTGCTCAAGAAGAGAGGCAGATCGCCTGACAGAAGCGGGGAGAGTTACTGCTAATGGAGAACTGGTTTCCACAGGAATGAAGATCCTTCCGGATGCGGAGATCTGTATTGACGGAAAGCCTGTAAAAAAACAGGAAAAAAAGATCCTGCTTCTTTTTCATAAACCAAAAGGGATTGTCTGCAGTACCAAGCAGCAGCGGAAAGAGGTAACAGTAACAGAATATCTGGATTATCCGGTGCGGATCTATCCCATAGGACGGCTGGATAAAGATTCCGAAGGACTGCTTCTCCTTACCAATGAAGGAAATCTGGTGAACCGTATCATGAAGGCGGGGAACTACCATGAAAAGGAATATCAGGTGACCGTGAATAAACCGGTGACAGAAGAATTTATCCGTGGTATGGGCGGCGGAGTGCCGATCCTTGATACGGTCACACGTCCCTGCAAGGTTACAAAAACAGGGAAAAACAGTTTTCGTATCATCCTTACCCAGGGTCTGAACCGCCAGATCCGTCGTATGTGTGAATATTTCGGATATAAAGTCGTAACACTGAAACGTGTTCGGATCATGAATCTGTATATTGATGGCTTGGAAGAGGGGAAATATCGTGAGATCCGGCCGGAAGAACGAAAAGAACTGGAGGAGATGCTTTTCTCCGAAAAATCAGAAAAAAGGACGGGAGGAAGCCATGAACGAATCATCCATAAAAAAAATGAAGGAGCTGGGAGAAAAGCTCCGGGAAGCGTCCAGGGCCTATTATCAGGAAGACAGGGAGATCATGTCCAACGTGGAGTACGACGCCCTGTACGACACTCTGAGCGCACTGGAGAAAGAAACAGGGATCGTTCTGGCAGACAGTCCAACCGTTAATGTAGGATATGAGGCAGTGGAGCAGCTCCCCAAAGAAGAACATGAGAGACCGATGCTGTCTCTGGATAAGACCAAAGAGAGAGAAGCTTTGAGAGAGTTTATCGGGGAACATCCTACACTTTTATCCTGGAAGCTGGATGGCTTAACGATCGTGCTTACCTATGAAAACGGAGAGCTTATAAAGGCAGTTACCAGAGGAAATGGTATTGTGGGAGAGGTTATTACCAATAATGCCAGAGTATTTAAGAACATACCTCTGAAAATTTCTTTTAAAGGGAGACTGGTACTTCGCGGAGAAGCCATCATTACTTATTCGGATTTTGAAAAGATCAACGAAACTATCGGAGATGCAGATGCCAAATACAAAAATCCCAGAAATCTCTGCAGTGGTTCTGTCCGCCAGCTGAATAACGAAATTACAGCGAAGAGAAACGTACGGTTTTATGCTTTTTCTTTAGTGAGTGCGGAAGGCGTGGATTTCCGGAATTCCAGGGAGGTGCAGTTTCGGTGGCTGAATGAACAGGGCTTCGAGGTTGTGGAATATCGAAAAGTCACAGCGGAAACTCTGGATGAAGCGATGGATTACTTTGCGGAAGCAGTTACGACCAATGATTTTCCGTCAGATGGGCTTGTGGCATTGTATGATGATATTGCTTACGGAGAATCTCTGGGAACTACGGCCAAGTTTCCAAGGAACGCCATGGCATTTAAATGGGCCGATGAGATGCGTGATACGAGACTTCTGGAGATTGAGTGGAGCCCGTCCAGGACCGGACTGATCAATCCGGTAGCAATTTTTGAGCCGGTGGAACTGGAAGGAACCACAGTGAGCAGGGCCAGTGTGCATAACATCAGTATCATGAAGGAACTGAAGCTGGGGATCGGAGATACCATTCGTGTATACAAAGCAAATATGATCATTCCTCAGATTGCGGAAAATCTGACCGGAAGCGGTAATGCACCGATCCCGCATACCTGCCCGGCCTGCGGACAGGAAACGGTAGTGAAGAAAGAAAACGATGTAGAATGTCTTTTCTGCGTCAATCCGGGGTGCCCGGCCAAGAAAATCAAATCCTTTGGGCTTTTTACAAGCAGGGATGCCATGAATATCGACGGACTTTCCGAGGCAACACTGGAGAAATTTATTGCCAGGGGATTTATCCATGACTTTGGCGATATTTTTGAGATCAGCCGGTATAAAGATGAGATTGTGGAAATGGAAGGCTTTGGGCAGAAATCCTATGATAATCTTATGGAAAGTCTGGAACGGGCGAAAGAGACTACACTTCCAAGGGTGATCTACAGTCTTGGGATCGCAAATATCGGTCTGGCTAATGCAAAGGTGATCTGCCGTCATTTTGACAATGATCTGGACAGGATACGTCATGCTAGTCTGGAAGAGGTCAGTGATATTGATACCATCGGGCCGGTCATTGCCGGAAATCTGGTAGCTTATTTTAGGGATGAGGATAATGATCGCCGCCTGGATCATCTGATGAGCTTTCTTCATATTCAGGAGGACAGTCCCAAACAGGAACAGATCTTTGAAGGAATGAATTTTGTGATCACAGGAAGTCTGGTGCACTTTGGAAATCGAAGTGAGGCCAAAGAGCTGATCGAATCCCTGGGAGGCAAGGTTACCGGTTCAGTTACTAAAAAGACCAATTATCTGATCAATAACGACATCCAGTCCAATTCATCCAAAAACAAAAAGGCAAGAGAACTGGGGATTCCGATCCTTTCAGAAGAAGATTTTCGGAAACTTGCCGGAGTGCAGTAAAGGCCGTACAGACTGGAGATACTTTTTATCTGAAGAAAAAAGCCGAGCGGCTCCTTTATAAGAGACGCTTTATATATAAGGAGGGCAAACAATGCCGATCAAAACACAGGGGGATCTTCCGGTAAAGGAGATCCTGGAGAGAGAAAATATATTTGTAATGGACGAAAAACGTGCCATGCACCAGGATATCCGTCCGATCCATATTCTGATCCTGAATCTGATGCCGCTGAAAGAAGAAACAGAGCTGCAGCTTCTGCGTTCTCTTTCCAATACACCGCTGCAGGTGGATGTGACATTTATGGCTGTGGAGAGCCATGAAGCCAAGAATACATCTCTCAGCCATCTGAACAAGTTTTATGAAACATTCACCGATATAAAGAAACGTAAATTTGATGGAATGATCATCACAGGAGCACCGGTGGAGCAGATGCCTTTTGAGGAAGTGGATTACTGGAATGAGCTGACTGAGATCATGGATTGGACTGAGAAGCATGTGACTTCCACGATCTTTCTCTGTTGGGCAGCGCAGGCCAGTCTTTATCATTTTTATGGCCTGGAGAAAAAACCTCTGGATAAGAAAATGTTCGGACTTTTCCAGCACAGGGTACTGAACCGTAAGATCCCGCTGGTCCGGGGCTTTGATGATGTATTTCTTGCGCCGCATTCCAGACACACAGAAGTTCCTATTGCAGATATCCATGCATGCAAAGACCTTACGGTCCTGGCGGAAAGCGAAGAGGCTGGTCTGTTCCTTGCAATGGCAGAGGGAGGACGTAAAATCTTTGTTATGGGACATCCGGAATACGACCGCGTGACTTTGGATGGCGAATATAAGAGAGACCTTGCCAAGGGTCTGCCTATTGAAATCCCGAAGAACTATTACAAAGATGACGATCCAAACAACAAACCACTCCTCACCTGGAGGGCCCATGCCAACAACCTGTATACGAACTGGTTGAATTATTACGTATACCAGAGTACTCCGTATGACCTGTACGGGACACCGGATTTCAGAGAAATTTAAGGAATATGAAATAAGTGTTAGCATAAGCTCATAAATCGTAGACAAAGCTATGATTTATGGGCTTATTTTAGATTGCTGCTTACGAAGGTCTTTTCCTAAAAAACATTCCTACAAAATGTAGGAATAAATGCAATGTTTATGGTATGAAATGCGGCTGGTTTTTTGCATTTATTTTGATACAATCATTATATGAAAGACATGGAACTGAAATAAGAATTCTTGGTTACTGTTCATTGGTAATATTCTGCGAAGCGTGTTACTGAGAATGAAATGAACAGTAATAATTCTTGATGCAGGCCAGAATATGTTAACGGGAGGATAAATAATATGATAATCATAGGTGAAAAAATCAATGGATCCATCCCCTCTGTGGCGGAGGCGATCGCAAACAGAGATGCAGAATTCATCAAGCAGCGGGCACTTGCTCAGGCAAACTCAGGAGCAAGCTATATCGATTGTTGCGCATCTGTTCCGGAAGCAGAAGAAGTAGAAACCTTGAAATGGATGATCGACTGTATTCAGGAAGTGACAGATCTTCCGATTTCCGTAGACAGTCCCAGCGCAGATGTTCTTACAGAAGCTTACAAATTCTGCAGAAAACCGGGTATTTTTAACTCTGTATCCGGTGAGGGAGATAAGATCGATAAGATTTTTCCTCTTATGGCACAGCCAAAAAATAAAGGGTGGCAGGTTATCGCACTTCTAAGCGATGATACAGGTATCCCCAAAAGTGCGGAAGACAGGCTGAAGGTATTTGACAAGATCATGGCAAAAGCGAAAGAGTACGGAATTTCACCGGATCGTATCCATATTGATCCATTGGTTGAGATGCTCTGTACATCTGAAGATGGTATTGCGATGAATGTGGAAGTAATTTCAAGTGTCCGTAAACAGTATCCAATGATCCACATTACAGCGGCGATCAGCAACATTTCCTTCAATCTGCCGGTACGTAAGCTTATCAATTTCGGATTTGTGGTACTTGCAATGAATGCCGGCCTTGACAGCGCGATCATGGATCCTACAAACAGAGATATGCTTGGACTTGTATATGCAACAGAGGCATTGCTTGGTCTGGATGATTATTGTATGGAATACATCGGAGCATACAGAGAAGGTCTGATCGGACCTGTAAAAAAATAAATAAAACGCATATGCGGAATGCGGATAAAAAATAAAAAGCGGAGGTGTTTGATTATGTCAAAAATCACAGAAGTAGCAGAATTGGTAGAAAAAGGAAAAGCAAAACTTGTAGGTGCAGCTGTACAGTCAGCTCTTGATGAAGGCTGTGAGGCAACAGAGATTCTTAACAGCATGATCGATGCAATGGCTGTTGTAGGTGAAAGATTTAAGAACGGAGAAATCTTTGTTCCGGAAATGCTGGTAGCAGCCCGTGCAATGAAAAAGGGTGTTGAGGTTCTGAAACCACATCTTGCATCCGGCGCTACAGGAAGTATGGGAAAACTTATCATCGCTACTGTAGCAGGAGATCTTCATGATATCGGAAAGAATCTTGTTGCTATGATGATCGAAAGTGCCGGCTTCGAAGTTATTGATCTCGGTGTTGATGTACCTGCATCGAAGGTTATTGAATGTTACAAAGAAAATCCGGATGTTAAGGTAATTGCACTTTCAGCGCTACTCACAACTACAATGCCGGCTCTGAAGGATACAGTTGCAGCACTTAATGCGGAAGATTTCAGAAGCAATGTTAAGATCATGGTTGGAGGAGCACCGATCACGAAGGAATTTGCAGATGAGATCGGCGCAGATGGATATTCAGAAGATGCAGCAAGCGCAGCAGTTCTTGCAAAAGCTTTGGCAGCATAAGGGAAAATAAAACAGGCCGCTCTGTATTGTCTGTGCATGGCATAGACGGCAGAGCGGCTTTTGCTTTACAGTGACCATCGGAGGGATGAAAATGTACCGAATAAAATTTATCAGGGAGGAAAAGGAGATCCTGGTGGAACCGGGTACCAGGATCCTTGAGGCGGAAAGAAAAGCAAATCTGGTTCCTGATGCACCTTGCGGAGGCCGGGGAAAGTGTGGGAAATGTCGTGTTAAAATAGAGGATCACATGGTGCTTGCATGTCAGACGGAAATCTACAGTGACCTTGAAGTAGATACATTGTCCGGATGCCAAGAAGAGGAGATCCTTACAGAAGGAATGCAGAGACCGGTTGCGTTCAGGCCTGATCTGAAACAGAAAAAAGTGATTCTTAAGAAACCGGAGACAGGAGACAACCGCTCTGAATGGGAGCGGCTGACAGAACAGTTGGATGTGGAAAAACCTGTTCTGCCTGATACTGAAATTGCATCGAAGCTTTACGGCTGCAGAAAAGAAGCAGAAGAATGGTATGTGATCTGTGCAGGAAATGAGCTCCTGGATATCAGCAGAGAAGAGAAAAAAATCTGTTTTGCGGCTTTTGATATAGGTACAACGACGGTGGTCGGCTATCTTATGGATGCATTGACCGGGAAGCAGCTGGCTCTCAAGAGCAGAATGAACCCACAGACTCAGTATGGCGCAGATGTGATCATGCGGGCGGATCATGCTCTGGAGCATGGCGTAGAGCAGCTGACCGGCTGCATACGGAATGTGGTTGATGAAATGCTCCAGGAACTGGCAGAGGAAGCAGGAAGAAGCACATTAGATATCTGTCAGGTATCTGTGGTAGGAAATACCTGCATGCATCATCTTTTTCTTGGGATTTCTCCGGCATCGCTGGTCCATGCACCATATAATCCGGCGATCAGTCAGGGACTTACACTGAATGCAGAGCAATATGGGCTCCATATCCACAGAAAGGGGCAGCTGCTTATGCTGCCTGATATAGCTGGGTATGTAGGGGCAGATACCTGTGGCTGCATTTTGGCGCTCAGACAGGATCAGCAGAACGAGATCAGCCTTATGGTCGATATTGGAACGAACGGGGAGATGGTCCTCGGAAATAAAACGAGATTAGCCTGTTGTTCAACAGCTGCCGGTCCGGCATTTGAAGGTGCAAAGATCGAGTGCGGGATGCGTGGAGGCGCAGGAGCAGTAGATCATGTAGTATACAAAGATGGAAAATGGGAATACACGACTATAGGAAATAAGGCTCCGGCAGGCTTATGCGGTTCAGGTCTGATCGATCTTGTGGCACAGCTGTACCTGGCTGGTTTTATTGATGAAAGTGGTCATCTGGAAAGTGGCCAGGAAAAGGCAGGAGTGTTTGTGCTGGTACCTCCGGAAAAGTCGGGAAATGACAGGGGCGTTTATCTGACACAGAAGGATATCGGAGAGGTGCAGCTGGCAAAAGCGGCTATCGCAGCAGGAATTTTTCTTCTTATGAAAAGACTGGAGATCACAGAAAAGGATATTAAACGGGTCTATCTTGCCGGTGCATTCGGCAATTACATGAATCCGGAAAGTGCGGCGGCGATCGGGATGTTCCCGGCTGAGCTGCTGCCCAGGATACAGCCGGTGGGAAATGCGGCAGGCGAAGGTGCCAGGATCGCACTCCTGAATGAAGAGGAAAGAAAAGAAATGGATCGAACTGTCAAAAATATGGATTTTGTGGAGCTGGCAGCTTCGCCGGAGTTCCAGGACTGTTTTGTGGATGGCTTATGCTTTCCGTAATGCGAGGAGAATGGATATGCTTAATATAAAAGAACTGGAAGAGATGGGAAAAAAGGCAGGATTTTCTTATGTAGCACTTCTGAAGAGCGATTCGATCCAGCTTATGCCGGAGGTAAGGGAAATGTGCAAAAATAATACCTGCCATATGTATGCAAAACGCTGGAGCTGTCCTCCCGGATGCGGAGATCTTGAAGTATGCAGAAAAAAGATAGAAAAGTACAGGGAAGGCATTATTGTCCAGACAGTGGGGAAACTGGAGGATCCTCTGGACGGAGAGACGATGATGGAGACCGAAGCGGTTCATAAACAGAATTTTTATGAATTTGAAAAAGTGCTCAGAGAAAGATGGCCGGGTATGCTCCCCATAGGGGCCGGGTGCTGTACAAAATGTAAAACGTGTACATATCCGGATGCTCCATGCCGTTTCCCCGAACAGGCATTTTCTTCGATGGAAGCCTATGGAATGCTGGTAACACAGGTATGCCAGGCAAATGGTCTGGAATACTATTATGGTCCCTGTACGATCGCCTATACCAGCTGTTATCTTCTTGAATAGAACAGGAGTGAAAAAATGAATGACAGAGAACGGGAGGCATATCTGAACAGGATCGGATATGAGGGTGAATTAAGAACAGATAAAAAATGTCTGGAAAAGATAATGGACCTTCATCTTTGCAGTATTCCCTTTGAAAATCTGGAAGTTTTTGACGAGGGAAGGATTCCTTCTCTGAGGTCGGAAGATATTTATGAGAAGATCATTGTCAGAAAACGAGGCGGATATTGCTTTGAGCTGAATAAATTGTTTTATGAGCTTCTGAAAGCTTTGGATTTCCGTGTGATCCCTGTGGCGGTAAGGATATTGTGGAACCGGGAAGAGCTTCCGCCGGTCCTGCACCGGGCAACCCTTGTTATTTTTGAGGAAGGAAGCTATTACTGTGATGTAGGATACGGAGGTCCCGGACCCAAGAAGCCGGTTCTTATGAAGGATGGTATCCACAGAGAAAAAAACGGATGGTACCGTGTTAACATGAAGCCGGGAAATACAAACGGAGAGATACTTGTTGAACGAAGGAAAGAAGAAAAATATCTGCCAATACTCAGATTTTCACAGACTCCTACAGTAGAAGCAGATTTTGAACTGCTGAATTTCTATTGTGCAAAATCTCCAGATGTATTAATTACCAGAAAAAGAGTGGTGAGCATCTGCAGACCGGAAGGA
>OIDM01000371.1_pt1 | contig 17989 bp, 17 predicted proteins | sample 1581531 | NCBI WGS metagenome assembly OIDM01 (sample SAMEA3882549, study PRJEB24775) | human gut metagenome | biome: human-associated habitat; feature: intestine environment; material: feces | place: Netherlands | collected 2009/2010
CTCTGGGCGGCGCGCAGCGTCGGCCCGTTACGCGGGTTGGTAAACCCGCGTAACTACAAATCCCCGCCGGCGCCCAGCAGTTTGCGCATGACCTGTTCGGGGTTAACCGAGCCGTCGCGCGGGGCCAGGGCGGTGATCTTCTTCTGCATCTTGTATTCGTGCAGCTCGTCCTCGAGCTGGCGCACGCGGGCGCGGAGCTTTTCGTTCTCGCGCTCGCGCTCCTCGGCACGCTCCTTCATATCGAGAATGCGCACCACGCCGGCAAGGTTGATGCCCTCGTCGGTCAGCTGGTTGATGAGCTCCAGGCGCTCGATATCGGCACGCGAATACAGACGCGTGTTGCCGCCCGAGCGCTGGGGGTTCACCAGGCCCTTGGACTCGTAGACGCGCAGAGTCTGCGGATGCATGCCGGTCAGCTCGGCCGCCACGCTGATCATGTACAGCGGTTTGTTCCTATTGTCCTCGGCCATGCTACCTGACCCCTTTCCGTCTCGTTATCGTCCATCATAAGCCCGCGAGCGTGGGCGTGCGCCGCAACCGCCCTAGTACGTCGCCTTGTAACGGTTGACTTTCTCGCGATAGTTGCGCGTGTCGGCCTCGCGCAGCTTGGTCATGGCATCGCGCTCGTCGTCGGACAGGTTCGTGGGGACCTGCACCTTGATCTCGACGAGCAACGCACCCGTGCGGCCACGGTGCTTAACATCGGGCGCGCCCATTTCTTTAAAGCGGAACTTCTTGCCCGTCTGGGTACCCGCGGGCACCTTCAGACGAACCGTCGCACCGCCGGGCGTCGGCACGTCCACCGTGCAGCCGAGCGCCGCCTCATAGACCGAGACCGGTACCTCCATGGTCACGTCGGCACCCTTGCGCTTAAACAGCGGATGCTCCTCCACGTGCGTGGTTACGACCAGGTCGCCGCGCTCGCCGCCGGCGACGCCGTACTCGCCGCGACGCTTGTAGCGCAGTTTGCCGCCATCGACCGCACCCGCGGGCACCGAGACCGTAATGGTCTGCTGCTCGCCTGTCGAGGGAATGCGGTAGGTGACCTTGTGCGTCACGCCGCGAAACGCGTCCTCGGCCGTCACATCGACGGTCAGCGACAGGTCGCCGCCCTTGCGAGCACGGCTGCGGCCCGCGCCGGCACCGGCAGCGCCCGCAGCCCCGGCAAAGCCCGAGCCCCAGTCGCTGCCCCAGGCGCCGTTGCCGCTAAAGATGCTATCGAAGATGTCGCCCCAGCCGCTGGCGCCCGCGCCGGCACCGTAGCCGCCGCCATACGCGCCACCCGCGCCCGGCATGCCGCCAAACATGAGCATCTGGTCGTACTCTTTGCGCTTCTTCTCGTCCGAAAGCGTCTCGTAGGCCTCGCTGATCTCCTTGAACTTGGCCTCATCGCCGCCGGCATCGGGGTGATATTTTTGCGCGAGCTTGCGAAACGCGCTCTTGATCTCTTTGTCGGAGGCGCTCTTGGATACGCCCAGGATGTCATAGAAGGTTTTGCCTGCAGCCATCGTAGCTCCTCTCCTGTTTCATCCGCCGCCCAGCGGGCGGCGGCTCATGCTTTCATATGGCACTAGGCCAGAAAGGGCCCCGGGTGTTGCCCCGGGGCCCTTCTCAATTACTCCTCGGTGCTCTCGGCCGTATCGGCCGTAGCATCCTCGGGCGCCGCTTCGGGCTCCGGTGCGGGGCGCTTCTCGCCACCGTAGGTCACCGTCACCATCGCGGAACGCAGGATGCGATCCGCCATGCGGTAGCCCTTCTGGTATACGTCGTTGACGGTCTCGTCGTACTGCGATGCGTCCTCGACGCGGCCCACAGCCTGGTGCTCGAGCGGATCGAACGCCTCGCCCTTGGGGTCGATGGGCTCAACGCCCTCGTGCGCAAACACATCGAGCAGCTTGGCATGAACCGCATCGACGCCGTCGACGAACTGCTTAAAGTCGTCGGAAAGCTCTTGGCTGCGGGCATGGTCGATCGCGCGCTCGATATCGTCGATCACCGGCAACAGCGCGGTGACAAGCTTCTCGGTCGCGCGCTCGCGCTCGGCGATGCGCTCGTTGGCGGTGCGGCGACGGAAGTTCTCCCAGTCGGCCTGCAGACGGGCGGTGCGCTCGGTGGCGTCCTTTGCCTTATCCTCGGCGGCCTTCTGAGCCTCTGCCGCAGCATCGAGCTCACTGCGCACGTCGGCAAGCTCCTTTTGGGCCTGCTCGAACTTGAGCTTAAAGTCGTTGTCGGCGGCTTCCTCACCGGCGCGGATAGCAGCTTCCACCATCTCGTCCTCGGTCATCGTCGCCTCCTTGTTGGAATCCTCTACCTGGTTCTCGGCAGCCTCGGCGGCCTCGGCCTCGTTGGCCTCGGTATCGTCGACGGCCTCTACGGGAATCTTCACGTCCTTCTCCTCAGAGTCAACGGGGGCGGCGCCAGCGGCAGCCGCCTCCGTGCGAGCTTTACGGGCGGACATGATTACTTGTCCTCGTCGTCCACAACCTCGTAGTCGGCGTCGACAACGTCATCGTCGGCAGGCTGGGCACCGGCGGCGCCATCGGTCTGCTGCTGAGCGTCGGCGTAGACAACCTGAGCCAGCTCGTAGGCCACAGACTGCAGGGACTCGCCGGCGGCCTTGATGGCCTCGACGTCAGAGCCCTCGAGCGCCTTCTTGGCGTCGGCGATAGCGGCCTCGGCCTTGGACTTCACGTCAGCGGAAACCTTGTCACCCAGCTCGTTGAGGGTCTGCTCGGTGGAGTAGCACAGGCTGTCGGTCTGGTTGCGGACCTCGACCTCTTCCTTCTGCTTCTTGTCCTCCTCGGCATGAGCCTCGGCGTCCTTGACCATACGATCGACTTCGTCGTCAGACAGAGCGGTGGAGCCGGAAATGGTGATCTGCTGCTCCTTGCCGGTGCCCTTGTCCTTAGCGGAGACCTTGACGATGCCGTTGGCGTCGATGTCGAAGGTAACCTCGATCTGCGGCACGCCGCGGCGGGCAGCAGGGATACCGGTCAGCTGGAACTTACCGAGCGACTTGTTGTCGCGGGCAAGCTCGCGCTCGCCCTGGAGCACGTTGATCTCGACGCTGGTCTGGTTGTCGGCAGCGGTGGAGTAGACCTCGGTCTTGGAGGTCGGGATCGTGGTGTTGCGGTCAATCATCTTGGTCATGATGCCGCCCATGGTCTCGACGCCCAGCGACAGCGGGGTAACGTCGAGCAGCAGGATGCCCTCGACGTCGCCGGTGAGCACGCCGCCCTGGACGGCAGCGCCGTCGGCAACGACCTCGTCGGGGTTCACGGACATGTTGGGCTGCTTGCCGGTCATGGTCTTGACGAGCTCCTGGACGGCGGGCATACGGGTGGAGCCGCCGACGAGGATGACCTCGGTCAGATCGGAGAGCTTAAGCTTGGCGTCGCGCAGGGCGTTGGTGACAGGCTGCTTGCAGCGCTCGAGCAGGTCGCGGGTGATCTTCTCGAACTCGGCGCGGGTCAGCGTGTAGTTGAGGTGCAGCGGGCCGGACTGGTTCATGGTAATGAACGGCAGGTTGATGGTGGTCTGCTGGGCGGCGGAGAGCTCCTTCTTGGCGTTCTCGGCGGCCTCCTTCAGACGCTGCAGGGCCATGGGGTCCTGACGCAGGTCGACACCGTTCTCCTGCTGGAACTTATCGGCCATCCAGTCGATGACGCGCTGATCCCAGTCGTCGCCGCCCAGGTGGTTATCGCCCGAGGTGGACAGAACCTCAAACACGCCGTCGGCGAGGTCGAGGATGGAGACGTCGAAGGTGCCGCCGCCCAGGTCGAATACCAGGATGCGCTGGTCGGTGCCCTGCTTGTCCAGGCCATAGGCAAGAGCAGCAGCGGTCGGCTCGTTGACGATACGCTTGACGTTGAGGCCGGCGATCTTACCGGCGTCCTTGGTGGCCTGACGCTGGGCGTCGTTAAAGTAGGCCGGGACGGTGATGACGGCGTCGGTGACGGTCTCGCCCAGATACTTCTCGGCGTCGGCCTTCATCTTTGCGAGCGTCATGGCGCTCACCTGCTCGGCGGTGTAATCCTTGCCCTCGATGTCGACGACGGCACGGCCACCCTGGCCCTCCTTGACCTCGTACGGCACGGTCTTGATCTCAGAGGTGCACTCGGAGTACTTGCGGCCCATGAAGCGCTTGATGGAGAACACGGTGTTCTTGGGGTTGGTGACAGCCTGGTTCTTAGCGGCCTTACCCACGACGCGGTCGCCGTCGGCACGGAAGCCCACGACGGACGGGGTGGTGCGGTCGCCTTCGGCGTTCACGATAATGGTCGGAGAACCGCCCTCGAGAACGGCCATTGCGGAGTTGGTAGTACCAAGGTCGATACCAAGAATCTTACTCATTAGAAATTCCCTCTCTCTTGTGCGTTCGCGCCGCCTCGACGGTCCGTCGCGCGACGCTTCGGCTTGTCTTTCAGGATGTAGTGTATCCCCTTATGGGCCGGAATATACAAAATCTAAGTCAATTCATATAAGATTTCTTATTGCTGAGAGTTTAGGTTCTTAAATGTGCAGGTAGATGCGCTGATTGAGTTCTCGGCAAATCTATCGAGATCTATGTAGAGATGGCTGAGGTTTGGGTCCGAGGGTGCCTGGGGCTGCCTTGCGGAAAGCTTGTCCCGGTTTGAGCGTGGATTCCGGGTCGCAGTTTCCTCTAGCGGGCCCAACCGGAAACTGCGACCCGGTTTTCGGCCAAATAACGGGATGCCCTTTCCGCAGGCGCGCTCAATAGCTCAATATTTCAAGTCACCTTTAGCTAACATTTGCGCAGCTCAACGGCCCCACCTGCGCATTTTTTAGTAAACCTTGGCATACTCGGCGAACGGTATGAAGATGCCGGTCAGAGGGTATTGCAAACGGTCGCTCCCGTGGTATGTTTTTGCCCGAATCAAACCGGCGCGCATCGCCTGTAGCGTCGGTCAACAGAGAGGAAACTACCATGGCTCATCCCGTAATTGATGCTGACGAGTGCATCGCTTGTGGCGTTTGCGTCGACACCTGCCCCGCTGGCGTTCTGGAGCTCCAGGACGTCGCCACCGTCGCTGACGAGGACTCCTGCGTCGCCTGTGGCGCTTGCCAGGACGCTTGCCCCGCTGGCGCGATCACCGAGATCGTCGAGGAGTAACAACTCCCCCACTTGCACACTCAAAAGTACACCGTGCACAAAAAAGGAGGCCTCCGCATCGCCGCGGAGGCCTCCTTTTGTTTGTATAGGCAGTTAATTGGGGACGGGGCTACCTTGGCAGTTGCGGTGGAATAGTTCCCGGTTCATTGCTTAGGTGCCGATTTTAGGAACTATTTCACCGCAACTTATTAAGACAGTATCGGGCTAGGACAAATCATCCTCATAGGGCATTAAATCGGCAAGATAGCCCTTCTCCTTGAGTATGGCCTCGATCTCGTCGAGAGTCTGCTCGTCCTCCGCCGCAATGCGATGGAAGTGATAGCCGCTCGTCACCGTTAGTAGCGGGAAACTCTTGCCGCTCTCGATATCGTGCAGGTAGCGCTCAACATCGCGACGATTGCGAATGTCCAGGTCGGCCGTGATCTTACCGTACACGCGGTGATTGACGATCACGTTGAGCACGGCGCCTCCGGCGTCGACGATACTCGTGAGTTCATCGCCTGCCTGCTCCACGCCGTGGCGAACCTTGACCAAGCGCGTGGGCACGGCGGGGCTGCTAGGGGCCTCCTGCAGCACATAACCACGGTTGGTCGCCACGACATCGTGCCCATCGGCACGCAGCAGGGCAATATCCTGAACCACGATCTGACGGCTCACGCCAACCTCGCGGGCAAGTGCGCTGCCCGAAACGGGCTCCTTGGCCACCTCGAGCACGTCCATGATGGCACGGCGACGCTCGCGGGCGTCCATTATTTACCGTCCAACAGACGCAGGTGCTTGAGCGAGAGGTCGAGAATCGGCGCAGAGTGCGTCAACGCCCCCGAGCTAATAAAGTCAACGCCCAGGTCGGCGAGCGCGCGGATATTGTTGGCATCCACGTTGCCCGAGCACTCGGTCTTGGCACGGCCGGCGATAAGCTCAATCGCTGCAGCCATGTCGTCGTGGGTCATGTTGTCGAACATGATGATGTCGGCGCCGGCCTCCACGGCCTCGCGCACCATGTCCAGGTTCTCGCACTCGATCTCGACCGTCGTGGTAAACGATGCATGGGCGCGCGCCATCTCGATCGCACGCGTCACGCCACCGGCGGCATCGATGTGGTTGTCCTTGAGCATGACGGCCGTCGACAGGTTGTAACGGTGGTTGCTGCCGCCGCCGATCTCGACCGCGGCCTTCTCGAAGACGCGCATGCCCGGCGTGGTCTTGCGTGTGTCGACAAGCACGGTCTTGGTGCCCTCGAGCGCCGCGGCCATCTGGTGCGTATAGGTAGCGATACCGCTCATGCGCTGCAGGTAGTTGAGCGCCACGCGCTCGCCCGAAAGCAGCACGCGCGCATCGCCACGCACCTGCCCCACGTGGTCGCCGGCGTGGACCTCGTCACCGTCGGCAACATCAAACAGCACCGAGCTCTGCGAATCCAGCAGCTCAAAGGTGCGAGCGAACACATCCAGGCCCGCGATGATGCCATCGGCCTTGGCGATAAGCTCCACCGTGGCGGGGCGCGCCGTGGGGCACACGCTCGCCGTGCTCACGTCCTCAAAGGTAATGTCCTCGCGCAGAGCCTGCAGAATCAGATCATCGACGACGAGCTTCATGGTAATGGGATTCATGGTCTACTCCTCCACGGCCTGCGTGCCGGCGGCACGGGCCAAATCATCGATTGCCAGGGTATCGGCGCTCAGGGCGCGATGGCGGCCATCGAGCGCGGGATCGCCCGCCTGCTCCACGGCCAGCGACTCGCCGGTACGCATATACCACGCGGCGCGACGACCCCAGACCAGCGCCTCGAGCAGGCTGTTTGATGCAAGGCGGTTCTTGCCGTGAACGCCGTTGCAAGCCGTCTCGCCCGCGGCGTAGAGCTCGGGCATCGAGGTGCGACCGTCCTTGTCGACCCACACGCCGCCCATAAAGTAGTGCTGCGTGGGCGTAACGGGAATGGGCTCGTCCAAGATGTCGCGGCCGTCCTCCAGGCAACGTGCGCGAATGTTGGCGAAGTGCCCGGTCACCACATCGCGCTCGACGGGGGCGAAGCTCAGCCACTCGTGCTCGGTGCCGTCCTGCTTCATCTGCTCGCGGATGGCGGCGGCGACCACATCGCGCGGCTGAAGCTCGTCGGTAAAGCGCTCACCGGCGGCATTGAGCAAAATCGCTCCCTCGCCGCGGCAGCTCTCGCTGATCAGGAAGGTGCGGCCCGGCTGCGGCGAGAACAGACCCGTGGGGTGAATCTGCACGTAGTCCAGGTGCTCCATCTTAATGCCATGCTCCTGAGCAATGTAGCAGGCATCGCCCGTGAGCTGCGGGTAGTTAGTCGAATGGTCGTATACGCCGCCGATGCCGCCCGTCGCCCACAGCGTGTGGCGGGCATGGATCTTAAACGGCTCGCCGGCATGCGCGCCCTCGGCGGCATTTACCAGCTCGTCGGCGGGACGAACCGAGTTGTCCTCGTCCACGGGAACGGCGACGACGCCAGTGCACACCGTGGCGCCGTCACGCTCGCCCGTCAGGATGTCGGTCATGGCCACGTGCTCCAAAATCTGCACGTTATCCAGCTTGCGAACGGCCTGGAGCAGCTTGGTCGTAATCTCCTTGCCGGTGATATCGGCATGGAAGGCAATGCGCGGACGGCTGTGTGCGCCCTCGCGGGTAAAGTCGAGGCTGCCGTCGGCCTTGCGCTCAAAATCCACGCCCATCGCCAGCAGGTCGTTGATGACCGAGCGGCTCGAGCGAATCATGATGTCGACGCTCTCGCGGCGGTTCTCGTAATGACCGGCGTGCATGGTGTCCTCAAAGAAGGCATCGTAGTCCGAGCCTTCGGGCAGCACGCAGATGCCACCCTGCGCGAGCATCGAGTCGCACTCGTCGACAGCGCCCTTGGAAAGCATGATCACGCGCGTGCTCGTCGGCAGATTGAGAGCCGCATACAGGCCTGCCACGCCGCAACCGGCAATGACGACGTCACACTCCATATCGGGGTATTGTTTGGTTTCCACAGGAATCCTCTCCCTTGTAATGTGACATAAGGAACTGTCCCTCATGTCACATTGGCTTAGCGCGCCGCGTACTCGAGCATGCGGTCGAGCGTAAGTTTGGCCTGGTCGGCAGCCTCGTCCGACACGCCGATCTGCACCTCACCCTCGCCCGTCTCCAGGCAGTGCACGAGTTTTTCGAGCGTGACGAGATCCATGTTGACGCAGGTGGGCTGCACCGCGGGGAAGTAGAACTTCTTGCCGGTGCCCTGGCAGCGGCGCTCGAGCTCGTAGAGCACGCCGCGGACCGTCACGATGATGAACTCGTTGGCGTCCGACTCCTCGGCATACTTGATGATGCCGGCGGTGGAGCCGATGTAGTCGGCCTCGGCAAGGACGTCGGCCTTGCACTCGGGGTGCGCCAACACGAGCGCGTCGGGATGCGCCTCCCGCGCATCGACGATCTGCTCGACGGTGATGATGTGATGGCGCGGGCAATAGCCATTGTTGAGGATGACGTGCTTTTGCGGCACCTGCTCGGCCACAAAGCGGCCCAGGTTCTGGTCGGGAATGAACAAGACGTGCTGCTGCGACAGCTCGGAGACGATCTTGACGGCGTTAGAGCTGGTAACGCACACGTCACTCCAGCTCTTGATCTCGACCGTCGAGTTGACGTAACACACCACGGCCAGGTCGTCGCCATACTCGGCGCGTGCCGCGTCGACCGTCTCGCGCTTGACCATGTGCGCCATGGGACAGTCCGCGCCCGGCTCGGGCAGTAGCACGGTCTTGGTGGGATTGAGCAGCTTGGCGCTCTCGCCCATAAACTCCACGCCGCACAGCACGATAGTCTGCTGCGGAAGGCTCTTGGCGAGCTTTGCCAGGTAGAAGCTGTCGCCGACGTAATCGGCAACGGCTTGGACCTCGGGCGCCACATAATAGTGCGCCAGGATCACTGCGTCACGTTGGGTTTTTAGCTGATGAATGGCCTCGACGAGCTCTGCGGGTACCAGCGCCGCGCGCTCCGTTGCCGTCGTTGCCGATGCCAGGCCGGCCGCGATATCGCGTGCAAGCTCCGATGCATCCATGTTCGCGCTCTGTGCCATCAAGGCCCCTCTCTTTTGGCGAATCTTGGGGCTTTAGTATGACACCTAGGTTTACAGCTGACAAGACAGCTGTAAACCTAGGTGTAAAGTTGAAATAAAGATTCAATCATGCGGTAGGTCCATTTTCGGACTGGCAAGCTGAGGATAGTCGAGCTCTCGATAGCGCAGGAGGCATCTTTGGACGGCCGCCGCGCATGGTCGACGACATGCCCGCCAGGCAATCGCTCGCCGGCGCCAATCCGCTACAGCGGCGCGGCCGCCGGGGTCAGCTGCTTGATGTAGGCCCACATGCGCTGCTTGGCGGCCTTGTCGGTCAGTGCGGCCTCAAAACCGTCGAGCGCGAGCACGCGACGACCCTGCACATGGGCGACCAAGCCGGGCTTGAGCATAGCGGTATCGAAGTCGTCGATTGCCACGAGCATGTCGGCATAGGTCTCGCGCATGGTATCGGCCGCGCGATCGTCCAGCAGCAGGACCGCCTCGGGGTCCAAGGCCTCGAGCGCCTCGCGGAACAGCTCACACGGCAGAGTCTCGCCCACCGCGACCGCTCCGTCACCCACGCCGGCGACGCTTGCCAGCACGCAAAAATCCTCGGGCGCGTAGCCGATGGCCCCAAGCGCCTTGCGCAACGCCGCGCCATCCGGGCCGGCGGCAAGCTCGCCACCCGAACGCTCGGCCTCGTCCAAATCGCCTTTGACCAGCACGATCGGCGAGCACGCGTTGCCCGCGATACGCACGCCACGGACCGCAAGCGATGTGAGCTCCTGCTCGGCCGCCTGGGCGATGGCTTCTTTTTTCTGGCTTTGTGACGTGGACATGCGCTCTCCAATCGTTTGCGTGCCCACCATTATATAAAAGAGCCGACCGCGAGTGGTTGCATTGCGGGCCGTTGGGTATAAGCACGGTCGTACTGAGTTTTACGCGGCCGAGCCGCGTCGCACTATGGAGGTCACCATGGCTGACATTAATCAGATTACCCCCGAGAACTTCGATTCCATCGTTAACGACAGCCTGCCCGTGCTGGTCGATTTTTGGGCACCGTGGTGCGGTCCCTGTCGTTCGCTCTCGCCCATCGTTGACGAAGTAGCCGACGAGCTGGCCGGCAAACTTGCCGTCGCCAAATGCAACGTCGACGACAATCAGGACCTGGCCATGAAGTTTGGCGTTATGAGCATCCCCACGCTGGTTGTCTTTAAGAACGGCGAGGAAATTGACCGCTCCGTTGGCGCGCTGCCCAAGGCCAGGCTGCAGGCGCTGCTTGAGAAGCACCTGTAATACGCCGGTCATGTGCTGCCGTCCATGAGCGGTTTTGCGCCGCTCACCGGAGAGCCGAGTGCCGCGCCCGCGACCACGGATAGTATGGTAATCACAAACAGCCCCCAGTGAACGGGTGCGGGTCGGACGGACTCGCACCCGTTTTCTTATGCGGTGGCGCGCAAAGCAGGCGTAGTAGAATCTGAACCATTGAATAGACTCGTACAAAAGGAGACTTTCCATGCATGACGTCGGAATGAACATGAGCCAGCTTGCCATGAGCGTCAAGCAGGTCGACGACACGATCGAGCTCGCCCACGAGTGGAGCCATCAGCTGCTGCATGCGACCGAGAACTTTGATATGGAGTGCATTGGCGCCAAGCTCGAGGCCGCCATGGCGGCGCTCCACGAGGCTCACGACGCACTCGAGGGCTACGAGGAGGCCATCGAGGCCGACCATAACTCCGTTGGCTCCGTAAAGCTGGTGTAGCGTGGCCGAGCACGAGCACGCCTGCGATCACGAGCACGAGCATCCGCACGGGCCGACCGGCGATGCGGGCTGCCGTTGCAGCGGTTCCGCCTCCGAGCTGGTCCGTTTTTCGGTCACCGCGCCCGACGACCTGTTGCGCCGCTTTGACGAGCAGATCGCGCGCCGCGGCGACGTGGCCAACCGCTCCGAGGCTGTACGCGACCTGATTCGCGCCTCGATTGCCAAGGAGCAGATGCGAACGCCCGACGAGCAGGTCATCGGATCGCTCACCATGATTTACGACCATCACACGGGCGACCTGATGCGCCGCCTGGACGAAGTGCAGCACGACTATACCGACGAGATTGTATCGACTATGCATGTGCATCTGGACCATCACAACTGTCTGGAGATTCTGGCGCTTAAGGGTCGCGGCGAGCGCGTCTACGAACTAGCCGACCGCCTGCTGGGCCTGCGCGGCGTTAAGCACGGCGAGCTCACGTGCGCCGCCACCAAGCAGAGCCTGGGGCTGTAACAGCACACATTTCAACGAAGGAGGGTCGCATGCGACATGCGCATATCCATGTAACGGGCATTGTGCAGGGCGTCGGCATGCGACCGTTTGTGTATCGCGAGGCCATGGCGCACGGCATTTGCGGCTGGGTACTCAACGCGGGCGATGGCGTGCATATCGAGGCACACGCTCAAAGCGAGTCGCTCGACGAATTTATCGCCGCGCTTTCTGAGCATGCGCCTGCGGCGTCTCGCGTGGAGCATGTCGAGGTTATGGACCTAACACCCGGCGACTGGGACGCTGCTAACGAGCAGGGCTTTCGCATTGTGGCGTCGCAGGATCAAACCGCCCACACGACGCTCATCTCGCCCGACATCGCCACGTGCGACGACTGCCTGCGCGAGCTGTTCGACCCCGCCGACGCTTTCACTATCCCTTTATCAACTGCACCAATTGCGGACCGCGCTTTACCATCATTAGCTCGCTGCCCTATGACCGAGCGGCCACCTCGATGGACCGCTTTCCCATGTGCCCCACCTGCGCCGCAGAGTATGCCGACCCGCTCGATCGACGGTTTCACGCGCAGCCCGATGCCTGCTTTGATTGCGGACCGCATATTACGTGGCGTGAGGCCAATCGCGACGTTGTGACAGCGGGTGTCGACGCAACACCAGCCGTCGGCTCCGCGCGCGAGGCCAGCGATGCCATCATCGAACGCTGCGTCGAGCTACTGGCAGGCGGCGGCATCGTCGCCATCAAGGGTCTCGGTGGGTTCCACCTAGCCTGCGACGCCGCCAACGAACAGGCGGTGTGCGAGTTGCGCCGTCGCAAGCGTCGCAGCAACAAGCCACTTGCCGTTATGGTGCGCGGCCTTGCCGACGCCGAGCGCCTGTGTCACATCGATGACGTTGAGCGCGACCTGCTGGCCGGCAGCGTTCGTCCCATTGTGCTGTTGCGTCGCCGCGCAGCCGGCAGCGACACCCACGGCTCCCCCAACGCCCTCGAACTCGCGCCATCCGTCGCACACGACTTGCCCGAGCTCGGCGTCATGCTCCCCTACACCCCGCTTCAACATTTGCTGCTCGCCGCGGCTGCAGCGCACGGCATGCAAGCACTCGTCATGACCAGCGGAAACCTGAGCGAAGAGCCCATCGAGACCGACGATGCCCTTGCATGGGAGCACCTTGTTGCCGTCGGCATCGCCGATGCGCTGCTCGGTAACGACCGCGCGATTCTGTCGCGCTACGACGACTCCGTAGTACGCGTGGTCGACGGCGACGTCATGCCCGTGCGTCGCGCACGCGGATATGCGCCGCAACCGCTGTCGTTGCCGGCGCTCGACGGCACCGCGCCCTGCGTGCTCGCCTGCGGTCCGCAGCAAAAAGCCGCGATTGCACTCACGCGCATGGACTCGGACGGCCATGTGGCCTGCTTTGTGTCGCAGCATATCGGCGATGTCGAAAACGGGGCGACCTTCGATGCTTGGAGCGCCGCGCGCTCACGTCTGGAAAACCTCTTTGACCTGGCGCCTGCCGCCTTGGCATGCGACATGCACCCCAGGTATCTGTCGAGCCAATGGGCGCGCGAACAGGCACGGGAGCACAATCTGCCGCTTATTGAAGTCCAGCACCATCATGCGCACATCGCGAGCGTAATGGCAGAGGCGATTGCCGCAGGCCGGCTTGCGCCCGATGCACGCGTCCTCGGCATCGCCTTCGACGGCACGGGTGCCGGCACCGATGGCACCATATGGGGCGGTGAGTTTCTTGTTGCCAGCCTTGGCGGCTTTGAGCGCGCCGCGCATTTGCGCACCTGGGCGCTCCCCGGTGGGGCGGCCTCCGTGCGCGACGCCCGCCGCAACGCCTTCGCCCTGCTCAGTGAGCTCGGCCTGCTCGAGCACCAAGGTGCCGCTCGGCTTTTGGACAGCCTCGACGAGCAAACGCGCAGCGTGACAGCCACCATGATCGAGCGCGGCATCAACAGCCCGCGTACCAGCAGCATGGGGCGTCTCTTTGATGCTGCGGCAGCAATTCTGGGCATCTGCGACAAGGCAACCTACGAGGGCGAACCCGCCATCGAGCTTGAGGCTGCCGCCTGGCGCGCGCTCGACAGCGAAGGTGCCTATTTTTCCGACGACAACGCCGGCTATTTCGCATCTGATCCATCGTGGCTGGACGGTCCCGATGTTCTGGACCAGAAAACACTCTTTGAGGCACTTTTGGGAGGAATTGAAGCCGGAGCGCCCGCCGACAGGCTCGCACTCGACTTCCATGTCGCCGTCGCGCGCGCCTCGGCGCGCATCGCCAGCGAAATATGCGCGCGCGAGGGTATCGACACCGTCGCGCTCTCGGGCGGCGTGTTCATGAACCGACTTTTGCTCCAGCTCCTCACCCGCGAGCTCAAAAGCGCGGGCCTTGCTGTCTTGGTCCCCCACACCGTACCCGTCAATGACGGCTGCATCGCCTACGGTCAGGCGGCGGTCGCAAGCGCTCGTCTTGCGCAGATTGCACCACAGTAGCTCTTCCTCGCACGCCGCCGCGCCCAGCCGTCTCACAGGCGTAACGCGTTTGCCCGCAAACCCCGCGAGCGCTACCATCAACTGATGGATTATTGAGCGCCTATCCAGCGCAAAGCGTCTAAAAGGGGAACAATATGTGCCTTGCCGTTCCCGGTAAAGTAGTCAAACGCGACGACGACCTCAAGGCCACCGTCGACATGATGGGCATCGAGCGCCCCGTGTCGCTGCGACTCGTGCCGACGGCGCAGGTTGGAGACTATATTCTCGTACACGCCGGCTTCGGCATCCAGATTGTCGACGAGCAGGAAGCACAGGAAACGCTCGAGCTTGTTAATGCCATGTCCGAGCTGGTCGAAGAAGACCAGCTTGCCACCAACCCGGCCGAGGCATACTAGTGGCGGCCGGACAGCCGGCTCGCTCCGGTATCGACTTTTCGGCATTTCGCGATTCCAAGCTGGCCCGCGAGCTCATCGAACGCATCCATGAACTCGTCGGCGACCGCACCATCAACCTTATGGAAGTCTGCGGCACGCATACCGTGAGCATCGGGCGTTATGGCTTTCGCTCCATTATGCCGGCCGGGCTCAAGCTGCTGAGCGGCCCAGGCTGCCCCGTCTGCGTCACCGCCAACCGCGACATCGACCACGCGATCGCGCTCGCCAACATAGACCGCGCCATCATCACCACCTTTGGCGACATGATGCGCGTGCCCGGATCGTCCACCTCGCTCGCTGCGCAAAAGGCGGCAGGGCGCGATATTCGCATTGTGTACTCCCCGCTCGACGCGCTCGACATTGCCGAGCAAAACCCCGATCGCCCGGTCATTTTTATGGGCGTGGGCTTTGAGACTACGACGCCCACCATCGCCGCCGCCATTTTGGAGGCCGATGCACGCGGGCTCCAGAACTTCTCGGTCTATTGCGCCCACAAGACCACGCCGCCGGCGTTGCGCGCCATCGCCAACGATCCCGAGACCGCCATCGACGGATTTATCCTGCCGGGGCACGTCGCCACCATCACGGGCTTGGCGCCCTTTAGCTTTTTGGTCGACGAATTCAATACCCCGGGTGTGGTCACGGGATTTGAGCCGGTCGATATCCTGCAGGGCATCTGCATGCTGGTCCAGATGGTTGTCGAGGACAGGCCCGCGATCGACAACGCCTACCGCCGTGGCGTCAACGCAGACGGCAACCCCGTAGCGCGCCAGCTGGTCGAGCAGGTGTTTGAGCCATGCGACACCACGTGGCGCGGGCTGGGGCCGATTACTAACTCAGGCCTTTCCATCCGCCCCGAGTTCTCGCGCTTTGATGCCCGCACTCGCTTTGACGTGCCCGTTGAGGCGACGGTCGAGCCGCGTGGGTGCCGCTGCGGCGACGTGCTGCGCGGGGCCATTACGCCGAGCAGCTGTCCGCTCTTTGGCCGCACCTGCACGCCCGAGCACCCCGTCGGCCCGTGCATGGTGAGCTCCGAGGGCAGCTGCGCAGCATATTTCCGCTACCGAGGCTAATTGGTTCCGCCGTTCTAACGGACGGCGGACCGGTCGACGCTGAGCCTCACCCATATAATTCCACCCACGATTGGAGTTTTCGATATGTCCCATAGCGTTACCGATAGCACCGTCCTGCTGGGTCACGGCTCCGGCGGCCAGATGATGAAACGCATCATCGACGAGGTCTTTTTGGATGCCTTTGGGTCGCCCGAGCTGCTCGAGGGCAACGATGCCGGCGTCGCCGCGCTGCCCGCGAGCGGGCGCATCGCCATGTCGACCGACAGCTTTGTAGTCTCGCCGCAGTTCTTCCCCGGTGGCAACATCGGCCGCCTTGCCGTGTGCGGAACCGTCAACGACGTCGCGACCTCGGGCGCCAACGTGCGCTACCTGTCGTGCGGGTTTATCCTCGAAGAGGGCTATCCCATGGATAAGCTCCGCCAGATTGTGCAGACGATGGCCGAGACGGCGCGTGAGGCGGGCGTGTCCATAATCACGGGCGACACCAAGGTGGTCGAGCGCGGCGGGGCCGACGGCGTCTATATCAATACCGCCGGCGTGGGCGAGGTTCCCACGGGCGTGGCGCTCAGCGGTGCCAACTGCCAGCCCGGCGATGTCATTCTGGTATCGGGCACACTGGGCGACCACGGCATCGCCATCATGAGCCAACGCGAGGGCCTGGCGTTTTCGAGCACGATCGAAAGCGATGCCGCGCCGCTCAACCACCTGATTGCCGACGTTTTGGCCGCAGCGCCCGGCACGCGTTGCTTTCGCGACCCCACGCGCGGTGGCCTGGCGTCCACACTCAACGAGTTTGCCCAGGCCAGCGGTGTTGCCATGGAGGTCGACGAAGATGCCGTGCCCGTGCGTCCCGACGTGCAGGCCGCCTGCGAGATGCTCGGCTACGATGTGCTGCAGGTAGCAAACGAGGGCAAGATGGTTGCCGTCGTGCCTGCCGAGCAAGCCGATGCCGCGCTGGCCGCCATGCGCGCCGCCCGCTACGGCGAGAATGCCGCCGTCATCGGTCGCGTGCTGCCACTTGCCGAGGGCTCCCGTCCCGCCGTGCGCGTGCGCACCGGCTGGGGCTCGACCCGCATCCTCGACATGCTCGTAGGAGAGCAGCTGCCGAGAATTTGCTAACGACAAAGGCTCAGGGCTATTAAAGATATTCAGATTCCAAACATGCCCGGCACGCATGCCCAGTATCATGGGGTGCGTTTTGAAACCCAATGACGGGAGCTTTCATGGCAGCAGTTTTTTCCCATGTGATCTTTGACCTGGACGGCACCATCCTCAACACGCTCGAGGACCTGGCGACCGCCGGCAACCATACCTGCGAGACGCACGGCTGGCCTACGTTTGCCGTCGACGAGTACCGCTACAAGGTGGGAAACGGCATGCTCAAGCTGGTTGAGCGCTTTATGCCCGCCGAGTATGCGGGCGACGGCCGCATGTTTGAGCAGACGCTTGCCGAGTTTAGGGCTTACTACGGCGAGCACAAGGAGGACCACACCGCCCCCTATGCCGGCACGATCGAGATGCTCGACCGCTTGCGCGCCGCGGGTGTGCAACTTGCCGTGCTCACTAACAAGGACCACGTCTCGGCGGCTCCGCTTATCGAGAAGTATTTTGGTTCCGAGCGCTTTGCGCTGGTGCAGGGCCACGTCGATGCGTTTCCGCCCAAGCCCGAGGCGCCTGTTACACTGCATGTGATGAAAGAGCTAGGCGCCGATCCGTCGACCACGCTCTATGTGGGCGATTCCAATGTCGATATCCTGACCGGTCACAACGCCGGCCTTAAGAGTGCGGGCGTCAGCTGGGGCTTCCGCGGCCGCGCAGAGCTGGAAGCCGCCGGCGCCGACTACGTGGTGGACACCCAGGACGAGCTCGCAGCGCTGATCCTGGGCGAGTAACGAGCGACACTGCTTAACGCAGCTGCGACAATTCTTCCGCGCAGAAAGCGCATCCCGTTTTGGAGCTCCGGAATGGGATGCGCTTTCCGTTTGAGGCACATCAGGGAAACCGCATCCCGTTTCAGAGCAATATTCCGGGTCGCACTTTCCGCAACCCACCCCATCCGGAAAATGCGACCCACTATTCGGCCAAAAACCGGGTCGCGGTTTCCCAAGCACTCGATGCAACGCTGGCACAAGGAATGTCCCCAACTGCCGCCTGGTCATTTAAGAACGTCCCCAATGACTACAAGTGCCGCACCATGGCAACGACGCAGGTAGAGGATGGGCGGCGCGCAGCGTCAACTGGCTACGCGGTTCGTAGAACCGCGTAACCCCCTAGCTCAGCATTGCATCCATCATCTCGGAGTTGACGGAGTCGTCGGCAGACCACTCGCCGTCGTCGTTGCAGGTGTACTTGAAGATAACCGTGGTCTTCCTGGGCTCGGTGGCCTTGGTCACATCGACCATAACCTGACCGGCCATCTTGTACAGCTCGTCATCGGAAGGAACCGTGTCAAGCGCAGCGACCTTCTCCTGATACTGGGTGGAGAAGTCCTCGACGATCTTGTTCATAGATTTGCATGTAA
>OIDM01000377.1_pt1 | contig 17759 bp, 14 predicted proteins | sample 1581531 | NCBI WGS metagenome assembly OIDM01 (sample SAMEA3882549, study PRJEB24775) | human gut metagenome | biome: human-associated habitat; feature: intestine environment; material: feces | place: Netherlands | collected 2009/2010
CCGTAGCAGCCGCTTCACGAGCGATACGATCGACTAAGTCATCAAGACCCTCACCCGTCTGAGCCGAAAACAGCACCGCCTCGGGATAGCGACGTCGAAAGCTCAAGCGATCGACGCAATCGAGCAGGTCAATTTTATTGAACACGGTAAGCGTCAGGCGCTCACCGGCACCGATCTCGTCAAGGACACGATCAACCGCCTCGAGCTGACGCTCGTAATCCTCATCGGAAGCATCCACAACTTTAAGAATCAAATCGGCGCCGAGCACCTCGGAAAGCGTAGATTTAAACGCGTCGACCAGGCCATGTGGCAGCTTTTGAATAAAGCCGACGGTATCGGTAATCGTCATGCCACGACCACCGGGCAAGCGGTACGAGCGCGTTGTAGGATCGAGTGTGGCAAACAGCTTATCCTGCGAAAGTACCGTGGATCCCGTCAAACGATTAAGCAACGTCGACTTGCCGGCATTGGTGTAGCCAGCCAACGCAACGCGAAACGCTGGCGATTCAATACGGCTTTTCGATTGCACATCGCGACGTTGTTCAACCTGTTTCAGTTCGCGTCGAAGCGCAGCGATCTTATTGCGAATCAGGCGACGGTCGACCTCGAGCTGACTTTCGCCCTGGCCAAAACGCGATCCAATGCCGCCACGCGTCTGTTCCTTAGCAAGGTGGCTCCACATACCTCGCAGACGAGGCAGCAGATACTGCAACTGTGCCAGCTGCACCTGTAAGCAGCCCTCACGCGTCTGGGCATGCAGGCCAAAGATATCCAAAATCAACGCCGTACGGTCAATAATCTTGACCGGTTCGCCCACGGCCTTCTCAAGATAGGACTGCTGTGAGGGCGTGAGGTCGTCGTCGAAGATAACAACATCCGCATCCATGCGATGCACCAAGCCGCACAGCTCCTCGACCTTGCCAGAACCGATAAACGATTTAGGATAGGGTTTGACCAGGCGCTGAGACAAGCGTGCAACGCATTGGGCTCCAGCAGTGTGGGCCAGACGCTCAAGCTCGTCGAGCGAACGGTCAAGCGGCCAGGCATTATCGCGCCACTCAACACCAACTAAGATGGCGCGCTCAGGTTCAGGCGCCGTGGGGACCAAAGGAAAACGAGCCATTAGGCAGCCTCGATGCGACGGTAAATATCAGTAACGACCTCATCGATCGTAAACTCATCCATATCGAACCACACGATACGATTGTCACGCTTAAACCAGGAAAGCTGGCGCTTGGCATAGCGACGCGAGCGCATCTTGATAAGCTCACGGGCCTTATCCATGGTAATAGCGCCACGCAAGGCATCAATAATCTCTTTGTAACCGATTGCCTGCATCGACGTAAGCGCATCGCCCAGGCCTTGGTCCATAAGACCACGGACCTCATCAACCAGCCCCTGCTCTAACATAAGGTCGACACGCAGGTTAATGCGCTCATAGAGCACTTCACGGCTACGCGTCAGACCAAACCACAAGGCATGATAGCGCTCGCGCGGAACACTGAATTTCGACTTCTGCTGGGCATACGACACGCCGTCATCGTGCATCTCGAGCGCACGAATCACACGACGCACGTTATGAGGATGAATCACGGCAGCCGATTCCGGGTCGCGCTCGGCAAGCAGGGCGTGCAATGCTTCCTCGCCAATACGCTCGGCAAGCTCCTGATAGCCCGCGCGGCGTTCGTCCTCGAGTTCTCCCGAAGGAAAAACCATTTCATCGAGTGCGGCCTTGAGATATAGGCCCGTACCGCCGCAAAAGACCGGAAGCCGTTGCTCACCAAGCAAGCGCTCGATATGCGCTCGGGCATCCGACTGATAGAGTGCAGCAGAATATGCGACGCCAGGATCCACGATATCAACAAGGCGCAGGGGCACTGAGCACTCCTCGGGCATCATCTTGGCCGTACCAATGTCCATACCGCGATAGATTTGCATCGCGTCACACGACAACACTTCAGACGAAAGGCGAGCAGCCAGACGATCGGCAACATCGCTCTTGCCGACCGCCGTCGGACCGACAATCGCTACGGCAGAAAGGCTTGATCCGGGAGAAATCATTAGCGAGGCTCGCCCACGACGGAGCCAGAGAGATACCACGTCTTGGCGACATCAACATCAACGTCGACGATTTTGCCGATAAGTTGATCGATGCTATAGCCAGCAGGAATCGGCGCATGCACCGTCTGGTTCTTGGGGCTCTTGCCCAGAAGAACAGCGTCGTTCTTCTTGCTCGTACCCTCAATGAGCGCAGGCACCACGGTGTGAAGCTCGCCCTGGTTATACTCGTGAGCCGTCGTCTCGATAACCTTAACCAAACGGTTAAAGCGCTCAAGGATAACCTCATGCGGCGTGGGGTCTTCAATCTCGGCGGCCGGGGTACCGGCACGCTTGGAGTAAATAAACGTGTAGGCCTGGGCATAACGCACCGTCTCGGCAAGCGAGAGCGTCTGCTCAAAGTCTTCCTCGGTCTCGCCCGGGAAACCCACGATGATGTCGGTCGAAAGCGCAATATCGGGCATACGGTTACGAATACGATCGACCAGGCCCAGATAATCCTCACGTGTATAACGACGATTCATCTCTTTAAGGATGCGCGTGGAACCCGACTGAACGGCCAGGTGAAGCTGCGGCATGACGGCGGGCGTCTCGGCCATAGCATCAATGGTCTCGGGCAGCAGATCCTTAGGATGAGAAGAGGTAAAGAAGATGCGCTCGACGCCCGTATCGCCCACGGCGCGCAGCAGATCGGCGAAACGCGGCTTGCCAAAGAGATCGCGACCGTAGGAGTTAACGTTCTGTCCCAGCAGCGTAATCTCGCGCACGCCCTGGCGCACGAGCCCGGTCACCTCATCGACAATCTCCTCAAAGGGACGGCTCTTCTCGCGACCACGGACGTAGGGCACGATGCAGTAGGTGCAAAAGTTGTTGCAACCCGTCATGATGGGCACCCAAGCGTGATACTGCGTCTCGCGATGCCACGGCATACTCATGGCGTCGGTATCCTCATGCTCATTCGTACGGATATGGCGCTTGCCATCCAAAAACGCCTCGGCGATAAGCTCGGCCATGTGCGCAATGGAATGGGTACCAAAAATGACATTGACGTTATCAACGTTGGTGAGCAAGCCCTCGCCATCGCGCTGGGCGATGCAGCCGCCCACGGCGACCACGCGCTTACCCGAAGGCGAAGGAGGAAGGCTCTTGCAGGAATTGCACTGACCATACAGGCGCGTATCGGCAGCCTCGCGCACACAGCACGTCATGAACACGACAATATCGGCATGCTCGGGATCGAGCGCCATGAGACAGCCATACGAATCAAGCAAACCACTCACGCGCTCGGAGTCGTGCTGGTTCATCTGGCAGCCGAATGTGCGGATAAAGTAGGTTTTACCGGCAAGAATATCGCGTACGGAACGCTGGTCCATGAGCATACATCCTAACGATGGTATCGACGGGGCGCATAGGTGCTACAAGCGTGCGAAGGCTCGCCTACGCAACAGGCTTAACGTCGTCCATGACGACGTTATCCATAGCAGCCCGATTAATCTGGTGAACGTAGATAGAAAGACGAATTGCCGTGCGCGACTCTCCGTTAATGAGAATGTCGGAAAACACTGGCGCGCAGGAGACATCAAAGCCAGTCGGAATCAGAAAGCCACGCGCAATGGCGACGGCCTTGATGGCCTGGTTGACGGCACCGGCACCGACGCACTGAATGTTGACGGGAACGCCATCTTTGACCATGCCGGCAATGGCGCCGGCAACGGACGCGGGCGATGATTTGCTTGATACCTTCAGGCAATCCATGAAGAAACTCCTGCGTTTAAAAGTACGTTTTAACTGCAATAACTGTATCGTACCGAGTGGACTCGGTAAAGGCACTATTCCTCTTTGGCAAGATCGAACGTCACCGTGATGCGATCACGCGAAACGCGAATCTTAGGGTCGCCGCACAGATTGAGGTAATACCGGGCGGCGAGGTCGTTAAAGTCACGCTCGACAGCACGAGAAAACTGTGCCATGTCATCCTTGGCGATGCGAAGGCCTCGACGGTCCTTGGCAAGATCGACGGGAGCCGGCGCATGAGAGGTGGAATCGCGCTCACGCAGCAGACGCGCGGTCACGCCGCGAACGGGCTTAATCTGTCCCGACAGAATACGGTGGGCAGTACGCTCGGACATCTCGAGACCCAGCCCGGAGCAGATCCGGATAAAGTCCTCGGCATCAGAAGCAAGGCCTAAACGATCGATAACCGGAAGCTCGCACTCGTCGTCGATAAAGAGCAGGCGCGACGTATCGAGACGGTTCGAAGCCTGAGCGTACAGGGTCGCAGCAATCTCGGACGGAGAGCCCAGATACACATCGCAGCCACGCAGCTCCTCAAGGGCAAACTCACAGGCTGCGCGAATGATGTTATGGGGACCACGAGCGCATACATAGCGGCCGTCTTCGTCTTTAACCGCCTGAGGCCAGCTCGACTGGTCGGCGCGCTCGCCCAAGCGATCAGTGGCAACGCACACCTTAAACGCGGAACCCAAATCGACGCCCGATGTAACAACGCGTGCCTCATCCGTGTTCTGCTTGATAGAGAACAGCGCCATACCACGACCGTGAACACCCCAACGGTCCATTTTCATGCTCTCGAGCTTAGAGGTAACACGGGCATCGAAGATACACTCCTGCATATCCTGCGGAACACCCGAACCGTTATCCAGGAAGAGGAGGGTGCGAACACCCTCCTCCTTGGTCGTGGCAAGATAGACCTTATCGGCTCCGGCATCACGAGCATTACGCAGCATCTCGATGACAATATCCTCTACATGCAGAATGTCATGCTTGGCCTGACGGCGCTCGGCCTCCGAAACGCGAAGGCGGACATACCCCTCGCCAAGGTTTTCCTCAACGCGAAGGTTGCCCTCCCCCGACATCGACGCGATAAATGAGATGAGCTCGTTCGCATCGTTCATGTTATTTAGCGATGTCGACGGCACGGCTCTCGCGAATCACGACAACGCGCACCTGACCGGGATACTCCATCTCTTCCTCGATCTGATGGGCGATATCGTGCGCAAGCACCGTGGACTGGGCATCGGAGATCTTGTCCGGCTGGACCATGACATGAACCTCGCGACCGGCCTGCATGGCATAGGTACGCTCGACGCCGTTGTGAGAGTTGGCGATCTCCTCGAGCTTCTCAAGGCGCTTGATGTAATTCTCGGCCGACTCGCGGCGGGCACCGGGACGAGAAGCGGAGACGGCATCGGCAGCCTGGACCAGAACGTCGAGCACCGTGTTGGGGTCGACATCGGCATGATGGGCCTCGATCGCGTGAACGATAACGGGCTTCTCGCCATAACGGCGGGCAAGCTCGGCGCCAATCACAGCATGCGGACCCTCAACGTCGTGGTCGATGGCCTTGCCCAGGTCGTGCAGAAGACCGGCGCGCTTGGCGGTCACAACGTCCAGGCCAAGCTCGGAAGCCATCACGCCGCACAGGTCAGAGACTTCGAGGGAGTGCTGAAGCACGTTCTGACCAAACGAAGTACGGTAGCGCAGGGCACCAAGGGTCTTGACGATCTCGGGATGCAGGTCGTGGATACCGGTATCGAAGGCGGCCTGCTCGCCAGCCTCGCGCACGCGCTGCTGAACCAAGTCGGCGGCCTTGTGATACATTTCCTCAATGCGGGCGGGGTGAATTCGGCCGTCGGCAATGAGGTTCTCGAGCGCCACACGGGCGGTCTCCCGGCGGACCGGATCGAAGCTCGAAAGCACGACGGTCTCGGGGGTGTCGTCAATCACGAGGTTGACGCCAGACACCTGCTCAAAGGTGCGGATGTTGCGACCCTCGCGACCGATGATGCGACCCTTGAGGTCATCGGAGGGAATATGAACGGAAGTAACGGTGACCTCGGCAGTATGGTCGGCGGCGCAACGCTGAATCGCCAGGGAGAGAATCTCCTGAGCGGTCTTGTGGCACTCGGCGCGGACCTGCTGCTCGGACTCGCGGATGATGGTGGCCGCCTCGTGGGTAACCTCGCCGCGGACCTTGTCGAGCAGCTCCTTGTGAGCGTCCTCGCGCGTAAGGTCGGCAATACGCTCAAGCTCGGAAGTCTGCTTGGCGCAGAGCTCCTCAAGCTCGCGAGAGCGCTTCTCGACCTGACCGGCCTGGCTGGACAGCTGATGCTCACGCTTGTCGAGCGCATCGTTGCGACGATCGAGCGATTCCTCACGCTGCATCACGCGGTTTTCGAGCGTGCGAATCTCGCTCTTACGCTGCTTGTCCTCGGCCTCGGCGGCCTGCTTGTTCTTGATGATCTCTTCCTTAGCCTCGAGCAGAGCCTCTTTTTTGAGGGTCTCGGCCTGACGCTTTGCATCACCGATCAGGGACTCTGCCTGCGCGTGAGCCGACTGGAGCTTTTCGTCGGCTTCGTGAAGACTACCCTGCTTGGCGGTGCGCATGTAGGCAATGGCGGCGATGGCACCCAAAACGATGCCAACGAGCGCTGCGATGATAGGCATGCTCACTCCTTTTTATGGATTCGTTACACAGCAAAGCGAACCGTCCTTACGAACGGCTCGCGACATTTGAGTAATATGAGCGCAGCTTATGCGGGTCGGATACAGATAAACATATAAACAAACTCATCACAGATGAGCACATATCACAAAGCAAATGACAGTATTTATCCTACGTTGAACCTCAACAACTGTCAAATAAACGCACCCGGCACGGCGCCAATCAAGCGGTGAACGGCAGGGGCGTAACAGGTGCACGCTTACACGGCGCACTCCTCGCTTAAGGCATCGAGGCGTGCCTTAACGGCATCAGAGGCGATGTGATACGAAAAACCTTTACCCATCAAAAACCTGACGAGCTTTTCGAATGCGCGCGCCTCGGGAACGCGACGTTTAGCGAGCAAGGCCGAAGCGCGGGCCAAGTCATCATCCACGGCAAAATATGCCTCGGGATACCCGGGGATATCGTCAAGCACAACATGACGACGCTTGAGCTCAACCTCGATCTTGCGCTGTCCCCAGCCGCGACGCTTACGCTCTTCAATAAAGTACGAACAAAAGCGGTTCTCATCCAAAAATCGATACTCGGTCGCTCGAGCAACGGCAAAATCGATCGCGGGCTGTCGAAAGCCATAGCGAGCCAACTTATCGCGTACCTCGCCCGTGGCATGATCGCGACGCGAAAGCATCTCCGTCACCATGGTGAGTGCACATTTGCGTTCGATAAACTGCACCGCCTCGCAAAAGTCATCCCAATCGCAGGGAAGATCGGGGCGATTCTTAACGTACAGGCGCGCCACGCGCACGGGAATCCAAATGGAACGTTCGAAACCGCCCTCAAGATTGCAATCGATATGCGCGCAGGGCTTTTTAGACGCATAACCGCTCGAGAACGAGGAGGCCGCTTTCTTATCGGGAAAGACGACCGTGGCCTCGGTCACCGTATACGACATGTCGGCATCCGCTACTCGTCGTCATCGTCGAGCATCGCGGAGCCATCGATGGCGTACAGCTCATCAAACTCCTCGGGGGCGGGCTGGTCGGTCAACTCAACCTCGGAGGGGGCATCATCGTCATACTCAAGACCGCAGGCAAGGCGAACCTTGTGCTCGATCTCGTCGGCGCAATCGGGGTGCTCGCGCAGGAACGTCTTGGCGGCCTCGCGACCGTTGCCGAGTTTGTCCTCGCCATAGGCAAACCAGGACCCCATCTTTTTGCAGATACCGCACTCGACGGCCATATCCAGAATCGAGCCCTCTTTGGAGATGCCGGTGCCATACATGATGTCAAACTCGGCCGAACGGAACGGAGCGGCAACCTTATTCTTAACGACCTTGGCACGCACGCGATTGCCGATAACCTCGTCCTTGAGCTTGATGGTATCGATTTTGCGAATATCGATTCGCACAGAAGAGAAGAACTTGAGCGCGCGGCCGCCCGTGGTGGTCTCGGGGTTACCGAACATGACGCCGATCTTCTCGCGCAGCTGGTTAATGAAGATGCAGGTCGTGTTGGACTTGGAAAGCGAGCCGGCGAGCTTGCGGAGTGCCTGGCTCATCAAACGGGCCTGCAGACCCACCGTCGTGTCACCGATCTCGCCCTCGATCTCGGCACGCGGAGTCAAGGCGGCAACAGAGTCGACGACGATGGCGTCGATGGCACCGGAGCGCACAAGCATATCGACGATCTCGAGCGCCTGCTCGCCCGTATCGGGCTGGGAAATCAAGACCTCATCGATATCGACGCCAATGCGCGCAGCATAGGTGGGATCAAGCGCGTGCTCGGCATCGATAAACGCAACAACGCCGCCCATGGCCTGCGCCTCTGCAAGGATCTCGAGCGAAAGCGTCGTCTTACCGGAGGACTCGGGGCCATAAATCTCGACAATACGGCCGCGCGGCACGCCGCCGATACCCAAGGCGGCATCAAGCGCCAGAGAGCCCGTCGGAATAGCCTCGACCTCGAGCTCGGGACCGCCGTCGCCATACCTCATAATAGAGCCCTGGCCGAACTTCTTCTCGATCTCGGCCTTGGTAGTGGCGATCATCTCGTCGCGCTCTTTACCCGTCGTGCGTGCATGAACGGTACGTACGGGACCTGAATTCTTGGCCATGAATAGCCCTCCTCTTAACAACCTGAAACGATAATAAACGAACGGCTGTTCGTGGTCAACCGTTCAGATTCATCATATGCACCCGAACATTCCAAAACCCGACCAAACGCAGACCAATCACCGACCAAAAGCTTGACCACGCCAATCACAAATACGGGTGCTCGAACAAATTTAAGCCTTGCACCAGCCCAAACGGCAATATCGCCAAAGGTCCCTATCTCCACAATTAAGGGGCCCTAAGGCCCCTTAAACCATGTCTATTCCATAGAATTGAGCACGCGGACAATGCGTCCCAAAGCCTCCGCGACCGCATGGGCGCGAACGCACGACCGATCGCCCTCGTAATGACAGCGCGCAGACTCGACAACCGGCGCTCCCCCATCGGCTGCGCGATACGCCCAGCCAATATAGAACGTACCAGCGGGGTCTTGGGCGGTGCCACCACCGGTCCCAGCGTAGCCCGTTGCGCTTACGGCTATATCGCTCTGATAAAGGTCCAGCGAGCCGATGGCCATCTCACGCGCCGTCTGGTGCGACACGGCGCTAAACCGATCGAGCGTTTCCTGCTCGACGCCGAGCACGCGATGTTTGATCTCATCGCAGTAGGTCACCGCGCCGCCACGAAGCACCGCCGAGGCACCCGGGATATCGGCAATCGTCGAGGCGATCATGCCCGCCGTCAGCGACTCCGCCGACGACACCGTCACACCACGGGCACTCGCGCGCTCGACAATATCGCGCGCCAGCTCCTCGTTGTTTGCGGCAATCTGCAAATAAGACTCCGTCATACACACCAGGACCTAGACCGAAAAGACGATCTTGCGACAGTTCCAGAAGTACTGGGCACCCGAGATGATGGTCAAAATCACGGCGATGACGTACAGGAAGCGCGACACCGAATAGATACCGAGCAGCAGCGACACCGGTCCCAGCTGAAGGCCAGCCATCGCAAAGACGCACAGATAGCCGCAAATGGAGACCATCGTGGTCGCCGTCTTGTACTTGCCGAGCTTATCGGCGGCAACGACCACACCGGCAGCGCTCGCAACCATGCGAAGGGCGCTCACCAGAAGCTCACGGAACAGGATAATGAACACGGACCACACGGTCACTGCGCCAAAATCCAAGAACAGCAGCAGGGCCGAGAACACGAGCAGCTTGTCGGCGATGGGGTCCAAGAACTTGCCGAAATCGGTGATCTCGTTGCGCGAGCGCGCCAGATAGCCATCGACCTTATCGGTGCACGACAGGATCACGTACAAAATGAAGGCGGCGGCTGCAAGCGGACCGTCAAAGGTGCTCCAGTCCGTACCGGCAACGCTCGCGTGAGACAGAGCCGAGACGATCATGAACACCGGGATAAAGACGATGCGAACGCACGTCACGATGTTGGCGGGCGTCCAGACACTCGTCAGTTCCTTATTGCTCTCGTTTGCCACGACGCTCTCCTACTCCACAACATGACCGATAAGCTCATAGCAGAAGCTATCGGTAAACTCGACAGTCAGAATATCGCCCACGGACGCCTCGCTGGCGTCCAGATGCACCGCGCCATCGGAATCGGGCGCCTGGAACCAGGCATGGCCGATCAGCTCGGCGCCGTCCTCGGTCTCCTCGATACCATCGACAATCACCTGGGCACGCTCGCCCACATGGGCGGCGGTGGCAGCAAAACCGAGCGACTCGGCCAGATCCATGGCCTCTTGGGCGCGCTCGAGCTTAACCTCCTCATCGACCTGGCCCTCCATCTTGGCGGCCAGGCTGCCCTCCTCACGCGAGTAGGCAAAGACGCTCGTGTAGTCAAAGCCGACGGTATCCATAAAGTCGATAAGATCACGGAACTCGTCATCGGTCTCGGTCGGGAAGCCAACCATGGCCGTGGAGCGAATCACGATGCCGGGGATGCGCTCGCGAAGGTCGCGGAACAGATCCTCGAGCTCCTGGCGCGAACCGGAGCGACGCATGGCCTTAAGGATGCGCGCGTCGCAGTGCTGCACGGGGATATCGATATAGGGCAGCACCTCAGGCGTATCGCGAATCGTCTCGATAAGCTCGTCGGTCATGCCCTCGGGCTGCAGGTAGAGCACGCGGACCCAGACGTTGTGCGGGCGCACAGCCTCGACGACGGCACGCAACAGCTGCGCCAGATTGCGCGGCGAGCCCTCGGCGACGTCCTCGTCGGTAAAGTCGGTGCCCCAAATACCCGTGTCCTGCCCGATCAGAACGATCTCGCGCACACCGCCGGCAACCAGGTCACGCACCTCGGTGATAATGCTCTCGGCATTACGCGAATGATAGCGACCGCGAATGTAGGGGATCATGCAGAAGCTGCAAAAACGATTACAGCCATCGGAAATCTTGACATAGGCAACGGCACCCTCGACGGTACGCTTGACCTGCGGAATATAGGCCGCGATCTCGCGCTCCACGCCCAGCACGCCATCAATGACAGAGACGATACCGTCTTCCTCATCGGCCTTCACAAAGGCCGCGACCTCGGGAAGCTCGTCGGGCAGGTCATCGCCGTAACGAGACGGTACGCAACCGCACATGACGATGGGGCAGGCGCGAACGCCGTCCTGCACCTCGTTAGCGAGCTCGAGCGTGGTCTCGATGCTCTCGGACGTCGCCGAGGCAAGAAACGAGCATGTGTTGACGATAGCGATATCGGCATCCTGCGGATCGAATGCCTCCTCGTAGCCCGCAGCGGTCAGCAGCGAACGCATGCGGTCGGTATCGACCTCATTCTTGGCGCAGCCAAGCGTGATATAGAGTACGGAACCCAACGGAGTATCCATGTTGGAGAGCGGTCCTTTCGAAAGAATTAGCGGTAGTTGGTAAACTGCAGCGGCTGACCGTAGTCCTGGTCGCGCAGGAACTGGATCACCGTCTGAAGCGCGTCCTTAGAGGCCGAGGTAACGCGCAGCTTATCGGCCTCGATGGTCACCTTGACCTTGAGCTTTTGATCCTTGATGTCCTTATTGATCTTCTTGGCGGTCGCCTGGTCGATGCCCTCGACGATATGGCCGAGCACGCGCACGGTACCGCCCGAAGCCGCCTGCGGCGCGTCCCAGGAGACAGCCTTGAGGTCGATGCCGCGCTTGATGAGCTTGGAGCTCAGCACGTCAATAATCTGCTTGGAGACAAAATCGGCCGGGGCATTGATCGTAAGGAGCTTGTCGCCCTTCGAAAGCTCGATGGTGGCGCCGGAGTCCTTGAGGTCATAGCGCTGAGAGATCTCGCGAGTGGTCTGCTGGAAGGCGTTATCGACCTCCTGCATATTGACCTCGGACACAACGTCGAAGCTGGAATCTTTAGCCATGGTTCTTCCTTTCGGTACGGGGAGCCTTAGTAGCTGTCGTACGAATTGTCATCTGAATCGTTTGCTGCCTGGCCGTCGGATGCCGTGTCGGTGCCGTCGGCAGACTGAGCATCGGCGCCGTCGGCAGACTGGGCGTCGGTGCCGTCGGCAGTATCGGTGCCGTCGGTACCCTCGCCGTCCTTGGAGTCTGTGGACTCCTTCTTGGGAACGGTAATGGTCACGCGCGCCACGCCCGATGTCTTGGTGTCATAGCGAACCTTTTCACCGTTCTTGGTAACCGTGACATCGGAGGGCTTGGACGTGGTGATCTCGATCGAGGACTCGGGCGTGTACTCCTGCTCAAAGGGACCGGTCGCCTGGGCGCCGTAGACCGATTTGCCGTCGACCTTGATCTCAATCCAGGCGGTCTTGCCCTTGGCAACGGAAACCTTGACCTTGATGACCTCGTCCTCTTCCTTTTTTACCGTCGCCTTGGCGGCATCGGAATCAGCAGAATCCGTCGCATCGTCGGTGCCTTCATCCTCGTCAACGGATTCGGTCTTCTTGGAAGACTTCTTGGTCGTCGTCTTAGTGGCCGCGGGCGTCTCGGGCGTCGACTCGGGTACAGAAGAGCCGCAGCCACGCAGGAGGACCACGATGAGCAAAATCAGCAAAAGTGCCACGGCACCGATGCCGGCGTAGATGATGCGCGGATCGAGTCCATTGTTCTGAGGAGCACGTCCACCGCCGCGTCCGCGATTGGAGCCGCCACGGCCATTCCCCTGCGGCATACGGCCGCGACCGCTATCGGGACGACCACGATAGCCGCCCTGGCGCTGCGAGCCACGCTGACCCGAACGCGGCGCAAGCTCGCCACGGTTCTGATAGTCACGCTGACCACAGCGAGGCGCCGAAGAGCGCTGCCCGTAAGGCTGCGATTGCGAACGAAGGCGCGGCGTCACCTGCGTGGTATCGGCGTCGGCATATCCACCGCGGGAACGCCCGGAAGAAACTCCGCGATAACCACGACCGGAGTAGCCTCCGTCGCCGTAACCGGCGCGAGGATCGCGACTCAACCCGCGAGCGGCGGGAAGCGCACGGTCATCCGGCATGGGCGTACTGCGAAAGCGATCTCGCTGAGAACGAATCTCCTCGCTAGAGCCCGTCTCGGTGATATAACCAGCCTGCGGAGGACGCTGGCCGTACCGCGTCGAGCGTCCTCCCTGAACCATCAGAAAGCGTCCGTTATCGACCGACGAACGCGAGTTAACGTAGCCGGCAGCATCCTGAAAACGACCGCCCTGCTGCGAGGTCTCGCGTTCATATGCCATGAGGTCGTCAAAATAAGCATTGACGACCTCGCGCGGATTGAGGCCCAAAAAGCGAGCGTAGCTCGAAATCATACCCTGCGCATAGCCACGCGGGGGCATTGATGCAAAGTTACCGGTCTCGAAAAACTCGATGATCTGCGGCCTGATTTTGATGGTGTTGGCGACCTGCTGGATGGAAAGGCCCATCCGGCGACGCTGCTCGAGCAGCATGTCACCAAAGCGTGCAGCCATCAGAATCCTCCAAACTCACGATCTTCACGTGCCATCTCGGCATCGACAGACTCCAGCGCGGCAAGCCCCTCCTCGTCCAGCAGGACCTCGCGCGGCTTGGAACCGTCGGGCGGGCCGACGACACCCTTTTCTTCCAGCATGTCCATAATACGCCCGGCGCGCGCATAGCCAACCTTGAGGCGGCGTTGCAGGCCAGATGTGGAGCCAAGCTGCGATTCCACCACAATATGGGCGGCCTCCCAGATAAGCGGATCGTCATCCTGCGGCTCGGCAACGCCCGTGCGAACAATGCCGCCGCCAGCCATGGACATGGAGGCGGGCGCCACGGCGGACAGAATCTCCTCGTGATAGTCGGGCTCGCTTTGCGACTTAACGAACTCGACGATCTCGTTGATCTCATCGTCCGAGACAAAGCAGCCCTGGATACGGCGGGGCTTGCCCCAGTCGACCTTGGAGAACAGCATGTCGCCCAAACCGGTGAGCTTTTCGGCACCCATCTGGTCGATGATGACGCGCGAGTCGATGCCCGTGGCGACGTTAAAGGCGATGCGGTTGGTGATGTTGGCCTTGATGAGGCCCGTCACCACATTGGAGCTCGGGCGCTGCGTGGCCACGATAAGGTGGATACCGGCGGCACGGCCCAGCTGAGCAATACGCACGATCGAGGCCTCGACATCCTTGCCGGCGACCATCATCAGGTCCGAAAGCTCGTCGATGATGATGACCAGGTAGGGTATCTTTTGCGGTGGGTTATCGTAATGCTCAAACTCGCCGGCGGCCTGCTTTTCGTTATACGTCGAGATCTTGCGAACGTTGAGGCGCTCGAAGACCTTCAGGCGACGCTCCATCTCGGACACGGCCCACTGAAGTGCACTGGCAGCCTGCTTGGGCTCGGTCACCACGGGCACGTAGAGATGCGGCAGGCCGTTATAGCCTGCAAGCTCGACGCGCTTGGGGTCGACCATGATCAGGCGAACGTCCTCGGGAAGAGCGCGCATGAGCAAGGTCGTGATGATGGAGTTGATCATGACCGACTTACCGGAACCGGTGGTACCGGCAATCAGCAAGTGGGGCATCTTAGCGAGGTCGGCGACAACCGGAGTGCCCTCGGCATCGCGACCGATGGCCAGCTCGAGCGGGCCGCCCTTCACATAGGGAAGCACGTCGCCCAGGTTGACGTTCTGACGCTTGCGATTGGGAATTTCGATACCAACGAGCGAGGTGCCGGGAATCGGCGCAAAAATGCGCACCGACTGGGCGGCAAGCGAAAGCGCGATATCGTCCTCGAGGCTCGAGATCTTGCTCACGCGCTCGCCCTCACCGGGCTGCAGCTTAAAGGTCGTGACCGTGGGGCCGGCAATCCAGCCGACGACGCGAGCGCTACGGCCAAACTCGAGCAAGGTGGACTGCAACGACTCGGCAGTCTGTTCCAGCTCCTTGTCAGAAGACGCGGAGGACGCCGACCGCGGATTGGCATGCAGGATTTCAAGCGGCGGGAGTTTGAGGCCGTCCTCTTGTTCGCCCTCGACACCGGCAGCGGTGGCATCCGGTCCCCCATCGCCGGCTGCAACAGGAGCAGCTGAAGTCGTAGAGCTGGAGGCATCGGCAACCTTGGGATGCTTTAGGAAGTCGGGAATCTGCGGAGCTGCCGAAACGGGGTTCACGGCAAACGGCGGCTCTGACTCGTCAGCCTTGTCCGGATCGTCTTCCATCGAAAACTGTCCGGTGACCTGTCCCGCCTTGGCACGGCGACGCGGCAGCAAGGTTGTCTTGGCGGTTTCGAGCGGAGCCTCGTCGTCCTCGTCATCGCCCTCGGTGAGTTCGATTTCGCTATCGGACCAAGACGGGTCGGGCTCGCTCGTGTTGAGCTTAGGCGCAGCCTTGCCCTTCTTGGCATGGCGACGCGGCAGCAGCGTGGTCTTGGCGCGCTCGGCCTCCACGGCCTCGGACACGTCGACAAACGGGTCATTGTCCTCGTCGTCATCCAAAACCGGGTCGGCATCGCCTCCCATGACCGTGGTCACCGCGGCGTCAGCCCCCTTCTGGCGCAGGATGCTCAGGTGCGGACGGGCAACGCCGGGAACCGACAGGGCCTCTTCATCGCCCCACGGGCTCACATTGACATCGGCACGACGGCGCTCGGCAAAATCGGCGGCGCGATCGCGTGCGGAGCGCAAAACGCCGCCCACCGAAAAGCCGATAATGACCAGGCCAACGACGACAAGCCCAAGCAAGACAACCATGGCAATAGGTTTACCCAGGGCGTTTTGCAAGGTACTTGCGATAAAGGCGCCAATGTAGCCGCCCGACGCAGATAGGTTTTGCGGCGTAAACATGAGGTCGCACGAATCGCTCGTGCCCGGCACCATCAGCGACAGGATAGAGACAATGGCCACAAACACCACGGCGCCACCCGCGACCGAGCGAATGTTGAGCGGCGAGTCCTCACCCAAAAAGAGCGTGGCGGCAAACAGCAAGATGACGATCGGCAGCACGTAGGCGCCCAGGCCAAAGCCAAGGTGGTAGAAACCGGCAACCGCAGCTGTCACGGGCGCCGTTGCCGGGGAAATCACGGCAATAAAGGACGCAATCGCCAAAACGGCAATGACCACACCGGCGATATCGCGATTGGCCGAAGGCTCGACCAGGGGCTCGAACTCATCGAACTCGGACTCGTGGCCCTTATTGGCACGCAGATGGGAACCGGCACCCTTAGCAGATGCCGGTTGGTTGTTGGCTTTGTTGCCTTTGGCGTTTTGTGCAGATCCGCGCGCCAAACTAAACCTCCATGACGACCGGGATGATCATCGGACGGGTGCGCGTACGGCTCCAGATAAAGTTGGAGAGCGAATCGCGTACGGCTTTGCGAATGGCATCGGAGCCGCTGCTGGTAAAGGTAAACTTACCCTTCTCGATCGTCTTCATGATGGCTGCTGAGGCATCATCGGAGAACTGGTCGTCGATGGCAAACGAGACACCGCGGCCCGAGAACTCGATAGCCTCAATCTTCTTGTGCTTGAGCGAGACGATGGCAACAGCGGTAACCATACCGTCGTTGGCGAGCTTCTGGCGATCGCGCAAGACAATGGGGTCGGTATCGCCGATACGCAGGCCGTCGACGTAGACGACGCCGGACTCGACGGGCGTACCGCGCTTGACGATACCGCCACGCATCTCGAGCGTGTCGCCGTTATCGAGGATAAAGATGTGATCATCCTTGATGCCCATCTTACGAGCAAGCTGGGCATGGGCGCGCAGATGCACGGCTTCACCGTGAACCGGCATAAAGTACGTGGGCTTGGCCATGGCCATCAGGAGCTTGAGCTCCTCCTGGCTACCGTGGCCCGAGACGTGGACAAGAGCGCGGTTCTTATCCCACACGTCGCAACCGAGCTTGGCCAGGCTGTTGACGACCTGCTGGACGGCCTTCTCGTTGCCGGGAACAGGAGTTGCCGAGAGGATAACGGTATCGCCCTCGTGGATAGAGAGCGTCTTGTGCTCTCCGTTGGCCATGCGGGACAGGGCCGACAGCGGCTCGCCCTGCGAACCGGTGCACATGACGACGATCTTATCGTCGGGCAGGTTATCAATGTCGAAGGCATCGATGATATCGGCATCGTCGATGTTGAGGTAGCCCAACTCGCGCGCCACGCGGGTGTTGGTGAGCATGGAACGTCCAGTCACGACGACCTTGCGGCCGCACTTGCGAGCGGCGTCGCAGATCTGCTGCAGGCGATGGATGTGGCTCGAGAACGACGCGACGAACACGCGACCCGGGGCGTTCTTGATGGCGTGCAGCAAGTTGGGACCAACCTCGGCCTCGGACTTGGTAAAGCCGGGAACCGTGGCATTAGTGGAGTCGGAAAGCAGCAGGTCGATGCCCTGCTTGGCGAAGCGGCTGATGGCGGCATAGTCGGGCGTGACGCCATCGATGGGCGTCTGGTCGAGCTTAAAGTCGCCCGTGTGCATAACGGTGCCCTGGTTGGTGCGAATGAATACGCCCAAAGCACCCGGAATGGAGTGCGTCATCGAGAAGAAGTCGAGCGAGATGCCGCCGAGGTTGACATGGCTGCCGCCCTTGACCTCGCGGAACTTGGGCGCGCGGATGCGGAACTCAGAAAGCTTGCCCTCGATAAAGCCAAGCGTCAGCTTGCTCGAAAAGATGGGCACCTTGTTGTTGAGGTCCTGCAGCAGGTACGGAAGCGAACCGGTGTGGTCCTCGTGGCCGTGGGTGACGATGATGCCGCGGAGCTTCTCCTCG
>OIDM01000390.1_pt1 | contig 16871 bp, 15 predicted proteins | sample 1581531 | NCBI WGS metagenome assembly OIDM01 (sample SAMEA3882549, study PRJEB24775) | human gut metagenome | biome: human-associated habitat; feature: intestine environment; material: feces | place: Netherlands | collected 2009/2010
CCTCGACCGGGCGGCGCAGCGCGGTGTGCAGCACGGCGCGGTCTTCGGTGTTGTTGATGTGCACGCCGGTGTACATGGCCTTGGTACGCTCGTCGAGCTTGACGGCCTTGGCCAGGTCGGCGAACAGCTGCAGGGTCTCCGGCTTGATCAGGTTCTTGGACAGATCGAAGTGCAGGTCGCCTGCATCGAAGCTCAGCTTCTCGACGCGCTCGGCGTCATCGGCGAACCACTGCTTGAGGCTGATGCCCTCGGACTGCAGCTCGTCGTAGTGCTTCTGCAGCGCGGCCCACTCCGGGGTCTTGGTGGCGTCAACGGGAGGATTGATGGCCATGTTGATAGGTCCTTTCATCATCACTGTGAAGCGGAACGTGACGGTGGAATCTCGTTCGATTTTCCACGGCACGAGCCGTTTTCTTCACCTCACAAGATACTCACAAAAGCCGACAGAACAACACAAAAATGTTTCCCGAGTTAACACATTCGGTCGGAAGCGCGATATACCGCGGTTCCGACCACTTTTCAGCGGCGACATGCCAGATAAACGACGATTACTGAAATCGTATGCAACGTTCAGCGGAAAAGCTTCAACGCACGTGGAAACGGCTGTCGTATGCAACGATCGCATTACGATTACGTACGCAACTTACGCACGACCACGCACGCGGCTTACGCAAGTCAGGCGATGGCGGCGAGCAGGAAGTGCGCGCCGGTCATCATGACCAGGCCGATGATCGCGATAATCAGTACGTACTCGATAATTGACTGGCCTCGGAGGCGGATATTTCTAGGAGATACCCCCCCCCCGAAGGTTAATTGCCGCTGCATGCATATGCGGCTCCCTTCGCTCAGGGCTTGCAATACGAGCCGAGCGTAGGACTATTTCAAAATGCCGCCTCGGTCTTGCCGCTGCGGCAAAACGTAACTTACCCAACGCCTACGCCGCACGACCGACCGCTCGCATATCCGAATTTGTTGCTCAACAAATTCGCAGGTAGCGTCAGTAAAATTAAGTTCAGAAGGCCGATGTAAACCGGTATTGGCCCAAGCTGTTCCATAAACCGCGAATACAGGAGGTAAGGTGATTGGGTAACTATAAAGTGGTCTTCAGGGATGATGGGTCTGGGGATTCGAGCCTGCTGAAATGGGAACCCGGATGCCCGGCGATGGTAACGGTCGTCCAGGTCGCGAGAAACGTCGACACCTATGAGGCTTATCTGCAGATTAAGATCGAGAATCTCTCAGCCGATATCTTAAACTCCATCTCCGGTATCGCCCATATCGACTATATCGATGGCTCTACAGACGATGTCCCCTTTTCGGAACTGGATTTCGACCTGCCTCAATGCGAGCAGGGAGCCCTTAAGGCAACGGCGCTGCCAAGGGGAGATGTCGAAACCGCATTCATCAAGCTGCTTCAAATCGACTCCCAGCAAGGGAAGTGGCATTCGACCGGAGAGCCCGCCGAAGCACCCGAACGTGAACCGCTTTTGCTGAGCGAGAAGGCGATGACCGAGAGGGACCGCCAGCTTAAGGAGCGGAATGCCGATGGCCGAATCGCCGGCGGCAAAGCCCAGTTCCATCAGGGATGGTGGGTGTGCGCATGCGGCGGCATAAACGTCGGGCGGGAAACCTGCCACACTTGCAAATGCCATAAGAGCCTCCTGTCGGACTTGCAGGACGAAGAGACCCTATGCAAATCGGCCGATATACGGTCTCAGAACATATACGACAGAGCCGATTCGTTTATCGCCAGAGGGGAGAGTGTCGAAAACCTGAAAAAAGCCCAGAGGCTCTTCGAAGACATCTCTGGATGGAAAGACGCTAAAGAGCGTGCTGAAGAATGTTCAGAAAAGCTAGCCGTGCTCGAGCCGAAGTCGGCAAAGAAGCGCAAACTGCTGCTATGCCTCGCTGCGGTCGCCACCGCGCTTCTCGTCTTCTTTCTGACGGCGGGAAGACCGATAGCGATTAAGGCAATTACAGGGCTGCAAAAGGAAATTCGGTATAGGGAAGCAATCTCGCTTTACGAAGGCGGTCATTTTAGGAAGGCGTATGCCGAATTCAAGATGATTCGATCATACGGCGATTCGGCGGAGATGGAAGCGAAGGCCGCCAATGCCCTGGCGCAAGATTATGCAAAAGACGGGGATACGGACCTAGCTATCGAATGGTTCAAGAATGCGCACAATGAAACTGATGCCCACGAGATCGAATACGGGTACGTGAAGGAACACTATGACAGCAGCGATTCCAAGACGAAAGAATACCTGGACGAGCTCGTTGAGGCAGGTTATCGCGATTCCGACGAACTCTATTCCGACCTTTATAAACTGGATGTAAGGATTCTTGTGAATTCCGATGAGAACGATACCGAAACATCCCTGACTGAAATTGGCTCAATGTCCATGGGGGACGCCTATGTCCACGTTTTCGTTGACGGCGGTGACCGCTCGCAAGAAGAAGTCGACATCCTCGTGTTGGAGGAGTACGCCTGGGGCATCAATGGCAAGGTAACAGAAAATTATTCTCAAACGGAGCCTACGAACTACTTAAAAGGATTCAAACGCGGGTGGAACCTCATCCAGCTTGAGCATCAAGACTCCGTTACCTATGACCATAGAATCACGTTAATTGAGCCCGTGACGGGGAAGACTCTGGCGACGACAGAATTCTACACGCCCTATAACTAAGCAACGGCTTTCAGTCAGCGATATTCCGAATGTCGGGCAAGTCGAGTATTTAACTAGTTAGGAAGAAGTACATGCAAATCATCATATTCGCCCTCATAATCTGCTACGGCATAGCCTGCTATTTTTCATCGGGACTAATTATCAAAGCGGCGAAGGATAAAGGGTATGAGGACCAGGGATTGAAGCTGGCCTTCATAATCGTGTTCGCGACGCCAGCGAGCGCTGCGATGATCGTTGCGGCGCTTCCTGACAAGAAGCTCCAAACCAGCGTTTCCGATGATTCGACGCCGCATTCGATAGATGCGGAGCTTCCGGAGCTGTAAGGCATCATTGCGAGCAGGCCCGTTTAAACTCTGAATTGGCAATTCGAAATCGGGCATCGCGTAGGGCCGGTTTATGCCTGCGCCCTATGCGATTCCGCTGAACCTTTCTTGCCAAGCGGGCCATACCGTACGTCTCGGCGCAGTGGAGCTCGGAGAATTGTCGTTGAAGCCTCCATGGCAGATGACGTTAGAGGCGCTCCGGTTCGAGCAGACGATTCCAAGCCAAGCGCCTTGTTGTCGCTCATCTTCGTGACGGCCTTCGCCTTGGATTGAAGCTCGGACGGCAGGAGAGCCCAGAGGTCGCCGGACTTGAGGCGGCCACGACGCTCGGACTTCTCCCAGCCGCCGACATTTGTGTCGGTGGCGTTCATGCGCTGGTAGCCCAGGGCATCGTTAATCGCCTCGAACGTCAACCCGGCCTTGCCCGAGCCGTCGGCTAAATCATCATGGCTGATTCCGATGATGCAGTACTCGAGCGTCTTGCCATCGGTCAACTTCACGGAGAACTTCGACCCCGCGACCATCGCGACCTTCGCCTTGGCGTAAGCGGGCGAAGCCTCGCCCTTCGCTGCGATTTCCTCGGCCACGGCCTTCTGCTCATCGAGCGTCCAGTCCTTGGCATCCTTGGCGATAGCCGCCTGGATGGTCACGGAATCGGCCTCCGCGGAACCGTCACCGGTTGCTCCAGCTCCCTCGACGCCACCGGTCGTCCCGCAGTTCACCGTGTTACCGGCCAGGTTGAACTGGTTGCGGATGGCTCCGGCCACGCCGGGTCCCGCGATCACGATCACCAGGCCGATGCCGGCGATGATCAGGACGTACTCGATGATAGATTGTCCTCGGAGGCGGATGCTCCTAGGAGATACCCCCCCCCGAAGGTTAATTGCCGCTGCATGCATATGCGAAACTCCCTTCGCTCAGGGTTTGCAATTTAAGCAATTGATTAAAACAACGAAGATTCAACGACTGTCCCGCTCGATACGTCCGCGCAACAAAAACCTGTACATCAGCCTCCAAAATTGGCATTTTTCGACATGCTTGGAGGCTGTTGTACACAAATGTGAGATCCCGCCTCGCCAACAACACCCTCCACATGTCTGGACTCTCTATGCTTGCGCTGGATAGTCATCGCCAGAACGGGTATAGTATCGAAAGTTTTGTCGTTTACCAGCGGGGGAGTCCTGTGGGCATCAAAAAGAAGATCAAAAAGGAGCTTATCGGCACCTCCGATTACCCGTCGAATAAGATCTTCACGATCTCCAATTTCATTACCTTCACGCGCCTGATCCTCACGCTGGTCTTCCTATACCTGTTTGTGACGGACAACAACCGTGTCGTCGCGATCGTCATCTATGCCATCGCGGCCTCTACCGACTGGATGGACGGCCAGATCGCTCGTATGACCAAAACGGTCTCGTGGCTCGGCAAGATGATGGACCCCGTCTGCGACCGCGCGCTGCTATTTACCGGCGTGCTGGGTCTGGTGGTCCGTGGTGAACTTCCCATCTGGGTCTGCGTGCTCATCATCGGCCGCGATATCTACCTGGGCATCGGCACGCTCATCGTGCGCCACTATCACCGCCGTCCCATCGACGTAGTATTTCCCGGCAAGATTGCGACGGCGCTGCTCATGACCGGCTTCTCGCTCATGCTGCTCGGGTTCCCTGTCGTCGATGGCAGGCATCTGCTGCCCGCAACGTTCACGGCCTTCCCGGGCCTCAACGGCAGCCCGGTACCACTTGGCATCTTCTTTGTATACGGCGGCGTGATCTTCTCCATGCTCACGGCTGTCATCTACTCCATTAAGGGCGGAGCGGCCATTAAACAGGCTCTCATGCATCCCGAAGACGAGGACATCGACTTTCTGAACCCTGAAATCGAAGACTGATTCGTTGGGGTATGATTACGTACGGTTCATTATTTGCGGCACGTCCGCGATAAGTTAGGGGTTGTCATGGACAACATGGTTAACAATATGCCTCAGAACGGTAAGGCCTCAGACGCCACCTGCGTTTTCCGCGTTCCTTCGAGCGATGTCACCGTTCCCGACCTCATGGCCAACGTGCACATCACCGCGCCCGTCTTATCTATCGTCAAAGGACCGCAAACCGGTGCAGCCTTTGAGCTCGAGGACAATGTGACCACCATCGGCCGCGATCCCGCTAACGGCATCTTCCTCAACGACATGACCGTGTCGCGTAGCCACGCGCGCATTATTCGCGAGGGTCTGGGGGCCCGTATTGAGGACCTGGGCTCGCTCAACGGTACGTGGGTTGACGGCGCTATCGTCAACGGCGCACCGCTGCACGATGGCTCTTCCGTCCAGATCGGTACGTTTACGCTCATCTATCACGAGAGCACGCCGGAGCGCATCGAAACCGGTGAGTAGGGCATGGCCGAACGCAACTATCTGAGTATCGGCCAGGTCGTCAATCTACTTCGAGGCGCATACCCCGATCTTTCGAACTCAAAAATTAGATTTCTCGAAGATGAGGGGCTCATCACCCCTCATCGCACACCTAAGGGCTATCGTCAGTACTCCAAAGAGGATGTTGAACGCCTGGAGGTCATTCTGCACCTGCAGAAGACTCGCTACATGCCGCTCAACGTGATCAAGCAGCGCCTGGAAAACGCCACGGACCTGTCTACGCTCGCCTACGAGGTGGGCCTGCTGTCCGACGTTCCGCTCAAGACGGAGCCCAAGGAGACCAAGCAAAAGCTGCATCCCATCGAGACCATTCCCGATATGCTCGGCGTTGAGATCTCGTTTATCCGCTCCCTAGCCGAAAACGACCTCATTCGCATCATCAAGAGCCCGCAGAACCGAGAGCTCGTCGATGGCCGCGATTTCCCGATTATCCGCTACTGCTCCGAGCTTTCGCGCTTCCATATCGAGCCGCGCAACCTGCGCCAGTACGTATCGTCGGCAAACCGCGAGTCCTCGATGTTTGAGCAGGTGCTCGTGAGCATGCTCGGCATGGACACTTCCGATGACGAGCGCGACGCCAAGCTCGAGCGTGCCTTTAAGAAGCTGCATGACCTCACCGAGGGCGTGCATACGGCACTGCTCAAGAACCGCGTCTTTGAGTCACTCAACGCCGTGGTCGAGGACGCCGATATCGATGCCCTCGACGAGGAGATCGCACGCTCCGAATCCACCAAGGCCAAAAGCGAAGAGGCAAGCGTTCCCGCGGTTGCCGCGAAGGACGAGTCGCTCGTGCATCCGTCCAAGGTCGTCGTCCCCTCGCATAGCCTGTCTGCTAACACGGGTAAATAACCGCCGTCCACCCGGCAATCCATGAAAGGTCACGTCATGTACGACTTCGAATCTCACATCGTCGACATCCCCGACTATCCCGAGCTCGGAGTCGTCTTTAAGGACATCACGCCGCTCTTTGGTAATCCCGAGGCACTAAAGGCCATGGTAGATGCCCTGGCCGAGCATTTTGCCGGCATGGGTATCACCAAGGTCGTGGGTCCCGAGGCTCGCGGCTTTATGGTCGGCGTGCCCGTGGCTGTCGCCCTGGGCGCCGGCTTTGTGCCCGCTCGTAAGCCGGGCAAGCTGCCGCGCAAAACGGTGAGTCAGAGCTACGAGCTCGAATATGGCACCGACTCTATCGAGATTCACGCCGATGCCATTACCTCTAAAGATACCGTGTTGATTCTGGACGACTTGGTCGCGACGGGCGGAACCGTCGAGGCAACAGGTAAACTGGTGCGAGATATGGGCGCAAAGCTTGTGGGTTACGGTTGTATCCTCGAGCTTGCGTTTCTCAACCCGCGCGAGAAGCTCACGCCTTCCAACGAGGACGTTGAGCTCTTTAGCTTGGTAACGGTGCACTAGCCGCTACCCTTAGATACCGGAAAGGAAGCTCCATGCGCACAGCAAACACGCACAAAAACATGGCACGCTGCGCTGCTACGGCAACCCTCGCTTGTGTTTTGGGCCTTGGCCTCGCGGCTCCGGCCTATGCCGATACCGCATCCGACCTTGCCGCTGCTCGTACAAAACTCGAGCAGATCGGTACGCAAACCCAGCAGATCTACGACGAGCTCGCCACTCAAACGCAGGCGCTCGACCAGACCGCTGGCGAGATCACGCAAAAGCAGCAGGAAATCGCCGATGGCCAGGCCAAGCTTTCCAACTACGTTGCAGGTGAGTACAAGACCGGCGGCCTGAGCCTACTCCAGGTTCTGACGGGCGTCGATGACCTGGGCGATATGCTCAACCGTCTGTTCTACTATGGCAAGGTTTCCGACAAGCAGGCCCAGACCATCCAAGAGGTCAAGGAGCTTAAGCAGGAGCTTACCGACAAGCAGGCCGAGCAGGAGAAGAACGTCGCCGCCACGCAAAAGAAGGTCGACGAGCTCAACGCTCAGCAGGCCGAGGCTCAAAACGTTGTGAACTCCCTGGACTCGCAGCTGCAGGCCGAGCTTGCCGCCGAGGCAGAGGCCAATGCCGCACTACAGGCCGGCATTAACGCCAGCACCGCCGAGAAGGCAACGGTGAACACCGAGACCGCTGGCACGACTGAGAACACCAACAACGGTGGCGGTACGAGCAACAACGGCGGCAACACGCCTGCGCCCACTCCCACGCCCGCTCCGGCCCCCACGCCGCAGCCCTCGACGCCCGCTCCGGCTCCGACCCCTTCTGCGCCGAGCCAGTCCGTTGACGGCGGTACCGTTGTTTCGCGTGCCTACAGCAAGCTTGGTTGCGCTTATTCCTGGGGCGGCATTGGCCCGAACAGCTTTGACTGCTCGGGATTCGTTAGCTACTGCCTCACCGGTCGTTATTGCCGTTTGGGCACCACCGTTACGTTTATGGGCTGGACTCGTGTGACCGATCCGCAACCGGGAGACGTCGTTGTAAATTCCCGCCATACCGGCATTTACGTTGGAAACGGTCAGATGATTCATGCTTCTAACTACAACACTGGTGTTATCCTAACCCCCATTAGTTATAGTATGACTGACTATATTTTTGTGCGCTATTAAGTAACACTTCACAGCATCCGTCATTGGTCTCGTGGCTTTTCCGCTGCGAGACCCATTCTTTATCTCCGCCAATCAACTCATCTTCAATAAGCTTTTATCTAGTTCTGAATACTAGATATAGAACAGAGTTCAGCAAGATGGTTATAATTAGGCTTGAGTAAACAGAAAGGACCCTCTATGAACTGGGCACTTATCTCCGATTCGAGCTGCAACCTCCGCGATTGGCAACCGACCGCACCCCATACCACCTTTGCATTTGCACCCCTCAAAATTCGAGTGGGGGAGCGTGAGTTTGTCGATGACCTCGCGCTCGACGTTCACGAACTCAATTGCGCCGTGCAGGCGGAGTCGGGCGCTTCTTCGAGCGCCTGTCCGAGCGTAGGCGAGTGGACCGAACTCTTTAGGCTTGCCGACAAAACGATATGCATGCCCATCTCGGAGGGCGTATCGGGCAGCTATAACGCCGCCGCCACGGCACGCGATTTGGTTCTTGCCGAAGATCCGGATCGACAGATTCATCTGGTCAATTCACGCGGAGCCGGCGGCAAAATGGACCTGATCTTCCTGCTGTTCGACCGCTATCTCGCAAGCAATCCAGACGTTTCATTTGAGGAAGCCTGCAGCTATTTTGATGAGCTGGAACAGAACAGCAAGATCCTGTTTAGCCTGTGCAATTACGAAAATCTCGCCAAGGCCGGACGTATTCCCAAGGCGGCCGGGGTCATCGCCAATAAACTCAACATTCGAGTTTTAGGTACAGCAAGCGAGGCGGGGGAGATTAAGCTCGTCGGTCACACCCGTGGCGAAAAGAAAATGCTTGGCAAGATTGTCGACACCATGGAGGCCGAAGGCTTTACCGGTGGTGAAGTCGTCATCGACCATGTCGAGAATGAGGCGGGTGCCCAGGCACTTGCCAGCCGCATTGTGGAGCATTGGCCCAGCTCCAAGACCATCATCATGCCCTGCAACGGACTGGATTCATATTATGCCGAGATGCACGGGCTCATTATCGGCTACGGCATGGGCGCGGCTTCGGGCCGATAAAGTCCAACTAAACTAAAGCACGGGCGGGACAAAGTGGCTGATGGCTCTTTGTCCCGCCCGTCTTATACGTCGGTTAGCTATTAAACCCATTGAACTTTAGGTAGCTCATAAGATACGCCTTCGATACAAAAGACGATACCGCGCTGCGAACGAGGAGTGACTCGCGTGTGACCTGATGAGCCGTATCGGGTACAGGAACCTGTTCAATGGAAAAAGCCGCGTGAATCGATGCCTCGAGCTGATCGACCACATAATCAAAGGCAGTCGGTGCATCGTAGCTCAGGCGCTGAATGTTAAAGAGCGCCTGAACCGCAGCGATGGGCAGCACCTGCTTAAAAATACAGATGGCGATAAGGCGAGCGATCTGCTCGCGACCATATTGCTTTTTTACCGGAGCAGGTACCAGGCCGACCTTTACGTAGTTATTGATCATGGAAGGCGTAATGACAGGCTGCTCCACGCAAATCGAAAGCGACTCCATCCACAGTTCGATGTACTCAATGACCTGGTCACGGTAGAGCGTTACATTCGGCAGCTGATCATACCGCGGCAAACTGAGCGTATTGAGCTTGCGAACCAGATCAGACTGGATAAATGCATCAGGTAGCACCGTAGGCTGAATATCCTCTGGGCTAATGCTAACCGACGTATCGGACATCGGAATGACATGTTTAACGTGATTCATATGGTGCCTCCGTTCGTTTTCTATATTGTATTCTAGGTTATCTAGTTTTGCATACCACAATGAACGGTATGATCGTTGTCTTTGGCTGGGGTCAGGCTGCAGGATAGCTGGCTCGTATTATGCACAACAAAACGTCCGCGGCAACGTTGCCTCAAGCTCGTTGCCGCGGACGTTTAAGTAAATTAACAACCTTACATAAGATATATTATCGTACTTATCCGCGTAAGAAAGCATTTGCGCTGGTAGCCGCTATGGCTCCATCAGAAACAGCGGTCACAACTTGGCGCAAACGCTTGGAACGGATATCGCCGGCAGCAAATAAGCCAGGCGTGCGGGTAGCCATCGATTCATCAGTCACAATACCGCCGTCGAGCGCCAGATCCACCAGATGCTCTACAAGCTCGGTATGGGGCTGCGTGCCAGCAAAGACAAAAATGCCAAACGAACCAGGGCCAAAGGACTCAGAATAGGTTTCACCGGTAGCGTTTTCCTTGAAGGTGATAGTCGTGGGCATGGCCTCGCCCGATAGTTCCACGATACTAGTTTGGTACCTAACTGAAATATTATCTTTTGCGAGAACCTTTTGAACCACGCCATCGGGGGCACGGAACTGATCGCGGCGCAAGACGATGGTCACGCTACTGGCGATTTCTGACAGGAACAGGGCTTCCTCGCAGGCGGCATTGCCGCCACCGATGACAAAGACCTGCTTGCCACGAAAGAACATGCCGTCGCACATCGCGCAATACGAAACGCCTCGACCGCGATACGTATCCTCGCCAACAAAACCAGCAGATCGCGGCGTGGCACCCATGCAAGCGATAACGCTCGAGGCAAGCGTATCGCCCATATCGTGATGCACCGTAAACAACGCCGCATCCGCATCGTAATCGATACCCGTAACCATGCTCCATGCAACCTGTGCTCCCAGGCCCTCTGCATGTTGCTGAAAACGCTCGCCGAGTTCGGCGCCACTCAAGAGAGGAATGCCCGGATAGTTCTCGACCTCATTGGTTGTGGCGATCTGTCCTCCCGACATGCCCTGTTCAATCACGGTCGTCGTTAGGTTAGCGCGCGCCGCATAAATGGCTGCAGCATAGCCCGCAGGCCCGCCGCCGATAATCGCAACATCGATCGGCTGATGAGTAGTCATGAAGAGACCTCCTGTCGAAAGATTGGCGTTCTTTGCGCTCATACCCAAATTTATGCGAACGTGACACTCATGCACTACAATGATTCTCTGCGAATCAAAGACGAAGGGGAGATATCGATGGATCAGACGCAGACGAGCGACGACGCTCCCCTGCCCACGCACAGCACTCCCCAATCGGAGCAAACCACACTCTTGGCTCAGCAAAAACCTCTCGTGACCATTGTGCACGCCTCGGTCGGCTCGGGCCACAAGGCCGCCGCAAATGCGATTGCGCAGGCATTCGACCTCATCCGCGGCGCCAATGGCATCCCCGAGGATGTTGAGATTGAAGTGCTCGATATCCTTGATTTTGGACGCATAAAATTCGATGGCAACAAAACGGCTGCCTCGTTTACCGGCGCTACGCGCCCAATTTATGACTTGACCTGGCGTTATACCCTTACAGGACACCTGCTTTGGGGCGGCGGCACGGCATGGTCGCGCATCATGTTCCCCGCATTTAACGAATACGTTCGGACTCGTAGGCCCATTGCCGTGGTAGCCACACATATCACGGCAGCCAACGTAGCCGTTGGTGCGCGCGTCATTACGGGCATCGACTATCCCGTCATTTGCGTACCGACCGATTACGAGGTGGAGGGCTGGTGGCCCCATAAGGACACCGACCTATTCTGTGTGGCAAACGAGTTTATGGCCGAGACACTCCGTCCCCGCAAGGTTCCCGAGACCAAGATCCGCATTACGGGCATTCCCATTCGCGCCGGGTTTGATACGGATTACAATCGCGAGGAAGAACTCGAGAAGTTCAATCTCCCCACCGATAAGACCATTGTGCTGGTAATGGCCGGCGCCAGTTTGCCTCAACCGTACGTTCGCTTTCGCGCGGCGATGGACCACACCCTCCCCTTCCTGCGCAGTTTCGAGGACATGCACTTTGTCTTTTTGCCGGGCAAGGATGCCGAATATGCCACCCGTCTCAAAACGCTTTTCGATGCCATGAAACTCGAGAACGTCACGGTTCTTGACTACGTCGATGACATGGCAGCGCTTATGCATGGCTGCGACTTAGCAATTCTCAAATCGGGCGGACTCACTGTTACCGAATGCCTGTGCGCACACCTTCCGATGATTCTACTGGGCAAGTCATATGGCCAGGAAAAGGCCAACACCACGATGCTCACCGGCATGGGCGCCAGCATGCATGTCACCACCGCACGAGAACTCATCGTAACCCTACGTCACTTGCACGACCATCCCGAATCACTCAAAGCCCTACTCATCAACGGCGAAGTACTACGCCGCCCTCACGCTGCCAAAGACATCGCCATCGCAACCATGGAGCTCGTAGGCAAGCCCCAAAAGCGCAAACGAGCCTTCTGCCGCTTCTACTGGGGCGGAAAACCCGCGCATATCCGCTAGCATTGGACTGTCCGCTTACCTGTGGGAGGCCCCTATATATCGTCCCACGCGCAGTTTCGCAGCGCAGCGAGAATGTTTGAGCACGGAGGAATTACCCCGCCGCCCCCGGGGCACCCTCCGTCAGTAGCCGGTCCTACTCGAGCTCAAACGCACCCGTGTACAGCTGGTAGTAATACCCGTGCTTGGCAATCAGCTCGTCATGGCTGCCGCGCTCGATAATCCGCCCGTGATCCAGCACGCAGATCAGGTCAGAGTTTCGCACGGTGGAGAGACGGTGCGCGATCACAAATGTGGTCCTTCCCTCCATCAGCGCATCCATGCCACGCTGCACCAATGCCTCGGTGCGGGTGTCGATGCTCGACGTGGCCTCGTCCAGAATCATCGCGGGCGGGTCGGCCACCGCGGCGCGCGCGATGCTGATCAGCTGGCGCTGTCCCTGTGAAAGACCGCTGCCGTCGCCCTCGAGTACGGTGTCGTAACCGTTCGGCAGCATGCGGATAAACCCGTCGGCGTTGGCCAGGCGCGCCGCCTCGATGCACTGCTCGTCCGTGGCGCCGGGGCAGCCGTAGCGGATGTTGTCCATGACGGTGCCCGTAAAGAGATTCACGTCTTGCAGCACCACGCCCAGGCTCCGGCGCAGGTCGGCCTTGCGGATCTTGTTGATGTTGATCCCGTCGTAGCGGACCTTGCCGTCGTCGATGTCGTAGAAGCGGTTGATAAGGTTGGTAATCGTGGTCTTGCCGGCGCCCGTCGCACCAACGAGCGCGATCTTCTGCCCGGGCTCGGCTTCGAGCTCGATATCGTGCAGCACGAGCTTTTGGGGCACATAGCCAAAGCTCACATGGTCGAGCATAATATGCCCCTTGAGCGGTGCGAGCCCGCAGCCGCCATCGTGATGCGGGTTCTTCCAGGCCCAGCGCTCGGTTCGCTCGCTCGTTTCGACAAGCGCGCCGTCCGCGTCCTCGCGCACGTTGACCAGCGTCACGTAACCGTCGTCGGACTCGGGCTTCTCGTCCATGAGCGTAAAGATGCGCCCGGCGCCCGCCAGCGCGATGATGATCGAGTTGAGCTGGTTGGACACTTGCGCCACGGGGTTCATAAAGTTGCGCGTGAGCGTCAGAAACGATGCGATGGCGCCGAGCGTGAACGTGTCGAAACCGGTAAGTCCCAGGTTGGGCGTTCCTGCGATGGCCATGTAGCCACCGAGCACGGCCACCACCACATAGATCAGGTAGCCAAGTGCGTTCATCATGGGCATGATCGAATTGCCCATGCCCTGCGCGTTCGTCGCAGCCTTTGCCCAGGCACGGTTGAGCTTGCCCATTCCGGTGCGCGCGGCGTTCTCGTGACAAAAGACCTTGATGACCTTCTGCCCGCCGACCATCTCCTCTATGTAGCCGTTGAGCGCGCCGAGCGTATCTTGCTGCTCGATAGAAAACGACCCGATGACCCCCGTGATGCGGCCCACGAACACGAGCACCGCCGCCATGAGCACGCAGACTACCACGGTGAGCCCCACGCTCATCCAAAGCATGCACACAAAGACCGCGACCAGCGTGAATACCGAGCTTACGAGCTGCGAGAGCGACTGCGCGATCATCTGGCGCAGGGTGTCGGTGTCGTTGGTGTAGAGGCTCATGATGTCGCCGTGCGCGTGCGTGTCGAAGTAGCACAAGGGGAGCGTCTGCATGTGCGAGAACATATCGTCGCGGATGTGTTTGAGCGTGCCTTGCGCCACGGTGACCATCGCGCGGTTGTAGACGAGTGTGGCCACGACGCCCACCACATAGACAGCGCCGATGGTGATGAGCGCGTGCGCAAGGCCCGCCCATACGGGAGCGTCGGTCGCCAAAAGCGGGACGATGTAGTCGTCGATGAGTGCCTGCAAAAACATCGACGACGCAGCGCTCGCGATGGCAGAGAGCAGAATGCACGCGACGACGAGTACAAGTTGTCCTCGGTAGCAGGACATATACGAGAGCAGTCGCTTGACGGTTGCCATGTCGAGTTGCATCGCGGGCATGTCGGCGCCCGGTGCCGCTCCGTTTGCGGGGCGTTTATTCTGCTTACTCATCCTCTGCCGTTCCCTTCTGCTGCGACTCAAAGACCTCGCGATAGATATCGCTTGTGTGCAAAAGCTCTTCATGCGTGCCCACCGCGCTCACGCGGCCGTCGTCCATCACGACGATCTTGTCAGCGTGCATGACCGAGCTCACACGCTGCGCGATTACGATCTTGGTCGTGGAAGGCAGGTACTCCGCAAGGCCTTGCTGGATCTTTGCGTCCGTTTGGGTGTCCACGGCGCTCGTGGAGTCGTCGAGTACGAGCACGCGCGGCTTGGCCACCAGGGCGCGCGCGATGCAGAGGCGCTGCTTCTGGCCGCCCGAAACGTTGGTTCCGCCCTGCTCGATCATGGTCTGGTAGCCGTCGGGCATCTGGTCGATGAACTCGTTCGCGCAGGCGAGCTCGCAGGCGCGCACCAGCTCTGCATCGTTGGCCTCGGCGTCACCCCAGCGCAGGTTCTCGGCGATGGTGCCGCTAAAGAGCTCGTTTTTCTGCAGTACCATGGCCACCTGGCCGCGCAGCGCATCGAGGTCGTAGTCGCGCACATCGATGCCGCCCACGCGCACGGTGCCCGCGGTGACGTCATAGAGACGGGCGATGAGGTTCACAAGGCTCGACTTGGACGAACCCGTGCCGCCGATGATGCCCACGACCTCGCCGCTCTTGATGGTGAGGTTTACGTCCTCGAGCACGTTTTTCTCGGCCTTGCTCGCGTAGGCAAAGCTCACGTGGTCAAACTCCACGGAACCGTCCGCAACCTGCGTGACGGCGCGGCCGGGCTCGGGGCTCAGGATGTCGCTCTGTTCGTTGAGGAGTTCGGCGATGCGCTCGGCCGAGCTTTGGGCAATCACGATGAGCGTAAAGACCATGGAGAGCATCATGAGCGCCATAAGGATTTGCGTGGCGTAGGTAAAGAGTGCGGTGAGCTGTCCTGTGGTGAGGCCGAGCGCGGCGTTGTTGCCCGAGGCCACGATGGCTTTAGCGCCGAGCCACGAGATGAGTATCATGCATGCGTACATGCAGGCCTGCATGAGCGGCGTATTGAGTGCGATGAGGCGCTCGCCGCGGGCGAAGTCCTCGTAGATGCGTTGGCTGATGCGGCCGAACTTGCCAATCTCGTGCTCCTCGCGGTTGAACGACTTGACCACGCGGATGCCTGCGACATTTTCCTGCACCACGTTGTTGAGCGTGTCGTAGGTAGCGAAAACGCGGTTGAAGATGCCGCTTACGCGCCACATGATAAGTCCGAGCGCGATGGCAAGGATGGGGATCACGGCCAGGAACACAAACGAAATCTGCCGGTTGATGGTAAACGACACGATCCAGCAGAACGCGAGCATCACGGGTCCGCGCACGCCCATGCGGATGATCATCATGTAGGCGTTCTGCACGTTGGTGACATCGGTGGTGAGGCGTGTGACGATCGAGCCGGTAGAGAACTTGTCGATGTTGCCAAAAGAGAAGGTCTGCACGTTGTCATACATATCGTCGCGCAGGTTGGCGGCGAAGCCCACCGAGGCACGTGCGCCCATCCAGGCGCCGCCGGCGCCCACTCCAAACTCGAGAACGGCAAGGACGAGCAGGGCGATGCCAAGGCGCCAGACCTCGCCCATGTTGCCGGCCTGGATGCCGCGGTCGATGAGGTCGCTCATGACGAGTGGGATAGCGATCTCGAGTATCACCTCCAGGATGGAAAGTAGGATGGCGGTGACGGAGCTCTTGCGGTATTGCCGCAGGCTCCGCGCAAGCGTTCGTATCATGTATGTTCCTTTCTGTACGAATCGGGCTGAAACTACGTAGCAAGCTACGGAATAGGGTGTAAAGAAGCCCGTCGCAGGCGGATCGAATCCGGTGGGCGACGGGTGCTGATGAAGCTATTCTTTATTGTTTGCAGACGTTGGCGTAGACCCGCCTGAGCATGCGGATGAGCTCCGTCTGCTCGCGTTCATCAAGGCCGGCGAGCAGCTCCCGATCGCGTTCGCGCATTGTGGCACGCATGCGATCACCGGCATCGTGTGCCTTGTCCGTAAGCTCAACGACCTTATTGCGTCGGTCATCCTCGGCTACCCAGGTGCGCACGAAGCCGTTTTTCTCGAGCCGGCTGACGAGGCCGGAGACCGTTGGGTGGGAAACCTTGAGGTTAGCTTCGATCTCTTTTTGGAGCGCTCGGCCCGCATGCTCAATGAGGTAGACGATCACCTGGCTTTGCGCAAAGGTGAGCCCTTGCTCCTTGAGGTCCGCATCGGCAGACGCCTGCATGCGCTCGTTGATCACCTTAAACAGGGGTCCAACAGCATCTTCGGGAACCATTCCAGCCACCATCCTTTCCGTAGCATGTTACGTTTATACCACAACCCGAAGCATGCGACAAATTTACACAAAACGAGCCCCTGGCCAACCGGCCAGGGGCTCACAAACTATTATTTCCTTCTGAATGACGGGCTGATTGCGCGCAGGAGGGTGCCCCGGGGGCGGCGGGGTATTTCCTCCGCGCGCAG
>OIDM01000421.1_pt1 | contig 15925 bp, 17 predicted proteins | sample 1581531 | NCBI WGS metagenome assembly OIDM01 (sample SAMEA3882549, study PRJEB24775) | human gut metagenome | biome: human-associated habitat; feature: intestine environment; material: feces | place: Netherlands | collected 2009/2010
GGCCTGACGGACCTTGCTGTATAATTTTTGTAATTTCATGGTAGGTATTATACTATAAATCTGTGAAAAAACAAAGTTTCGAACACAAATTAAGATTATAATGATACAAATTCTGAAAAGTGTAATATTATAGGAATAAGATATCAAATTTTTGTGGAGAAGATATTGGAGAGGAAGTTGATGAATAGAAGTCCGGGGGGGGCAGATTCCCTCGGATTTGGCGTAATATAAAAAAATTGGGGGACATGAGAACTATAGAATAACTATTTGACATGGTGGACAGAAAAAATTATTATAAACATAAGAATAGTAGATTTGAAAGTTTAAGGGATGATTAGGCTATGGCAACAATAAAAGATGTGGCAAAGGCAGCGGGAGTTGGAACGGGAACAGTTTCTCGAGCCTTAAGTGGAAAAGGATATGTTGATTCTGAAAAGAAAAAGCAGATAATTAAAATTGCAGAGCAATTAGAGTATGATCCTTCAGCGTTATTAAAAAGAAAAAACAATAAAAAAGTTAAAAGTGGTTTAATAGGAGTAGTTCTTCCGAATAGTTCACAACCTTTTTTCGGAAGTTTTTTGTGGCATGTAGAGAAAGCCTTGGAAATGCATGAGTATCGAACAGTAATTATTAATGTTGGAGGCTCGTCCAAAAAAATATCTGATGCGATTGACTTGGTAGATAAACATATGTTGGATGGATTGATCATAAATGCTGATGTAGATAAAAGTGATATAGAGCGATTACGATTGATTCCAGCAGTAAGCTTTGAGTGTGAAATGGGAGAAGGTATTCCGCTTGTAGCATCTGATCATATAAAAGGTGGCGAACTTGCAGCAAAACTGCTCTTTTGATGTGGATGTAAGAATGTAGCTATTTTAAGTATAAAGGCAACTGCACCTGTATATGCAAGGCGTCGTATTACAGAATGTCAGAGATTATTGAAAAAAAAGGTGTAAAAGTAACGATTGTAGAGCATGAGGGTGGATCAGAAGAGTTTCATGTCATGGAAGAAAAGATAAATGAGTATTTGAATACTCACTCAGAAGTTGATGGCATTTTTACGGAGGATGTGGAGGCATATTTTTGCTTGGTGCAGGCGAAAAAACGAGGAATTTCCATTCCAAGAGATCTTAAGATTGTTGGATATGATGGGAATGAAATAACACGTTTAGTTAGCCCACAGGTAACTACTATTGCACAAAATACAAAAAAATTAGCAGAAACATGTGTAGATGTACTGAATAAAAGAATCAGCGGATTGGATACAGAAGACAGATATTTTGTTCCTGTTAAAATCCGAATGGGTGGAACGACATAATATCGTTCCATAAAATATTTGTATATAATTTATAATGCAGAACGTTAAAACAAGGCGTTCTGCTATTTTTTTGTGCAGAATTCATAAAAGACTTGAATATTGGCTTATTATAAAGTAGCATTTGAACAAGAAATAAGAAAACAAAAGTTGTGATGAAAAGGAGAACATAATGAATCAAATTTATACTTCCGATTTGCTTTCTTTTCAAAAAAGATTAGCACCTACGGTGGACAGTGATGTAGTGATTGACAGACCCAAGACAGAAATTTTGCCGGAGCCATATGTGATTACCCATGAGAGAAAAATTCGATTTAAACTATATTATCCGAATGCAATAAAAGTAGAAATGTGGGATTATTTAAAAGAATATAAGCTTGAAAAAAATGGAGATTATTGGTGCGGAGAATTTGATATGGGGGAAGGATTCATTGCAATATTTCTCAAAGTTGATGGCACAAGTATTCTATCAGAGTTTTTTCCGATAGGATATGGAGGAAACAAAGCGATAAACTATGTAGACGTTCCTGAACAGGATCATCCAATTGAGCTATTAGGAGAAAATCATGGAAGTGTTCTTAGTGATTTTTTTGAAAGTAAAATAACCGGACAACTAGAGAGAATTATGATTTATCTTCCACCAGAATATATGCAAAATACAGAGAAGAAATATCCGGTTCTGTATTTGCAGCATGGACATGGCGAAAACGAAACATGCTGGGTAAGCCAGGGGAAAATGAATTTTATATATGATAATCTGGTACATCAAAGAAAAGCAGTTCCTGCTATTGTTGTGATGGCAAATGGAATGATATATAAGGAGAGTGGAGACAAAAGAGAATTAAAGTATCGTGATATGTCAGAATTTGTAAAGGAGGAATTAATTCCTTATGTAGAAAATAAATACCGAACCTACGGAGATAAAGAACACAGGGCAATGGCTGGATTGTCTATGGGAAGTTTACAGACTTCTATTACGGCATTTGAACATTCTGAACTGTTTTCATATGTGGGAGTATTCAGTGGATTTGTACAAGATATCCTTACACAGAATCAGAGTCATTTGACTGAAAAAAATAAAGAAAGCTTTCGAGAAAACAATAAGTTATTTTTTAGAGGGATTGGAGCTGAAGACAGATTTATTGATTTCTTTAAGTCAGACGATGAATTTCTTGAAAAGTCTAAAATAAAATGTGAGAGAAAAATATATAAAGGTGATCATGAATGGAAGGTATGGAGACGCTGCTTATATGATTTTGCTCAACTGATTTTTAGAGAAGATAATTAGTATAGTTATTGATAAGTGAGGAATGAGGAAAAGATGACAGGAGTGCAAATAGTAGGAATAGCAGTGATCAGTTTAGTGGTTATATTCTTAGTGGCAGAATACTTTATGGCCAATTTTATGGCAACATATATTTTGACACCGCCTTCTAAATTATGTCCAACGCCGGAACAGATAAAGGAGCGGAAAACATGTGAAATATCAGCGGAACGTGCTGTTTATGCAGATTTTGATGCTTATGAAGAGTGGGAAACAGAAAGATTTTTTTGTGAAAATAACGGAATACATATACCGGCGGTATTTCATCCACTGGAACACGCAAGAGGATGTGCGATTCTTGCACATGGATTTGGACAGAATCGTTACGCTATGGTTCCTTATGCGGAACTGTTTCGTAAGTTGGGATTTTCAACAGTATTGTTTGATGAGAGAAGATTCGGTGAAAGTAAGGCGCCGTACGGGACATTTGGTATAAAAGAGGCAACGGATGTAGCAGCACTGGTAGAGTGGGTGAAACAACGTTGCGGACAAGATACCAAGATTGTACTGCTCGGTGTTTCCATGGGAGCGGTCAGCGTTATGAATGCATTAAAATATACTGATGATGTAGATTATGTTGTGGAAGACTGTGGTTTTATCCGAGTGTCTCAAGGATTGCCATTTGTTTATCGAAGTATGGTGCATATACCGAATCCGTTTTTAATGCCGGTTGTAAAGAAACGTGCAAAGAAATATGGATTTGATATGCTGGACAATAATCCAATTGATGTAGTGAAAAATTCAAAGGTTCCTATTTGCGTAGTGCATGGAGATATGGATAGAGCCGTTTCCGTAGAATGTGCAAAGGAATTGGGAACTGTAATGAAGAATCCAAAATCTCGTGTTGAAATCTATGAAGGAAGAGATCATGCTTACAGTATATGTGATAAAGAGCGATATACTCGGATGTTAAGTGATTTTTTGGATGAGATGTTTGTATTTCCGGTAGAACAGGAGGAGGAACATGGCAAATAAAAATGAAATTGTAAAACTTACAGATGGCGTTTACCAAATAAAGTATTATTGGCTTGGAATTGCAAATGTATATGCATATTTGATAGTTGGAAGTGAAAGGGCATTATTGATTGACACCTGTTATTCAATTACCGGAATTAAAAAATATGTTGAGCAGATAACGACACTCCCTGTTGATGTTGTAAATACACACGGACATTTTGATCATATAGGGGGAAATGCGGAATTTGAGACAATTTATCTTTCAAAGGCAGACAGAGAGGTTGCCGGAGAACATTCAGACTATAATGCTTTGCGTAAAATGATAGATAATTATGAAGAAAAGAATGTATTAGTGAGATATCTTTTTAAGTTAAAAAAATATAAGAAGCAGGTGGAAGATAGTCTTCATATAAAGTCAGTAGAATATAAGGATTTGCCATTATGTGGATTTTTTAATCTGGGAGAAAGAAAAGTATCCTTTATAGAAACGCCGGGACATACTCCGGGAAGTATTTGTCTGTTTGATGAAAAAAGCAAATATTTCTTTGTGGGAGATATGGCTTGCGAAGAAGGAGTTTTGCTAGGTTTTGACTATTCGACCAGTGTAGCTGAATATCGGGAATCTATTTTGAAAATGCAGCAATTTTATAAGGAATATGAAGGAAAAGCGATTATTCCCTCGCATCATCAGATGCCGGCAAAATCAGATATTTTTGAGCGTTATATCTCACTGTGTAATGATATTCTGTCAGGAAAACTGACAGGTAAATATGAAGATCAGGGACTTTGCGATGGTAAGGTTGTAAAAGGATACAAATTACAGATGGTATATAGAAAGATAAAATAAGAACAGGATGGGATAAGAAATGAAGTTATTTACAAAATCAATGGAGCCAAATACCACTCTCGGTGTGGCTGAAAGAGTGGCATATATGTCAGGAAATATAGGAATTGCATTAATTAATACAATTGTTGCGACATTTTTGATGTTTTTTTATACGGATGTAATGATGCTGAATGCCGGAATTATTGGTACAATCCTGATGGTTTCAAGATTATTTGATGGTGTAACAGATATTATTATGGGAATGATTGTAGACAGGACACATTCAAAATACGGAAAGGCAAGAGTATGGGTAATCAGAACATGTATTCCGTATGCAATCAGCGGGTTACTGCTCGTTTGCGTACCGGGTGGTATGACAGAGCTTGTTCAGTATATTTATGTATTTATTACTTACAATATTTGTAATTCCGTTTTTCTGACAGCGCTCTATGTGCCATATAATGCGATGACATGTAATATTACTTCCAATCCTTATGAAAGAGGAGTTTTAGGAATTTTTGTATTGTTTGGTGCTACATTTGGAACACTCGCTGTGCAGTCAACAGTGGATGCTGCAACGAAAGCGTTGGGCGGAGATCAGCGAGCATGGCAGATTGTAGTTGGGATTTATGCGATTTGTGGGTTAATCCTGCACCTTATTTGTTTCTTTGGAACAAAAGAGCGCTGTGGAAGTACATCTGAAAAAGTGAAAATTCATGCGAAAGAAGAAATGCGTTCTTTATTTACAAATAAATATTGGATTCTTGCGATTATGACAATCTTATTTGTAATGTTTTTTACAGCATTTACCGGGGGAGCAGGGCTCTACTTTGCAAAAGGTGTCTTAGGAGACACTGCTTATTATGCACAATTTGCAAACTTTATGTCTGTTACACAAATGATTTCTCTTTTTATTGCATTTGTTCCGATGAAAAAATGGGGGAAGAGAAATACATTGATGATTGGATTGACGATTATGGCAATCGGAACTGGTATTCAGTGTATTTGGGGAAATAATCTTACAATGCTTATAGTTTGTAGTGTGCTGAAAGGACTAGGCGGAGGATTTGCAGCAGGAGTTGGATACGGACTTGTTGCAGATACGATTGATTATGGAGAGTGGAAGACAGGAACAAAAGCAGAAGGAGTCGGTATGGCAGCGATGACATTTGTTACAAAAGTTTCTGCCGGATTTGCCGGAGCAATTATCGGATGGATTAATGAAATGGGGGGTTATGAGGCAGCGGCAGCAGTACAGAATGCCAAGGCCGTTTTTGGATTAAAAGTTAGTTTTAGTTATCTGCCATTTATATTCTGTGCGTTGGGATTTGTTTTGATGATTTTTTATGATTTAGACAAAATCTTCCCACAGATTCAGGCTGATTTAGAGAAACGAAGAGAAAACAAGAGCAAATAAGAAAGTGAAGAGGAAAGAGATGAAGAAAAAAGAAATCATTGATAAAATTTTGCAATATCATCCAAACATAGAGCATTATCACGGATGTGATGAATATAAATCGGAATTTGTGGAGAGATTTCTTGAACTTTCCTTATTTTACGGGCTTTCCAGCCCCTTAAATAGTGAAATGATATGTATTTTCCCTTATTTTTGACCTTATGCGGAATCAGCAAGGGAAATAAGGGAATTTTTTATTTAGTCGTTGCCTGCCACTTTATCAAGAAGTCTGGCGGAGTTCCGCTTTGCCTTTCTTGTAGAGTGGGCGTAGACATTCATTGTGGTACTGACATCAGAGTGCCCTAACAGTTCCTGCACATCTTTTGGGGCAGCTCCGTTTGAGAGGAGGTTGCTTGTGTAGGTGTGTCGCAACTGGTGGAAATGGAAATTCTCAAATCCGTCCAGCCTTTTTGCAACTGATCGGCAGGCAATGCTGAGTGTGCTTGGCAGTTCCAGACATCCGTCAGGTCTCAAGCAGACAAATTCTTCTGTTTTCCCAATTATATGGATTACTATGTTCTTCTATTCATGTTTACAAATTTGTTAGCATAAATTGATGACCTTTTCACAACAAAAAAAGGTCAATTCACAACATTCCAGATAGATATTGCATGAACTTATCCGATATAATAGCTATAAATATATGTAAGCAAGGAAGTGACAATATGCGAATTGCTATCTGCGATGATGAAGTATCTATGGTTCAGATACTGGAAGAAAAAATAAAAAAGTTATTGCCGGATGCGGTTATAGATAAATATTTATCGGGTGATGAACTGATCGCAAGTGGCAGTAAGCCGGATATTCTTTTTTTGGATATTCAGATGCCGGGAATGGATGGGATGGAAACGGCAAAGGTGCTTCGTCAGGACAATGAGAATATGATACTCATTTTTGTGACAGCAGCAGAGGAATATGTTTTTCAGGCATTTGATGTCGGAGCATTTCATTATCTGGTTAAGCCATTTTCCGATGAGAAATTTAAAGAGGTTGTGACAAAGGCAGTCCATAACATAAAAAGGAGTTCCAGACTTGAAAAAGACGAAAAATATATCATGGTACAGACCGCCGGAAGTCATATAAAAATTTTTCTGCGTGATATTGTGTATGCCGAGGTGTATAACCGGAAAGTTATTATCCATACACGAAGTACGGATATTGAATACTATGGTAAATTACAGGAATTAAGTGATATGGTAGGAACAGATTTTTTCCGAACACACAGAGCCTATCTTGTACATTTTAAATATGTAGAAAAATATGATGCAACTTGTGTAACTATGAAAAATGGAACTGCATTGATTGCAAAAAAGAATTATCCGGAGTTTGTGAAGCAATATCTGAAGTATAACCAGAGGAAAGGAAATGAAGTCAGATGAGTTTAGTGGAAAGATGCTGGATGATCACATCGAAGTTTTCTGTTATTGCAATTTTGATTATTACAGGAATCTGTTTTGGTGTTTTTGTATATCCATATATGAAAAAGAAAAGGGAAGCTGCTCTGGTCAGTATTGTTTATATTGGAATTATGTCTGTGCTGTATCTGATACCGCAGCAGATTGGCAATTTTTCTGCATATATGCTGGGAGTTGTGGCTGCATTTCTTGTGATGTATGTACAGGACAGAAGAAACATTTATCAGAAAATATTTCTTGCAGTGACATTTTTTTCTATCCGTTGGCTTGCGGTTGCAATGGCAGGCAGAATGGATGATTTTATCACAAAAGCTCTGGTTTTTGGGAATACGATGGCAGGAAGACAATGGCTGCAATATGTACTTTATGCTGGAACGAGAATTCTGGATATTGTGCTTTGTATCATTTTCCTTGCAGTCGCAATCGGTCTGATCAATAAAGCATATGTATACAAAAATGATGAAATGAGCGTTAAAGAGCTGGTAATGCTTATCATACCTTCTCTTGTGGGAGTTACAGGGTATGGTATTCTGCAATATTATCTGAATATTTATGAAAAAGATACAGGAAAGAGCCTGACAGATACCTATGGATTTTATGGAACTTTAAGCTTCGTGCATTATTTTATCTCTATCATAGCAATTCTTGTTATGACTACGATGTTTCAAAACTGGAAGGTGGCACAGGAAGAACAGACAGGGCAGGAGCTGGTATTAAATCAGGTCAGTGATATGAAAAAGCATATCGGGGAAGTGGAAAAGCTGTATCAGGATATCCGCAGCCTGCGTCATGACATGGGGAATCATATACAGATGCTGGAACATCTTGTGGCAGAGAATCATATGGATGATGCAGCAGAATATATGGAGCATTTGAAAAAGGAGTGGAATGAAATATCTCCTGAGATAAAAACGGGGAGTCCTGTCATTGATGTGATTCTGATGGAAAAGTTAAGAGAAGCAAAGGAAAAGCAGATTCGTTTTATATCAGATTTTCATTATCCAAAGGATACGAAATTAAATGCATTTGATTTAAGCGTGATCTTAAACAATGCACTGGATAATTGCATGGAAAATGTAAGTGGAGAAAATCCTTATATCAGTCTCTCTTCTTTTCGGAAAAACAGTATTTTTATGATAACCATAAAGAACAGATATGAGGGAGAGTTAAATTATAAGGACAGTGATCTGCCGGAAACAACGAAATCCGGGAAGGAGCATGGAATTGGACTGCATAATATCCGGAGGGTTGCAAGGATGTATATGGGAGATATATTTTTAGAGCAGGAGAATCAGGAAGTGGTTCTAAGTATTATGTTACAGGTAGAATAAGGACAAAAAGCACCTTCGAGGTGTTTTTTATTTGCTTCACAACAAAAAAAGGGCGGTTCACAACATCGCTGTTTATTGTAAAGAAAGATATGCCGAAAGAATCAGTAAAGAGAAATCATGTTGTACAGATTTTTTAGGAAACGAATTTCAGAATTTAAGCTCAAGGAGGACAATACGATGAGAATCAATGGATTTAGTGGGACAAATACGCAGACAGGAATAATGGGAATGACACAGGGGAATGATTCTGTAAGTAAAAATATTCAGAATCAGATTGCAAATGCACAGCAGAAGCTACAGGATTTATCATCGAATGAAGAAATGTCATTAGAGGATAAGATGAAAAAGCGTCAGGAGATACAGCAGGAGATTAACAATCTCAATCAGCAGTTAAGACAGCACCAGATCGAGCAGAGAAAGGAACAGCAGAGTAAAAATTCGTCATCTATGGATGATATGGTGGCTGGAACAAGTAACACTTCTAAAAAGAAAGACACCGGATTGTCACAGGCAAGTATGCAGGCGATGATCTCCGCAGATTCTTCCATGAAACAGGCAAAGGTGCAGGGAAGTATGGCAACACAGATACAGGGACGTGCCAGTGTGCTTGAATCTGAAATCAAACAGGATGCCGGAAAAGGAAATACTGAGAAGAAGGAAGAAGAACTGGCAGAGCTGCAGGCAAAGGCACAGTCTGCGACAGCAGCACAGATGTCTACACTTGCAGATGCAAATAAATCAGTAGAAGAAGCTGCAAAAGCGGAGAACAGCAATACAGAAGACACTGCAACAAAGAACAATACTGATAAATCCGAGAAAACACAGGAATCTGCGGGGGCTGCGGCAGAGGAGACAGACAGCGTAAAGAATACGGATATCAAAGGGGAAACACAGGTGACATATACACCGATTGATATTCGTTTATAGTTGGTAAAGGAGAATGGTATTATGTCAGAGATTAAGAGTTTTAGTGATTACACAAGTAAATATAACAGCAATGTAGATTATTCCGCATTATTTGGAGGAACTTCCGACAGTTCATCCGTAGGAAACACCAATATGCTTTCTGATTATGCTGCGATTAAAAACGGAAGCTATGGAAAACTTATGAAAGCATATTATGCAAAGCAGGATGCAGAAAAATTATCGGGGAAAGGCGATACTTCACAGAAGCTTACACTGATGAAAACAAGTGCGGATTCCCTGAAAAAATCAGCAGATGCACTAAACGATGCGTCACTCTGGGAAAAAAAGAAAATAAAAAAGAAGGATGAAAAGACCGGGGAAGAAACAGAGGTAGAGGATTATGACTGGGATGCAATTACCAAAAAAGTGAAATCTTTTATTGATGATTATAATGATGTTGTTAAGGAGGCAGGAGAATCCAATACAAAAGATGTCCTTAGAAATGCTTCATGGATGACAGGCATGACAGACAAAACAGCCCAGAAAGCAGCTGGTATATCAAATGCTGCGAACCGCGCAAGTGCGACTTATACAAACAATGGTACATATTCGAAAAAAGATTCCTCTCTAACGTCAAGTAAGATTGATAAGGAAGTATAGGAATATTGTATGAGTGACTAATTTAAGCAAATGTATATCACTAATTAGTAAACATGAAAGTGAATAGGCGATTGCGAAATGTGAAAGGAGCGGATATGAAAATATTTCAAACACCTTCTTACGATAGGTTTTGTTTATTCGAAATGGAAAGAAAGAGTAAAGATTTCAGAGGTATGGATGGCAATGTTGCTTATAAAAATAAGCAGATAGACAATGTAGAAATATCGAATGAAGGAAGGCGGGCATTGCGGGAAAAATTAAGAGAAGTAAAGCCAAAAGTTGAGGAACCGATAGGATATGAATTAACAATACAAGATACAAATGAGGTTGAATGGGAACATTATATTTCTATGAGAGAACATAGTGGACTGACGTTAAAAGACGGAAAATACAATCTAGAGGATGTGATGAAGTCTATGATGGATGCTTATGAAACACGTTACAATTATATTGTGAAAGAACATGAGACTGGAGAACGTCAGGTCTCTTATAATCTCACAGGAGAAAATTCATTAACACTTGATGAAGACTTGGCAGGTTTAGACAGGGCATATAATAAGCGATTAGCAAATCTGGTGGGATATATTGTATGTCAGCAGACAAACGACGGTTCTAAATTCTTTCAAACAACTAATATGAAGAAGAATACAGCAGAACAAAAAGAATATATAGATACTGCGGTATCCATGATGGAGAAAGCACAAAAAAGATTTTTAGAAATGCATGAAGAACCGAAATACACAGCAGGAATTGCAAAGAGTGTAATTTGGGATATTATGAGTAACGATAAGAACTTTATGGAAACGACTCAGAGGTTATTTGCTAGAACAATATATCACAATGCTTAAAAAATATTTTCTAGAGACATGAAAGGCTGTTTAATGTTGCAAGAGAATGTTGGCAGTTGTTATGAGACTTATATAAGGTAGGGGCTAGTATGGTTACTGTAAATAATTATTACAACAACATACCAGTAGGCAGGGATTTAAATAATCTGCCAAACACTTCCAGTACTGGTACAACTGTAGGTTATCAATATGATGGACTTACCGAGGAAGATCGTTTCGTACAAAAAGTTTTGCAGGAGCATTATGATAAAGTGTACAAAGAAAATTTGTCTCATTCTGATCCAATGGCATATATCGAATCAAAATATTGTGATGTGACCTCACCTAATTTTTGCTCATATATGACAGAAGATCAGCGTTCCATAGCTTACCGCAATGAGAAAAGAATGTTACAAACGGAGGGAAAATATTCGGCTGGATTTGCCCGGTATGATTATGCATTAAGAAATTACAAGGATGTATATACAGGTGCTTCAAGAAGTACAGGTTATATACGCAATACTGACAAGGAAAAGCAATATGCAAGAAGTGTTGTAAATCAGCAAATTTCAAATCTGTTTTCAAAAAATGGAATATCATTATCAAAACAAGCAGATTTGACATTTTCTATTGATCCATATACATATCAATTAACTGTGTCAGGAAATACAGATAGAGACACATTATCGCAGATAGAAAAATTGCTGAATGAAGGAGATAATGCAAAAAATATTTGGACGCATGCGTGGATTTGTATGCATGATTCAGACAATGAAATTGTTAATTCGCAAGCAAATAGGACAAAGGCGAACCAATATTCTTTATGGCATGAAGTGTATGAGACAACAGGGTATGATGCACGCAATGCGACATATAGAAAAGGTACTTTTATTGCAGAGGATGGCACAGATTTACTTGCCTTGTTTAAGGAAAAGGCTAAAAATGGCGCAGGGTATGAACTTTATTCTAATAGATGGTTGGAATATGCTAAAAATGGCTGGAAAAAAGAAAATGATTTAGTATTGAAAATAGGATTTGACAGCAGTGGATTGTATGATATAGGGCAGGAAAGAGGATATGGAGCAACGCAGAATATGTGGATGAAAGGTATTAGTCAAAGTATATTTGAAGCTAGCGTGTGATCAATATTATATTGATTCTGAGAGAAATCCAACAGGTGGCATAGTTGGAAGGACTCCGAATAATGAAAGGAGATATGTTAATATGGCAGTTACAGGAATAGGAACTTATGCGTCATATACGAATAGTTATGGCAATACACAAAATGCTGGAAACAAAACGGGCAGGACATATAAGAATGCCCATGAATATAAGAACTATTTAACACAAAAATACGATTGTTTACGAAGCAGGGATTATTCCGTAAATATAAACAGTTCTCTTTTGTCAAAGGCTATGGGAGATGAAAAGACAAAACAATGGTTGGAGTATAATCTATCTTTAATACCGGAAAGTATCGAAAAATTGAAAGCTGCTCAAAGTGCTCGTGGCTGTAAGGTACTGAGTGTAACGGATACAATAAATGGATATGATAGCATAACAGAAGAAGTACTGGTAACAGATGAGGTTGATCCGGGAACAGAAAAAGCAAGGAAAGAACTTGAAGAAAGACTCGAGAAAAGGAAAGAGGAAAAGAGAGCAGAGGAAAAGAAAAGAAGTTCAAAAGATTTAGTGTCTGATTCAGATAATGAACTAAGAATATATAGTTTTGATCAAAAGATATAGTGATGCAATTAGCATTTCTATATAAAAAAGCAAGGAAGGAGGGAAACATAATGAAGCTTGGAAAGAAGAATGCAATGGAAACGGGTACATTTATGGCATATGCTTGTTCATGCAATTGCTGGTGTGCTTGTACTTGTAACAACTGCCAGAGTATTGGAAGTGCAAATGGAAAACAGGTAGCATCTAATACTCAGACTTCAACTACGCAAGTTAAAAGCAAAGGTTCTTTATTGCTACTTGCTTAGAACATGAATTATTTCAACAAGGTAGGGCTTTACTGTGTTCAGTAAAGCCCTGTTGCACTATTTACGCAAGGAGAAGTATATATGACTAAATCAAAACCTAATATACATATTTTAGAACTATACAACAGGTATTATATGTATGATGCTGGAACAAACGCTATATTTTCTATTACAAAAGAAATGTGTAGGTTTCTTATGGCTATTTTGAATAGTAATGGAGAAATCGAAGTTGGTGATGAATTAAAAGAAGAAATTGAATATTTAAAAGAATCAGGCTGCCTGAAACCGGTTGATGAAAAAATAGTCGTTGAACATGGGGAAATATCTTTATTGGAAAGTTTATATGAAAATAATTTAAATACCATTATTTTGCAGGTTACACAAAACTGCAACTTGAGATGTCAATATTGTGTTTATTCAGGAAGTTATATAAACAGGGTACATAACAATAAGAGAATGTCAGTCGAAGTTGCTAAGCAGGCTATTGATTTTTTGGTAAAACATTCAGAAAATAGCAAAGAAATATCCATTGGATTTTATGGTGGAGAGCCGTTGCTGGAAGTTCCACTGATAAGAGAAGTGGTAGATTATGCAGAGGGGGTGTTTAGTGGGAAAAAACTTCTTTTTAATATGACGACAAATGCCACTTTATTAAATATCGAAACGGCAAAGTATCTTTATGAGAAAAAATTTAATGTTACAATAAGTTTAGACGGACCAAAAGCAACACATGACAGTAATCGTATATTCGCTAACAGCAATAAAGGGACATTTGATGCGGTAATGCAGAATTTGGAATTGATAAGGAAAGAATTACCGGGATTTATAAAAAATATAGGATTTAATGCTGTGATAGATTTAAAGCAAAATGTGGCTTGCTCAAGTGAATTTTTTTTGAATTATGAAACTGTTAAGGGAATAAATGTGGCTTCAAATTATATAAATCCGATTAGCAAGAAGGATGAAGAGCCGATTAATCCTGAACTAATAGCCATATCATATTATGAAATATTTAAAACATATTTATATGCTTGCAATAAGGAAATTTTTTCGAATTATAAGCCGACTTTATATAGTAGCGAAGTAGCATCGTTGAAGCAAATTGTTAAAGATAGATTTGTCGGATTGCAAACATATCAGGGGAAAATCAGTCCGGGAGGACAATGTCTGCCAGGTATACAGCGTTTCTTTGTTACAGTGGACGGAAAATTTTTTCCATGTGAAAGAGTAGATGAGGAGTCGAGTGAATTATGTATAGGTGATCTAAAAAATGGATTTGATTTAGAAAATGCGAAAAAAATTTTGAATGTGGCGAAGATAACGGAAAAAGAATGCAGGGAATGTTGGTGCTACAAAATGTGTTCTCAATGTGTGGCAAAAGCTGGCGAGAATGGAAAGATAGAAGCTGCCAATCGTTTGAAATGGTGCAAACAATCGAGAGAAAATGCAGAAGAATACATAAAAAATTATATTGTCCTAAAAAATTTTGGCTGTAAATTTGAGGAAGGAGAAGCATAAGAGATGAATGTTGTTATTTATCCATATTCGATTGAACATAGCTATATTAAAGAGTATAAAAAATTATTTAGATACAATATTATCTATTTTATGTGTTATGGTAATATTTTACCGATAAATCATCAAAATGATAATGATGATTACTGTACTTTTACTGATTTGGTGGACGGAAAAATTAGTTTTGATGATTTTGACACTTTTTGCATTATTGACAAAGTTCCAGATGAAAATGAACTATATAAAATAGTGGAATTTGTATGTTCTAATGGAAAAAATATCATATGCGTAGAAGAAGAATATCTTGATCAGATTGAAAAAATTTGCAAGAGGTACAATGTGAAATTGTTGCAATGCAATTATGAAACAATAGAAACACCTGAAAAAAAATGGAACTATGATTCAGAGATAATAGGGATTGATATACCGGTTGTTGCAGTAATGGGAATTGGTCAGAATGTGCAAAAATTTGATTTACAACTGTATCTTAGAAGTAGATTTATTGACAAGGGCTATAAAGTAAGTCAGATAGGGACAAAAAAAATAAGTGGACTGTTTGGTTTACATCCATTGCCAGACTTTTTATTTAATACACAATATTCAGATGTTGATAAAGTGTATGCGTTTAACAGAGTTATGAAGGATGTTTCTATGCAGGAAAAGCCAGATGTTATTCTGTTAGGAATTCCAGACTCATTACTTCCATTAAATAATAAGCATCGTTTTAGCTTTGGATTGTATGCGTATGAAATATTTAATGCGGTTCAACCAGATTTTGTCATAACATCGCTGATGGCTAATGATGGATATAATGATGAATTTTATTCTGAAATTTCAAAAATGGCAAAGTATAAATATAATGTAAATATAGATGCTTATTTTGTTTCACAATTCTGTCCGTTGTCTAATTCAATCTGGTCAGAAAAATTGAGTTATGTATATTTGCCGCAGATGGAACTTCCTAAAACAGAGTATAAGGTTTATACAACCAGCGACTTAAATAATGATATTTTATTCAAACAGGCAGAAAAAAAGTTATTATTATATGGAAAATATGAACAGTATTAAAGGAGAAAGTGATGGAAAAGGAAGCAATAGAAAAATGGATTGAAGAATATATTGAAAATACAATCCATATCACAGTGGATAAAAAAATCAGTTTGCTTGATCCGAGAAATGGAATGTTACCAAGAGATTTATTACAGCTTTATTTTGCTGTTGAGAGTTATTTTGGAATAAAATTTGAAGAACGAAATGTCATAGATGAAAGATTTGATTATTTATGCAATATGGTTGATGCAATACAGGAAAAATTAAAAAAGATTAGAACTGAGATAAATACCTATGAATAAATTAAAGATTGCAGTATTAGATAATGGTGTAGACGAAAAATTGCTTG
>OIDM01000426.1_pt1 | contig 15820 bp, 17 predicted proteins | sample 1581531 | NCBI WGS metagenome assembly OIDM01 (sample SAMEA3882549, study PRJEB24775) | human gut metagenome | biome: human-associated habitat; feature: intestine environment; material: feces | place: Netherlands | collected 2009/2010
CCGGTCAATCCTTTTCAGGATATCCTCCTGAGGATAGCCTAAATTTTCACAGGCAAAGGCTAATTCACTATCCGTATCCACGTTGAAAAACTGACTTTTGGGATTCTGGAATACAGATCCCACCATAGCAGCCAAGTCATAAAGCGGCGTATCTGATACGCTTTTTCCGTCCAGAAGGACATCGCCCTCTAAATTGCCCTCGTAATAATGAGGCACCAGCCCGTTTACCAAACGGGTAATCGTTGTTTTCCCACAGCCGGATTCTCCCGTGAGTAAAACAAATTCCCCTGTGTTTATGGTGAGATTGACATTTCTAATCCCTCCGCCGCTGGATTCTTCACCATAAGAAAAAGAAACATTTTGAAAATCTATCATGGCAAAATCCCTCCTGCGGAAATTATCGGGGAAGCAATCGCCCAAAACACTACAAAGCAACAAAACAAGATCAGCACCACATCGGCAAAATTGAATTTAAGCTGGCAAATGTTTGTGCGTTTGACAGGAGCGCCGAGGCCACGGGTAATTGCCGCAGCGGAAAGTTCCTCACCGATTTTCACGGAGCAGGTAATCATCGGGATCAGCTTATACTCCAATATTTTTGAAGATTTTTTCCCTCCAAGTTTAATCCCACGCATTTTCATAGCGTCACTGATTGCTTCTGACTCCTGAAAGACAGTTGGAAAGAAGCGGAACATGACCGTTAAGGGGATCGTCACTTCTTTAGGCATATGGATTCTTTCCATGCCGGAAATCAATTCACTGACCGTTGTTGTTTTCACTGCATAGGCAGCAATCGCAACACTGGGAAGGATTCGGCAGAAGAATCCTGTTGTAAACAGAACAAGGAAATTCAATATCCCCGTAAGGTGCGGCAAAACATAAATTTGGACAGCATAAAAAACAGAAAACACAGCAATATAGCCCACAGCTTTTGCACATTGTTTCGAGGTGAGCAGCAATATAGCCGGAACCACACAAAGAACAAGGCGGATCAGTCCCATAGCTTCTCCGCCTGTTCCACCCATGACAAAAATGCTTATGATGAAGATGAGCAACAGTTTTGTACGCGGATCGAGCCGCAACCCTTGTTCTGTTTTTTTGCTGAGCAGAATTTCCCGCGCCATTATGCAATACCGGCACGCTGGAAGTGCTTTTTGCAAATGGCTTTCCCAATCATACCTCCGACAAGGCCAAACACAAAGCAGGCAACCAGCAGAATAGGCGCAATCCACATAGGCATATATGTATTAAGGGTAGCTGCATATTCAGCGCCGTATCCTTCAGTCAGCATTACCATATAGCTTTCACGGTTCAGGAAAATGGGAGCAAAGTTGCCAAACACCCAGATGCTGAACACACCGCAGGAAAGAACTGTACTCTTTGCACTTTTGTAGTCTGCCTTTTTCAGGATCACGTCAGCCAACAGGCCGCCAACAAGACCAGTTACCATAGTAAGATAGCCGTTGCCGAAGAACACCATGATTAGGCCAATCAGGAAACCCATGATTGCAGTCATCCCGAATTTTTTAGCCTTTGTAACATACAGCATATAGGGGATGCCGCCAATCAAAGGACACAGCACCGCCATCAGCGGAATAAAAATGGGGATGAAGCCAAGCATCGCCACCAGCATAACAATGACGACATAGATGACGGTGTAGATGCCGATAGTAATTAAATCTTTTCCCTCAAGCCGGGAACTTTTTTTCTGGGAACTCATACCAGTATCCTCCTATCTAAAAAATGGTGTAGTTAGCATTTTCTAACTACACCACATATAATAACAATTTACGCCTACACTTCCAACCTAAAAACGGTTTTATTCTACCCAAAATCGGTATTTTTTAATTTTAACCAATCGTATTTTCCGTTTTATAGTTTTTAGGAATTACCCCATATTTCTTTTTGAATGCCGCAGCAAAGTTACTCGGTTTTGAATAGCCTACAAATGCTGCCACCTGACTTACGTTCAAATTACTTTCTAATAGTAGACTTGCCGCCTTTTCCAATCGCTGATCTATAATATACGCATGAACCGATGTTCCAAACAGCGAGGAAAAACCCTTTGACAATTTTGAAGTACTAATATTGACTTTTCGAGCCAATTCCTCACAACTTGGTGCCAAAGCAAGCTGACTGTCAATGATGGATTCTCGGTCACTTCTGGAAATTGCTATATAAGTTGACGCAAGAATACTCAGTTCCAAAATCTCACTCAAATATACAGATAACAACTCAAAAACTTTGCTTTCCAAAAACAGGTATCCCAATCCGCCGCGATATTGCGTGAAGTCTTTCAGTTCCGCAAAAATGTGCTCCATATAGGGAGTAATACCTACTTTTGATATACCTTCCAATAGTTTTTTCTGATAAACCTCAATCTCACCAACATCAAAATAGTCATTCATAATTTTACGGAAATACGACAGTGGTACTTTTACATTTTTGAAAAGGAAATCGTTTTGTTTGGAATAGCACAGATATTCCATTTTCCCGTGTCCACGATAAATACAGGACTCACCTTTTTGTATGCTGATACTTTGTCGGCTATCTGCAATATTCCAGGAAACACCATCATTGAAGCAGAACAACATTTGAATGTATTCTTCGCTACTCACTCCCTGCACGTTCATATCTGAAAAATAATTCATTTTCCAGTCCGAAACAACTGCTCCTTGCTTTGTAACAACTTGCGAAATCTGACCTGTTCCCATATCAGCCGGAATATCTATTGTCACTGTCTGCGGAGAGTTGGAGAGCAGATCGTGATACAGCTTCGTCATATATTGGTTTGTCATCGTGCGCCCTCCTTTTTCTAGTTAGTCGAAGCTAATCACATAATACTTTATATTTGTTTTTTAGTCAAGGTAATCTAAACTATTGACTACTCTCTAAGAGTCAACATATTAATTTTCAAAGTATGCCGTATCCCATGATCGTTCCGTTATTGATATCATAGCTTCTCTTGTTCACGGCATCACTGGAGTTTCCCTCTACCGTATATACGGTACTTCCCTCAATTTTCTCCACGATTCCCACATGGTCTGAGGTTCCATCTCCGTTCCAGTCAAAAAAGATTAGGGTTCCGGGCGCTGGCGAGTATCCTCGGCTCTTCCATTTTCCCTTGTTCTGAAACCATGCGATTCCGTCATCACACAGAGAGAACTTCGGCATCTTACCGTTTTCGATTAATCCTGCCTGATCTCCACACCAGCTGGCAAAGCAGGCACACCACGCCACATGGCTGTCAAATCCATACCATGACCAGAACTTCTGGCCTCCTTCATTTCCAAGCTGGGTAAGTGCCACGGATACGATCTGGCCGTTGCCTCCAAACAGGCCGGCAAACAATCCGCCGCTGGAATAATACCTCAGGACGTGAGGGACGTATTCTGGATCGCCATAGGCACTCCAGCCATGCGAAGCAGCCTGATCATTGGAAAACTGCAGAGCATTTTCTGCACTGTAGCCCCCGTAGTTTCGGAGCGCCCACGTTATGTATCCGTTGCCGTAGTTATACCCTTGCAGGGACAGCTTCAGCTTATCCATGTCCTGGGGGCTGGTGCATCCGGCTTCCTTCAGGCAGTCCGCATAATACTGGATTCCTACATGTATGGAATAGTCGGCATCCTGGATGGCATTCGGGCTGTTGGAATACCGGGTGTTGTATGGGCACTCACTGCTCTGCATGGGATCGGTCCCCCGGCCGCCAGATTCCTGCATCATGATTGCCTGTATCACGGAAACGTATTCGAGGATTCCATACTGGTTGGCGTATTTCTGGATGGTTGCCGTATAGGAAAGTACTTCCTGGCTGAGTGCTTCGTTGCTCTCTGAGCTTCCAGAGAATGCCGCACCGCCAATGATCCCGACCATGATAACCAGAAGCAGAACCATGACCGCTCCGGCGGCTCCCAGTGCAGCCATCATGGACTGCACCGTTTTCGCTGCCGCTTCTACAGCGGCCTTAGCTGCCTTGAAGGTATTCTCTCCTGCCCTTGCCGTTTTCTGTATCCGGCGGACTCCATCGGAAGTCTGCAAGGCGGCTTTCTTCGCCGCCTGCTTCGCTGCCCTTCGTTCCATCTGCTTCTGCATCCGGGCTGTCAGGGCGTTGGAACTGGCCACCCGGAGCTTCTGCTCTGGCTGGATGCTGATCTTCACAGATGGAGGGGCGGTCTTAATAGTACGCCGCTGTATGGTCTTCGGCTCCAACTGTTTCCGTGGCTTTTCCTTGATCCGTATGGTTTCCGGCTGTTTCTGGCGGATGGCATTCTGCCTTGCGGTATCTCCGGCCTTGCTTTTCTGGTTTTGTCTTTTGATGGAAAGCGATCCACCTTCCGACATTTCCTGTCCATTCTGGATTCTTGGTGTCTCCCTGGCAGCCCGGATCTTCTGCTCTTTTGTTTTGACGGCATCTGAAACCGCCTTTTGCCGCTGGGCATTCTGAATCTGTACTTCCCGGCTCTTCTGCTCGGGTGCTTCCCGGCTAGCAGGATCGGCGGTCTGTGTGTCCCCTGTTCCTCTGGCGGTTTCTTTCTCCGCTTCTTTTTCTACTTCTTTTTTGTCAGCGGCTCTCTGTTTGATCTTCTCGTAGGAAGTCTGTGCGGCTGTCTTTCCGGCTCTGGTTACAGTTCTGCCTGTCTTTCTTGCAGCCCATTCCTCTGCGGATGTGACTTTCCCACTGGCATATTCGGATGGGGACTGTTCTCCCATGTCATTGTCCCTGGCATTTGCGATGGCCTGGGATTTTTCCTTGCTCTCCAGTATGGCCGTCCGCATCAGCTCCTTGGGGATTCTGGAGGCAGGATTTTTGGTCTTTGGTTTTGTTGTAACTTCTTTGGTTTTGATATCCTTCATCTCTCACCTCCAGTCCCGGCTTGTCCCGCTCTTACCCTTCGCCCGGCTTGGTCGTCATCAGGCGGTACAGCTTTGTATTTCTTGGAAACGAATTTTCAAACGGCACCAGATTTCCGGAACAGCGGATCAGACCATGGCCGGCACCCACATTGGTGATGTAGGATAACTGGTTGTCTGAAATATTCAGAAGTGCCGCCAGCTCATCCCGGTCGGTGGTAGCCTGATTCAAAAGGATCAGGAACTCACTGTTCGCCAGCATCAGGCGGGCGGTATCGGATTTCAGAAGTTCCTCAACGTTCTGGGTAAGTCCGGTTACAAATCCGGAATACTTACGGATACGCTTGTACAGGCGGTAGAAAAAGTCCGCACTGTATTCATAGCGGAACAGCAGATAAAACTCATCCGCAAAGATCCATGTCGTTTTTCCCTTCTTCCAGTTCTGGATCACACGGTTAAAAATCGAATCCAGTGTGACCAGCATGCCAAGGGGCATCAGCTGTTCGCCCAGCTCCCGGATGTCATAGTCGATGATACGGCTCTTCGTGTTGACATTGGTTTCCTGGGCAAAGGTGTTCAGACTGCCATTGATAAACAGTTCCGAAGACAGAGCCAGCCCTCTGGCTTCTTCTTCCGGCTGGAGCATGAGTTGTCGGTACAGGTCCTTTAAGGTCGGCACCTGCCCTTTGTAACCGCCCCTCATATAATCCCGGTACACATCTGCGGTGCAGCGGTCAAGGATGGATTTCTCCTTTGCCGAAAGGTTTCCGGCTCCTACGAGCTGCTCAAACAGGGAAAGGATAAATTCTGACTTCTCAATCAGAGGATTTCGATCATTGCCATAGGCAGAATCCATATCCAGTGCATTCAGATGGGTATCCGAGGTTGCCGAGATCCGGATGACCTCTCCGTTTAAGGCTTCCACCAGAGAAGCAAACTCCGACTCCGGATCGAGGATGAGGATGTCATCTTCCGTGGAAAGGGCAAGGTCTACGATCTCCTCTTTTGCCGAGAAGCTCTTGCCGGAGCCGCTGACACCCAGTCGGAAAGAGTTGCCGTTTAACAGCTTCCTTCGGTCTGCCACCAGCATATTTTTGCTGACGGCATTCTGCCCATAATAGATGCCTCCCGGCTGCATGATTTCCTGCGTATGGAACGGGATCAGCACTGCAGTGGACTCTGTGGTCAGAGTACGCAGGGCATTGATCTTTCGGATGCCATAAGGCAGTACCGTATTGAGTCCATCCACTTGCTGCCACTTCAAAGTTGCCATCTGGCAGAGGTGTTTTCTCGCAATGGAATACAGGGTTTCCGTATCGGAGTCCAGTTGTTTCTTGCTGTCTGCCATATGTACCATTGTCAGGATGCCGAACATCATCCTCTGATCCCTGGTGGTCAGATCGTCCAGCATTTCCTTGGTCTCTTTTCTCTGCAGCTCCATGTCATAGGGAACTACGGCTGAAAAGTTATTGTTGGCATTCTGGCGTCTCTGCCAGTTGGTGACGTTTGTCTCCACGCCCAGCAGTCGGTTCTGGATCTCACGCACCGCTTCGTCTGTCGGTACGGGGATGATATCAATGGACAGCATCAGGTTCCTGCCAAGGCTGCACAGTTCGGAGATCATCTCATCCTTTACATAGCTGGCGTAATCTTCCATAAAAAGGACTCTGCCGTACTGCTCGCCCAGCTTGAAATGGTCGTTATGGAATTCCATCGTGTCCGGGCAGATCCAGTCTTTGAAGCTGTGTCCCTTTTTCGCAAAGGCTTTCATGTCAAATGAAAAACTCTGTGGAACGTCTGCCTTGAAAAAGTCCCGGAAGATCTGTAGCCTCTGCTCTGCATCCAGCTCTTCCCCAATAGAGGACAGCTTGGCCAGATGGGTGATGATGTCCGTTCCCACACGTGCGAAATAGGTTCTGGCTTCATCGATGTTTTTCTTGTGGACGCTGATGGTCAGATAGCGTTCCTGGTAGATACTGTTGTTGGTACCGGAGATCTTGGAAAGGAGCATGTCATTGTACTCTTTCCGGTACTCGTCCAGACCGTCCCCTTTCATCGGGATCAGCAGGGACTGCTCAAACTCTTCCTTGTTGATCTTACGATTGTTCAGGGTGATCTTCGCCGTACAGCCAGAATCCAGTGCATTTAAAAGTTCAGAGTAGTCCAGGAACATTTCCGTCTTGTCCGCTTTACTGGCAATGGAATAGTTGATATCCGTAAACCGGAATGTCCTGGAATACTTGCTCTCCACCTGAAAAATACCATCTGGCCAGATCTTGCGAATCGGGATGGCCTGCTGGACAGACTTCGGTACTTTAAATTTTTCCTTGTCCTGTTTCAGTGTCTGACTCAGGGTTTTAATCAAAGGCATCACCCCTTCCTCTTCGCTTCTTTGGTTTCTTCTGTTTCGTCCGCTTCTTTTCCAGAAGTTCCGCTCCGTTTCCCATCATTTTCTCACCCAGCCGCAGGCTCTCTTCCATGCAGGAAAAGTACAGGTTCTCCGACTTAAATACCAGCCGCTTCGGGTACAGCAGTTCGGATTTAATGACTACCCATGCAAACTGTTCTGCCGTCATGCCGTGGTAACGAAAAAAGCCGCAGGCTGCAAAGGGAGCCGCCCCAAGGATGCACAGCCATCCGGTTACCTGTTCCCCGGCATATTTCCGGGTGACAAAATAGATTCCAAGGGCTGCCAGGATCGCCAGTACCGAAAATAAGCACTGCCGGAAGCTTAAGCCCCAGAACATTGACTCCTGATAGTCTCGGATTTCTTTATTCATTTTCACTTCCATGTTGTTTCCTACCTTTCTCTTTGTAATCTCTGTTTTTTCTTTTGTTTCTGTTTTGGTACATCCCTTTGCCGGATGCCATTTCTTTCCATAAATCTTTTTGTTCCTTCCGGATCAAGCTCTGCCAGTTTTTTCAGGTCGAATGCAACCCTCTGGAAGATGCAGTAACCGGAGGATGCGGTATCCGGCTGTATCGTTCCCAGCTTATGCTGCTTTATAAAACGAAGCTTTTCTTTGCTGAAATTGTGGTCGATATAGGCTTCATTGATACCGCCCAGCGGAGCAAAAGGCAGGTTTACCGTAAGGTCTGCAAAGCTTTCCGGGTATCCATCTTCCATATGGTAAAGCCCGATATAGAGATTGTCATCGCTCATGTAACTGTCTACCCTGAGAAATAATTCCTCCCGGCCATACTGCCAGTCGTAGCTCAGTGTCTTTGGTTCTTCCATTTTTTTCGCCTCCTATAATCCCATGATTTCTTTTACGATCCGGTCGGATGCCTTGACTGCCCCGACAAGTACAAGCAGGTTAAAGACCAGTTCCCCGACATAATTCCAGACAATGGTCACGGCGGACAGGCTGGTGTCCCCGATGGTCGGCGGACTTGATGCAAACACCGAAAAGATGATGCAGGCCAGTGCGATGATGGCTCCTTCCAGACATACCCCGGCGTAGGAACGGATAAAGTTCTTTCCTACAGACTGGGTTGGCTCCCCGGCAAAGGTTGCCAATGGAATCGGTGCGATGGCTGTGTACATATACAGCTTAAACATTCTCCCGTATACAGTCAGAATCATGACAAATGACAATACCGTAATCAGCAGGCTTCCTAATAAAGTTACGATCCACAAAGGGATAGATTCCAGCATCCCGACCGCTTCGATCTTGTCCACGATCTCCGAGGGCAGTTCCGTTACGGTTCCCCCTGCCATCCCGGAGTGGGACATGATGTTGGTCACGATGCCCTGCACAATGGAAAAGATCGCTGTCAGAAGCTCCATGCCGGACATAACGGCTCCCTGTGCCAGTGCAAAACGGATAAAGGCTTTCACTACGTGTTCCGGCTTTTTCATATCCGTGAAGCTCCCACAGGTTTTTACCAGCCCTGCCGCAAAGAACAGAACCAGCAGGCCGTACCCGATGGCTTTCAGTCCACCGTTGATGTTCGTCATCACGCTCCAGATTGCCCCGCCCTTGAAATTCTCCGGGCTTTGCGTCAGCAGTGTCCAGATTTCAGCCAGCTTGTCGCTCCAGGTCTGCAAGGCAGAATTTAGATTCTGTACGATCCAGTTATCACTCAAACAGTTTCACCTCCCATCCTCAAAAGTGAGCAGGGAGCCGGCATTTCGCATGGCTCCCCTTCTGGACTCTTCTCCTATCCCATGATCAGATCCAGGATCTCTTTTGCAAAGGTAATGATGATACCGCCTGCCAGTGTCAAAAATCCGTTTGCCCTCTGGCTTGGATCGTGGCTCTTTAAGGACAGACCGACCTGCACGATACCAAATCCCAGCAGGATCAGGCCAATGGCGCGGATCAGGGAAAAGATAAACGTGGATAGGTTATTGACTACGGTCAGCGGATCGCCTGCGGCATAAACGCAGGTCGCCCCAATGCAGATCGACAGTACCATGACTGCATACAGAGCAAACAGTTTCTTCTGCCCTCTCTTCATCTTTAGCGGTGCGGTCTCTTTCCTGATTTCTGTGTGTTTCTTATTTTTCAGTAAATTCATTGGCATTCCTCCCATCAAAAAAGCTCCCCGATGATGTCCTCATCCAGAAGCAGTTCGTAATCGTCATATCTTGTTTCGTCAAATGTAAAATCGTCATGCGCCAGCGGTGCTTTCGCATAATTGAACGGGCCGGCACCTCCGTCCTCGGTATACCGGATGTTGGGATGCTTCATCAGGTCATACTTGGCATCCAGTATGGGCCGCTCCCCGCGGATAAACAGAAGTGCATTCTGGTTATCCAGCATACGGACTTCATCCGGCTGTAACAGCTCCCTTCCGCTCTGCTGGAAGTTGGTGGAGTAGCTGCCGGATTTTCCTTTGGTCTGCCCGTAGGTGTTGGTGTCTATGGTTTCTTTCCCCAGTAATTCTGATACATATTTGTGTGTCTCTTTTTCATTGCCGCCCAGGTACAAAAACTCATCGCAGTTGCCCACCAGACTTTCCCAGGAGTCCTTGAACAGAGCCTTTAGCTGGCTCATGTTCTGGATGATGATGCTGCAGTAAATGGAACGGGAACGGCAGGTTGCCAGGATCTTCTCAAACTCATTTGGCAGGGATACGTTTGGAAACTCATCCATGATGCAGTTGACCGGAACCGGGAGGGCACCGCCATGCACACGGTCTGCCATGTAATAAAGCGTCTGGAAAAGCTGGCTGTAGATCATGCCTACCAGATAATTCAAAGAGGTGTCTGCATCCGGGATACAGCAGAAAAGGGCAACTTTTCTTTCTCCCATGCTGGAAAGATCCAGTTCATCAGTATTGGTCAGCTTGGCAATCTGCGGCAGATTGAAGGCTGCCAGCCGGACACCTACACTGATCAGGATGGACTTGGCGGTCTTTCCTGCCGCCTGCTTGTAAATGTGATACTGCTTGACGGCAATGCTGTCCGGGTCCCGCATCTCCAGACGGTCAAACAAAATGTCCAGAGGGGACTCGTAGTCCTCGTCCTCTTCTTTTACCTGTGCCGAGCCTAACATCTCCATAATCATGGCGAAGTTCTGTTCTTCCGGCGGAGCTTCGTGGAGCAGATACAGCATCAGTGCCTGAAGCAGTGCGGTTTCGCTCTTCTCCCAGAAGGGATCGGAGGACTGGGAACCTTTGGGTGTGGTGTTTTGTATCAGATTGGAAATAAGACGGAGCACGTCTTTGTCATCGTGGACATACTCGAATGGATTGTAGCAAAAAGATGTGTCGGGATTGATGAGGTCAAAGACACGCACCTCATATCCCTTTTTCTCCAGCAAGCCCCCTGTCTTTCGGAGCAGCTCCGCTTTGGGGTCTGTAATGACCATCGAACAGCAGCACTGCATGATGTTTGGCAGGGCAAAGCCTCTGGATTTTCCTGCACCGGAGCCTCCCACTACGAGAATGTTGAGACATCTGCGGTGCTTGTGGGTGTCAAGGCTAATGCGGAAGTTCTGTGTCAGCAGGATGTTCTGGGAGTACGGCTTCTTGCTATATTTCTTACAGATCTGCCGGGCATCGCCCCATCTGGCAGAGCCATGTTCTTCCCCTCTGCGGTAGTTCTTCTGACTGGAATAAAAAATGCCGATCCCGGCTGCGTAAAGTAACGTGCAGACCAGCATCGACTTGATGGTGTATTCCGTATAATGAAACTGGAAGGGATGGTTCAGCTTTTCTGTGAGAACCTCCATCAGCTCGAAAAGATTCCTGCCCGGCTGGATGGCATCCGCAAGCAGGATTGCTACCCACCAGATGACAGGCAGTCCGGCAAGCCAAATCACCCAGTCTGACTTCCGGCTGTTTGTTACCGGGATGGCTGCTGTTTGGGCCTCTCTGCTCTTGGCAGGTCCGTAATGTGGAAGCTGTCCACTCCCGGAACGAGGGCAAGGCTGCTTCCATTCTCCCAGTTTACGTGGATCTGCCCTGCATCGTCTACCATATCCACCTTACCTTTTAAGCCGGGTGGCATGTGGCTCTCCCCCTCCATGCTGTTAAGCGTGACCTCGGTTCCCGGCGGATATCTTCTCCGCATGGCTTCTATTCTTTCTTGTGTCATATTTCTGTATATTTGTACCACATCCTTTCTTCATCTTCCCCTTCCACGGTATGGGCGGTATCTGGATTTCATGATCTTTAACAGGACGCTGTCGATCCCATCGGAATAGCGTCCGTTTTTCAGGTATGTGTCCCGGAGCTGGTTTAAGGCTTCCACGGATTTGCTGTGTTCGGCTTCTGTCAGGTAGAGCTTTCCCTCTTCCTGCTCTGCCAGCTTCAGAACCAGATCCCGTGTGGTATCCACCGGAAGCCCCTGTTCTTTTTCCTGCCGGAACACTTCCCGGAGTGCATGGATCAGCATGTGGTTCATGATCCGGTCCATCTTTACATATCGCATTCTTGTCATAGGCGAGCCTCCTTTTTTCCTCTTTTTTCTCAACCACAACATACCACACTTCCTCCCGGAAAGCTACTGCAAAAGAGCCGGAAAAGCCCCTTTTTATCAGCGTTCCGGAGACTTTTTACTCTTGGCAGGTTTCTCCGTTTTTTCCTCCGGGATGGCAAATTCATCGGTCATAAATTCCTGCTCGCTTTTGCCAAGGTTGCGGTCTACCTGCTTGCCAATGGAATAGGCTGCACTCTTTACATCCTGGATAAAGGAGCGGAGTTCTTTCGGATCTTTCTGTCCGAATGCCTGCATCTGGCATACCTTGTCAAAGGAAAAACCGGAGACATCCACGCCGTATTTCTGTGCTGTCACATACGCCGCACAATAGGCCTGTGCCGATACCCCTGCCCGGCTGTAGCTTCCATCGTGATGGTCAAGGGATGCACAGGCCAGCTCCCGGCTGATGGAATGGAACGTTGCATTTTCGCTCATGCCATTTCGGACATAGATCGTCCGCTTATTCGGGATGTACTGTGCCTGTACCTTATCCGGCAGATTGTCTGCGATCTGAATCCGTACCTCGCTGTCGGTCAGCAGTGCTTCCATCAGCTGGTCCATCGGCTTTGGCTCTGCCTCTTCTGGCTGCTTGGTACGGATCTGGCTGATGTCATAGGCTTTCTGGATGGAGTACCCCTGCTGGATGACACCGTCCTTTTCATATTCCTGTCCGACAATGAAGTTGTATCCCTTGCTTCCGGTCTTGACTACCTTGCCTTCTTCCTTCCATTTTTCAAAGGTCTTGACCTGCCGGATCTCCGGATTCTGTGCATAAAGCAGGAACAGGTTGTCTGTCCTCTGCGGCTTGCACTGTCCCATAAAATCAAGGAATCCTTTTAAGGAGTCCCCATTCTGGAAGACCTCCTGTGCCTTTCCATCGATCATACCCCAGATTTCTTCCCTCTCCTGCTTTTTCTGTGCGGCATATTCTTCTTTCGATAACCGCTGGGCGGACTGCTCCTGCGAGTCCTGCCCTAAAAATTTTGTCAGGTCCATCTCCTACCTCGCTTTCACCTTTCGTTTCTTTCTTGCTTTCTTCTGCGTTTTCCTTGGTCCACGGTTCTTTTCCCGGCTCCGCTTCTGGGATTCCTCTGCTTTCTCCCGTTTGATGTTCTCCAGCTCCCGGCGGACACTGGGACGCTCCTGTTCCCTCTGCCCTGCATCAGTCCCTTTTTCCTGCCCGGTAGAAATATTTCTGCTGTGCAAGGAAGAGCCGGACAGATTCTCTTCCCCCTCTTCCTGCACCGGGATAAAATTTTCCGGTTCGGAAAACTCCTTTTCGGGATGATTCTGGTTCTTTTCCTCTTCAGAAAAGTCCATGTCACCGACCTGGAATGCTTCGTCCAGATCGCTGATTTCAAACTGCACCTCGCCCTCCGGCATCTGCACAGTTTCCTGTACTGCTTCGGTTTCCGGTGCTTCCATTCCGGCGGTTACCTCATGGACAGCTTCCCCGACTTCGCTCCTTACAAAATCAAGGTTCATCTTATCCATGACACGGTTGACTTTGGCTGCATCATCGGCAAAGACCATGACCTCGCTCATCTCCGGGTTCTTTTTATCCCGGATGATCACATAGAGCAGTCCTCGTTTCCTGCCCTCACTGCAGAATTCACGCAGGCGGTCAGATGGCACAGTGAAGAACTTCAATGGCTTGTTCTCCTTTAACATCCGCACCATTCTGGTCTTGCCCCTCGTTTTCTTCTGGTCTTTTAATACGGCGGCAACAAATACCGCCAGATGCTTTGCCAGCGTACCCGAAAGCCTGAGCCCGTGGTCCACGCCGTCTAGGGAATACCGGACGATCTGGTCCGCCGCATCGCCTCCATAATTCATGTTGTTCACCTGCTTTCTGTTCTCGGTTTTCTGTTTTTCTCCGTCTGTTCTTCTTCCTGTCTCTGGATCTGCTCTGCCAGACGCATCTTTTCTTCCATCTCCTGGGACTGCTGTTCGATCCGGATACAAATGCGGATATCCTTTCGAAGCGGCTTCAGTTCTTCGGTGATCTGACCGATCCTGACACTGTCCGGTTCGCTCCGGTAGAGCCGCTTCCGCTCTTTCGTGAGTGCCTGTACCCTCTCTTCCAACGATGTGCGGTAGGCGAGTAGCTCTTCACGGCTAGTAATCTGATGCTTCTGTAGAAATTCCATCTGCTCGATCCTGGCATCCAGTTTTCGGATGTCTGCCCGGAGCACCGGGGAGATCCTTTTCGGCTTCTGCTTTAGTGCACCCATCTGGTACAGATAGGAATAGTACAGGGCCTGTATCCCTTTTAACTTCTTTTTCGGGAATCTGGAATCTCCTTCTTTTCCAGCAGGTATCCTGCTCTTGGGCTGCAAGATCCACTGCCGGATGCTCTCTTCCGAGTAATGCTTCCCAAGGCTCCGCAGACGGATATACCGTTCCATCCCCGGTGCTTTTAATGCAATGTACTTCCGGTTCAGCTTCCACTGGTATCCCCTCTGCTTCATCTGTTCCAGAAACTGTTTCCATGTGAAGCTCTCTGCCACAGCATCCCGGATGTCCAGACGGATCGAGGTTCTCCAGGTCGGCTTTCCGTCCTGTTCTGCCATCCACTGTGCATAGGATTTCCCTTTGCCGTTTTTCGGTTCGATGACAGATAAGCCGTATTTCAGGCATAAGGCATCCGAAGCTTTCCGCACATCCTCATAGTAACTCCTGCTGTTGCTGTGGTACTTTTTCCCATCTTCCATGCTCACGGAATTAAACACGATGTGGTTGTGGTAATGCTCCGTATTCAGATGGGTGGTGATGACTGCTTCGTATTTTCCCTGAAGGAGCCTTTCTGCCATTTCCATGCCGATCTGGTGAGCAAGCTCCGGGGTGACTTCCCCTTTGACAAAGCTCTGCACCAGATGGTACCCCTGTACTCCGTCCATCTTGTGGTATCGTTTCTTCGTAGCTACCATATCTTGATAGGCAGTCTCACAGACGCAGCCGATGGCATCCTTAAAAACGGAACGCTCCGTCTTGTCCCGATTCATGGCGTAATCGATGGCTTCTTCCAGAGAGCCGGCACTCTGCCCTTTCTTGGTGGTCTTATCCTTGTTTCGGATGTACGTGATGGAATTGTCCAGACGGCTGACCGGGATGATACTGGTGTATGCCATCGGCTACCATTCCTCTTTGACCAGCCTCCATGTCTCTTTCGTCATGCGGAGCATTTCCCGGATACTCTCTTCCCCGGCCATCCCACAGCCGTTGGCTACATGGGCAAGCTGATTGGCGTTGTTGCACAGACCGGATATTTTCCGCAAAAGCTCCGTATGATGCTCACAGGGTCTTGCCCGGACTTCGCCACCCATGACAATGGAACGGATGTATTCCTCACGGGACAGGCCGCTTTTTTCTACCTGCTCTTCCAGAAAACGCAGCTCTTTTGCATTGAGGCGGACTGGTATCACATGGTTCCTTTTTCTCATCTCTTCACCTGCTTTCCAACGGGTTATTGGTTGCGTCATTACATTTCACGATTTTTCCAGATCAGGAAACCTGCCAGGACGCCGATGGCTACCGCTGCAGCAATGATCTTTTTCTTCATATGGGCCTCACCCCCTTTCCGATACCTGGCACAGCTCCATCGGGGCGAACATGATCCCTCTCTTTTCCATCTCTTTTGCGAATTCCAGGAGGTTCCATTTTTTCCCATCAATCATAGCAGAATCGGCATCCAGATAGTGGCAGGTGGATACGTTCCGCTCTCCATTTGGGGCATTCTGCACAAGGCTTTCCCCGTCTGCCAGACGGAACAGTTCCTCTCCCTGGCTGTTTACAAAACAGATGCACACGCCGTGGTCAATGATCTCCTTTGGTTTCATCCGGCACCGCTCCAGTGCCTCATCCTCACGTTTTCCAGCTATGAAAAGACACATTGCAAAAACGCCCATTACTCCTCCGGTCATTGTGCCAAGTATAAATCCCAACATTTTTTCGTTCTCCTTTCGTCTGTTTACGGCTCGGTATGGGGGATTGGGGTTCTCCCCAAAGTGCGTTTGGATATCCAAACGCTATGCT
>OIDM01000451.1_pt1 | contig 15287 bp, 9 predicted proteins | sample 1581531 | NCBI WGS metagenome assembly OIDM01 (sample SAMEA3882549, study PRJEB24775) | human gut metagenome | biome: human-associated habitat; feature: intestine environment; material: feces | place: Netherlands | collected 2009/2010
GGCTCAAACGGTTTCTACTCAGGAGCGTCTCGACCGCCTGCGTGCGCGACGCGCCGGCGTGCCTCTTCCGGGCGATCCGGAGGCGGCTACTCCGGTTAACAACGAGGGCGCGAATCGCCCTCGCTTTAACATCAATCTTTCGCGCATTGTGGACGCGATTCCCACCATTGTTCGGTTTTTCCCACTGCGTATTTTTACGGTTTGGGGGCTCTGCTCGGTCTGGTACCGCATGTACTTGAACGTTGGCGGAGACGATGTGTTGCATACGGGGCTTCCGGCGCCAGGGTATAGCGCATTCAATCCATTCGCTTTGGCCGCCGTTGTATTCATCGGCCTTCTCGTAGTTGTGACGGAAATCATTGCCGGCCCTTTGAGCATGATCATTAAGCAGCTAATCATCGGCGCCACGTATTTCTTCCGCGGTTCCGCCGCCACCCGCGAGGCCCGCGACCGCGCCCACGCCAACTTCAGCCTGCGCCGGCTCGTCACCGAGACGGTCCGCGGCTACCACAGCGGCTACTCGGTCTTCGGCTCCATGGCCCGCGCCGCCCGCGGCGCCCGCAACAGCGCCTCCACGCTCGATTACGGCGTCGGGGCCTTCACGGGGGAGGATCCCAACGCGCCCGTCTACGATGACGGCCTGGGCGACCGCCCCTCGCAGATGGAGCTCACTGACGACGCGGCGTCGAGGATCTGGGGCCTGTACTACCCGGCCTACGGCGCCGAGGGCCCCATGTCCAACCTGCACGAGGCGCTCGCCGCGGGCGACCCGCAGGACTACACGACCCTGATGAGCCTCGCCCTCAACGTGGCGGAGTGGTGCGAGCAAAACGGCACGCCCGACACGCACGGCTGGTTCGACGACCCCGCCTACCCGGGCGACTACGTCGACGCCGGCACGTTCTACCTCATGGCGTACTCGTTCTGGGAGCGGGAGGCCGAGGCGCGGCGCGTGGGGCCGATCGAGCCGCTTGCGGACGACATGAGCCGCTTCATCCTGCGCCACCTGAGCGACTGGTCGCGCGAGAACGCCCACGCCTACCGCTGGCGCGGCGACTGGCGCGACGCTGACTACTTCGACAAGGACCGCCTGTAGGCGGCGGAGGGGGAAACACGGATGGCAATTAATCAGAACGGGTCTGGCCGCGGGGGCGCCGGATCCAACGGATCGGATATCAACGATATCGTGAACCGCTTGGGCGGTCCGCGCGTAGTGATCGTTCTTGCCGTGGTGATAGTCATCGCGATTGTGGCGGTCACGTCCATCACAAGCGGCATCTCCGACACCAATCGGCAGACCGAGCAGCGCGCCGAGGCCAAACAGCAGCAGGAGGATGAGGCGGCGCGCGCTCAGCGTAAAAAGGAAAAAGAGGAGCGACACCAGGAAGAAGCGAAAAAGGCCACGGTACTTACGCTCGATGAGATTACGGACGAGGCGCTGCGCTCGGACTTAGCGCTCGATGCAGACGAGGACGGCAATATTTCGCAAGAGACTGCGGATGAGGCTAGCTCAATCGACGTTGAGTCGTTTGATTCGCTTCCGCTGTTGGCCAACTTCCACAACATCACGACGTTTGGCATCGGCGACTACGACAGCGAAAGCTACGACATAAGCTCCATTAGCAATATCACTCATCTGTCCATTGGCGACTGCTCGGTGCCTCAAGTTGATCTCACACGTTTTCCTCAGCTACAGCGCGTTACCATAAACAGGCTCGAGAGCCCCGTCGATACCTTGAATGCCAAAAACATGTCCTCGTTGACGAACGTCCAGATCGAAGGCCTTGATGGCAGCATTGGGACGCTTGACCTGTCGGGTGATGTGAACCTCGAGGTTCTGAAGATCAGTAGCAGAGTCGACACGCTTAATCTGTGCGGGGCAGGCAGGGAAGATGCCTTCCATTACACTTTTACGCCCAATTGCGTTGGCAAGATCTTGTACGACAGCGACACGAGCAGCAGCCTGGTCGAGTATTTGCAAAAAATGAGCAGTGACTACGGCTACACCATGGAGCAGCAGTAGCGATGCGCTCAAGTGAGGAGAAGCGATATGGCGAATTTTAAGCCCGACATGTCTTGGCGGGATAGCGAACGGGTTCAGCGTGTGACCGGGCAGCCTTCGGGCGGGGCTCATGAGCAGGCTGCCGAGACGCCGGATGTGCGGGTGAATATGCGTCCGAACGGGCAAGCAACCGAACAGTCTGCTGGGCAGGCGCAGCAGATGCCGGGGCGTTCGACAAGTCGGATCCCTCGCCCTGCCAGCCAGCCGAATGGACAGGCGGCTGAACGTGCAAATGAAGCCGTCTCTCGCTTGGGCGGCGTTCGCGCCCTGGTAGTGCTTGCGGCGGTTGTGGTCATAGGTGCGGTTGCCGCCTTCTCCGTGATTGGCGGCGTCGGTGACGTGCAAGGCGGCGGGGGAGCCTCGTCGAGCGCCTCTAAAGAGTCGAGCTCAACTGACGCCTCTGGCTCCGAGACTAAGAAAGAAAAAGGTCTCGTCGATGTTGATGCAATCACGGATGATACCCTGCACGGGCTGCTTGCCGACTACGATAACGATGACGATGGCCAGCTGACCGCCAAGGAGACCCAGCGCATCACAGAGCTGGTCGTGAGTGACGAGGTGACGGACTTCACGCCCATTAGCAAGCTGGACAAGCTCGACACGCTCGGCATCAATACCCTGAGCGCCAAGAGTGCAGACTTTAGCGAGCTCGAGGCACTCGAGGTGCTCAAGTTTGGCGACATGACGACCCAGGACCTCGACCTGAGCGTCTGTACCAAGCTTAATTCCTTTAAGATCGAGGGTCTTAAGGGTGCTGTCAATTCCATCAACGCCTCGGGTCTTAAGAATCTAATGTTCTTTACCGTTGACCAAGGCCTTCAGGGTGACGTGGAGAAGATTGATCTTTCGAACGATGACATTCTTGGCGCACTCGAGATTACCTGTAACGTTGGTGAGCTTAACCTGTCGGGTTGCAGCCACTCGTTCCCCAAGCTCAACATTGCCGCTGATCATATCGACAAGATCGTGGTCGACAGCAACACCAACGCGGACCTGGTGGCCACCCTGCGCGATCTTTGCACCCAGAAGGGCTGGACGCTGGAGGAGCGGTAGGGTCTCTTGAAGCGGCAGAGTAACTTTTGCTGCAAGGCCATAAACGAACAAAAAGAAGCGGGGCTCGGTTTGAACCGAGCCCCCTTTATTTCTATTTCTGAACAGCAGCTGCCTTCTTTTTTCCTCCTCGAGTAGCTCGCCAAGTTGCTTGCCGCCTTCGGTCTTCCAGTCAGCCATGCCACTACTGCAGCGACCGATAACAAACGCAGATGCAGCAGAGGGGGTTGGGAATACCAGATCATCGCTTAGGATGTTGTCCTCATTGATGAGGTGCTGGTATTTTTGACGGCTTTCATATGTGGGCTTGCGGGCAGATGCGGTGGTGCCTTCGGCAATTTTTGAGCCGCCCTTTACAACGAAGCCATCGCTAGTGAAGAACCCATATGCTTTGGATCCACGACCGAACGTATGAAGCTTGATTTCCGATATGTCTTGTGGGGCGCTGATTTTGATGGGGATGTCTTCGATTTCTTCAGTAGCGTCTTCTTGCATATGATCGATGGCAGCTTTGACTTTATTGGCAAGCCATTGAACAATACAGTCTCTAATAAAGAAATAATCAGGACCTTGGGCTTCGTTCTTGAGCAAGTCGATCAGTTTTGGCAATATGCCCTCGACGCCATTGACCTCTTTGATTTTTGTCCAAGTTTCGCAAGCATTTGTGTAGGCGGCTTCAGAATCCTTTTCATTATCAAAATGCAGCTTGGATTTATCTTTCAGTTTGTCTGCAACGGTTTTTTGAGCAGCCCAAAAAACCGGAACACAAAGGCTTCCGTGGTGTTTTTCACTATCGTTTCGAGTGTCAATTTGATTCGTGCGAAACGTGTTGAATTCATATCGGCAAGGATCGCTTGTAAGGTATTCTTCTGTAATAAATGCTAGGAGGATATCGCTTTTGGACAGGTCTTTATCGATCTTCTCTGGCCAGTTATCGCCGATACTGATTGAATTTAAGTCGATCACTTTTTCCACTCGGTATTCGGTGTCCTTGAGAAGATCATTGTTAAGCTTGTCCATTGTTCGGTTAACAATATCTAGGAGATGGTTGAATAGATTGTCGTTGCGTCTGTAGCTAATAAAGACCTTTACCAGGGTGTTGCCATTTTCATCTTTTTCAACCCCTAGCATGGACTGCTGCTGGCTCATGGGTTCCTCCGTTTTGCCGACTGCTGTTATTTGACGATGCTGCCCTTGGCGATGCGGGCTGAGAGGGCGACGATGATTCGGTCGTAGGCGTAGACGTCCTTGCCCAGCAAGAATCCACGGGCGCCGAGTATGTCGTTGTCGGGTGTCATGTAGGCGTGACGCATGAGGGGCTCAGATTTATTCGTGCCTTCGGGCTTGTCTTCGGGCTTCTCCCCTTTAAGAAAAAGACCGACGCTATATGCGCGCCTGCGCTGATCCCTCTCGTCCTCTCTGGTGCCGTGCCCCAGCTCGGTCATACCTATTGCCTGACTGTAAGCGAGCCAGCGCTCGTGCTCTATATCGCCCAATAGGCAGATAGTTTTAATTCTTCTGCGATAATTGGCTTCATTGTTGGCGAAGGTCTCCAATGTATCGCCTTTCTTTTTATTTTCGAGTAGGTATTGTCTTACCAGATGACCATTGTCTAGGCCTTCGCTTCTTCCGCCTTCTAGTTTCGCCAGATAGTCGTTTTCGAGCGTATCGATGGTTTCCGATAGACCAACCGACCAAAAGCGACTGGGAAGATACGCGGCCGACGCGCGACTGCTGCATTTGTTCCACTCGTTCTTGTTGAATTTGTCGCGCGCCATATCGTCTGTCATGGAGGCATCATAGCTGACGGTGGCATGGTCAAAGTTGCACATCTCATATACCGCATTGAGCTGTATGGCGCGCTGTTCAAGCTTATTATTGAGGAGATTGTCGTAGGTAAAGAAAGCCTTGCGAGAACCAAAGGGATGCATGATTCCGACGATGAGGCGCTTTTCCTTTTCGGTACTTGTTTCGGTCATGGCGAGCTTTCTTAAGGCTTTAAGAATCTCTTCGCTTTCGATATGAGGACAAATTACAGGGCGCTGCTTCATGTAGTTGGGAGTGCCATGCTCGACAAAGCGGTTGAAAATCTGCCGTTGCAACATAAGGGAGCATGAGAGGTTCTGGCTGCAGCTGCCCGTGGTTACAAAGGCATAAACGAATGCGTTATCGGGCAGCAGGACACAACTGTCATCACATGCCACGCGCTTGCTCTGAAGGTCGTAGTGCAGAGCTGCGACGCTGTTGCCTGCCATAAGGCGGTCAAGCGTGATTGAGGGGGCGCTGGCCTCGATAAAACGCACCGTAGGTGTCCCGTCTTTGATCTCACCGAGCATTTCGGGATATCGTGCCGCCTCGCGCTCGACGATTTCGTGGGCATTAGGATCGACGATCACAATGCTGAGCTTTACCTGTGGCAGACGGCCCATCCAGTATGCGGTGCGTGCCGCCTGCATACCGTAATCTCCTGCGCCAATTACGAGCACTGTGAGGTTTTGGAGCTTGGTGCTGTCGTCGCGGGTGATGTCGACAGGAGCAAGCCATCTGAAAAGGGGTGCCTCGTCCAGAACGTTGTAGATTTCGTTTTGCGTACGAGAAACCAGGTGCAGATTGACGTTTTTTGGATAGGGCTTGATGGCATCAAAAACTCTCGGGTCGTCGGGGTTGCTGTGAAGACAATGCAGCGTGATCTCAAAAGGTGGCTCGTCGGTTTGGAACTGCTGGTTAAGCAGGTACTGCTGGTTAAGCGTCTCGAGCATGTCGATCGTTGTGCTTACATTTCGCTCGGTTTTTTCGGAAGTTGCAACGATGTCGATATGTTTAGTGCATCTTGATCGAGTTCGATCGGTAGTGGTCTTCAGGACATCGGCTGCGCCGTCTTCGGTGAAGGCGTAGCGTACATATCCTTGGCAGAGGTTGCGCAGTATACGCTGGCGGTCGCCGTCCTCGTCGCAGTCAAGACAGAAGACGAGAGCGATGTCGCCGCCGTTGGCCTTATTGAGCTTTCCATCTTTGATGTCGTTGACGATATCGCGCGTGAGCAACTCAGTGTTGGCGTCAACGCTTTCAAAGACAATCACATGGTTGGCATGCTTGAGGTGATGCTTGATCACGCTGCCCGAGAGGCGTGTGACGACGGCGTTGAAGGCAAGTAGGCCAACTTCAACGGGAAGGGCAATGATGTATGCGAGTGTTAGCAGCGAATAGAACAGGCGGCATGCTTGGTTGGGGATGACGCCGTTGACGACCGATGTTATATCGGTAAGGCCAGTCTGGATGGTTGTTGTCCAGCCGACTGTGAATAGGTTGGTGATGAACCAGCTGATATAATTCCAGCTCCCTGGTTCCCAGCCCTCGCCAAGGTCGGATGAAAAGCATTGCTCCCAGGTAACGGGCGCGAACAGGAAAAGGGCTCCAATGGCAAGGACGATGAAGGCGACGAGGCGACGATCATAATCTATTTCATGGCCAAAGAACCTGTACTGATGACTGTGGAGCTCCAGGAAGACAGAGCAACAGAGTGCGACGAAAGCGATCAGGGGCGCTAGGGTCCATAAGATTTCAGCCAAAGTAGTAACCTCCTAGGATTAGAGGGCAGTGTGAGCAAATGGGCATATCTTCCCACCGCCTACGTAAACATGCGATCTCTCAGCTCGGCCGCCTCGTTAATCTCGACGTTGGTGCGGCCTTGGAGATCTTCGGTGCGCTTGCTGGTGAGCTTGCCGTCCTTTAGCCCGTAGGTGGTGTACTGAACGATTGCGCCGGCGGTTTCGGCTGCCTGACGTAGGGGCTCGTAGGTGTCGGTTTGCTCGCACCATGCATAGAAATCATCAACGGTGGCGTTGGGATTGCCACTAAGGAGTCGATACCATTCGCGTCCAAAGCTGCCAAGGACCGAGAACGTCTTTTTCTCGACAAGCTTGTCGCCCTTGTATTTGTAGTCCAGCGTGAGGTCCACCAGATAGGCGGCTCCCGTTTCAAAGGCGTTCTCGTTGCCCTGATGACCGATGACCTCGGCCTCCGGATAGTACTTACCAATAAACTCGGCGGCATCGCCTTCGTAATCGGCAACGATGCGCACGCTCTGCACCTTGCCCCGCTTGTACGTGTAGTGCAGGATGCGCAGCAGTCGCTCCTGCCAAAACGCATAGGAAAACAGGTGGTCGACAAAGTGCGGCTTCTCAAGCCGATTGGCCTGATCCATCCAAACGGTTTGGAACAGTTGGTAGTCGGCCTGCGGCTCGCCCGTGACCTCGCGGAACCACTGTACGGCGACGTCGGCGGGGATATAGAACGATAGTCGCTCCTGCGGAGTACCGCTCTTGGTCGTTTTGGCGCGCAGGGGAATCTCGACCTCGTAGCCAGAACCGTCGTCCGTTCCGCAGTTTAAAACGGGCGGCAGCATAAACTGGCAGGGGCCCTCGTCGCATACGCGCATCGGCTGGGGGCTTACAGGTTGCCCGTCAAACTCCATCTCGATGTCTGTGTCGTCTTCTTCGTCCTCGTCATCATCTTCGATGCCAAGGTCGTAGCCGGTGTAGTAGTCATCCAGGTGTCGTTCGTTTACATTTCGCCCGTTTACGACGTCAAAGACGGTAACGCCCGTCATGCGGTCGCAATACTTTGCGACTTCAAAGAGGTTGCAGCTCTCCTCGGGCGTAAAGTTATCCATGCGGTGCAGGAACTCGGTAGCACATTCCTCGGGATCATAGCCGTCCATGTCGCTGTCACCGACCCAAAAGTTGGGATCACGATTGCTTTTGAAGTACCACCAGTACCAGACGGGGCAGAATACCGCATTTACGCCAAAAAAGACTTTCTGGATGATGTTGCCGTTGCCGTCGAACTTGTAATCGAGCGGCAAGTTAACAACCGGATCGTTTGATGTGTCACGCGCCATGGTGTGCTCCCTGCGATGATTTGTGTTGCGCGTGCAGGCCAGATTCGATGCATCTGGCCTGCACGCGCCTGTTACTTCGCATACTAGGCCGCCTGCGCTGCATTCTGTTGCGCAACATCGTGGACGGCGCGGTTCGACGTCCAGGGCCGATGCCGCGCAACAGATATATGGCTTGGCCGTGCCAATCGCTCTCTAGTAGCGCGCCGAGCGCTGGGCGTTGCCCGGGTTGTAGCCCGCCCAGGCGGCGATGACGTCCGACTCAACGACGCTCGTTGCAATGTTGATAAAGCTGCCGGTACGGGGCAGGTCGGTGTGGAAGTCTTCGAGCAGGTTGGGCTGGAACCTAAAGTCCTCAAAGTTGATGGTGTTGGGGTTGTAGAGCTGACAAGTACCATCCTCGGTAGAGATCGGGCCAACCATGTAAACGGCCTTGTGCTCTACGACCTCGGTATCGTCGACGTCAATCACCTCTCCGCGATCGTGCGCGGCAGCGGCGTGCTCCATGAGCTCGAGGAATCGGTCGGCTTCGGCGCGGCAGAGTACGCAGCGCGAGAAGAGCACCGTAAGGGCATAACCCGTTTTACGACCCAGTTTTTCTCGCAGCTCGCCAAATCGTTGCGACTGCTCCGGGGTCATGCGCGTCTTGGATGGCGCGGTCTGCTTGAGTCCGCACGTCTTAAGGAACATCGCGTTGCCCTTGCGCAGGGCGCTCATGGCGGCAGAGTCGCTTTTTGCCGCGGAGACGTCGATGCGTCCTCCCTCGGGAATCTGCTTATAGCGAGAGAAGCCCTTCTCGCCCTCGACGGGCATCCAGTGCGTAATGACGTCATTATCCACTACGCTAAAGCGGCACGTAAAGGGCGCGCCGATTGCCGGTGCCTCGCCGTAGAACTTTACGCGTACGGCTTGGTCGGTATCCGCCATCCACATCATAAAGCGATGGCTATTGTCGCCGTCATGGCTCCGGAGCTTTGCAATAAGGTAGCAAACCGAGTCGCAACGGCTTTCGAGTGCGGCGCCTCTTCCGGTGGCAATGGCGCTTATACCCTGGGCCTTGAGCTCGATGTCGCGGTGCAGCGCGTTGAGCTCTTCGGATGTCAACAGGTCTTGGCCGAGAAGCCCCGCGACAAGCGCGCCGACTTCTATGTCGGTAGTAAGGGCGGCGTCGATAACCTTGCGGTGCGCTTGGTGGCTTGCATAAGCCGGCATAGGTTTGCGGCCTGTGGCAAATCCAAATGGGTCGCGGATCTGGTCGCCGCCGCGATAGAGCGGCTCTAAAAAGAACATGTTCATGTCGTTTCGCTTGCCCTGCTTTTGACCGTAGGCATCGAGGGAATTCCAGACATGCTTCTCTGCAATGGGGTTCATCCACAGGCTGATTTTCGATTTTTCTGCCGAGGAGGTCGAAGTGCTCTTTTTGGAGCTTGCGGCGGGACGAGAAACCGGTTTCTGGTATCCAGCGGGGAGAACTTGCTCAAGATCGAATTTTTTAAGCAGCCTAACGTAGACTCCGACCGATGCTTCTTCTGCCATTTCCGCCATGACCGACTGCGAAGGGTCATCGACAAAGGAAATGCGCGTTTTGCCATCATCGGAGACCGCCTGGCAGTAGCCGCATCGAAGTGCAACGTAGCCTTCGTTTTCGCTGCCACGGTCAAAGTACATCTGCTCTTTGCAGCCGAGTGTGCCGGGGACGAATGCGGTCGGGTTTGCTATGTCGGGGATCGTAATGGCAGCGCCGGTCGCGCGTTTGAGCTCATCGAAATACTCGACGTACAGCGGAATGTTGTAGTGCTGGACTAGTGCCTCGAGAACGATGGCGTTGGGCACGGAGTGCGCCACGCGATAGCGCACGGAGTTATAGCCCCATTCGACATCGGTTGCATCATCGGGGATTCCGTGACCCACCATGGTCCTCAGGACCTCATCGGGTGAGTCAAACGTGCTATCGGGCGTACCGCAAATCGCCTGGAGTGAGAACCCGCCAAAGCACTTTTCGAGATCATTGCGGATATACTCGCAGCAGTCATGATTGGGAAAGACGATGCGAAACGTCATCGCGCCCATGGCCTGGGACATGTAGACGTCGCTTGACTCCTGGGCTTGCGTCTCGGCCGACTTCTTTTTGCGTTTGCTTGCCGCAGAAGACGATTTTTTGCGCGAGGGCGCCGGCTGGGGCTCCTCTTGGGCGCCAAACTGGTCCTTGAGAAAGTCGAAGTACAGGGACACGTTTCCGCGCTGCGCATACGAACGCATGATGGGGTCGGTGGTGTCCTCAAAGTACTTTTGGCTTCCGTCGGGCATGGACATGGTTCCCATGCCGCAGCGGAATAGGGTGTCGGTGGCACCGTCGAACCCCTCCGGGAAATACACCCAGCAGCTCTTGTCGACCACGTTTGCAAACGAGACGCTATCGCCCTGCGCATCGGCGATCACGGCGCCGGCAGCGAGCTCATCGGCATCGGTGTACTCGTAGTAGACGGGAATGCCGATCATCTTGGAGATGGTCTTGGCAACCTCCAGCGAGGGGATGCCGTTGTATTCGTACTGGAGCGAGTTGTAGCCCCAGACGACGTTGGTGACCTCTTCGCCGTCGGACCCGCAGGTTTCCAGGGCGGCATTGGTGGCGTCGGTCGGATCCATGTGCTGGAAGTCCTCGTAATCGGGGATCACGGCAGCAAAGCAGAACTCGCCATAGTCTCGCTCCAGGGCAGCTTTGGCCTGCATGCAGATATCGTGGTTGGGAAACACGATGCGATTGACAATCTGGTTGATCGAGATCCCTCGGTCGGTATCTTGAAGCAGATGCTCAAAAATCTCGTCCATCGTTCCTTCTTTCGTATGCGGTGGAAGCCCACGATCCCGGTTTTAGGGCTCGTGGCTTTGCTAACCCGAACGCTACCGCCCCGATGGGCGAGAACGTTGCGCAACATCCGCGAGTGCGCAAATTGCAATGCGGAACGGTCTGTGCTGGGGCGTTTTGAGAGCGGATCCGTCTCGTTCCCGGCAATGTTGCGCAACGTCTGCTCGGTATGGATTTCTACACTTGGGTTGTCCAAAAGGGATTCGGTTCTTGAATGAGGGATGAACGATGAGCAGGAACTCTTATTACGATGACGATATGTCCGAAGAAGATTACGAGCGGGTCATGGAGCATATGTACGAGCTTGAGTGCGAACTCGAGGAGCCTCATGACGCTCGCACCGACCAGTTGATTCGCGAGGAGCTCGAGGATCTTTCGAGTGCCATGTTGTTTGAGCCGGTGGTCAAAAACGGTGAGTACCTTGGTGAGCGCGACCATGTGCCCGGGTATTGGACGGATCGTCGCGATTTGGAGTCCGAGTCTTCAGGCGCTTCGAGCGATGTCGACGAGGTGGAAAAGGATGAGCCGTTTGATTTGATCGGCTATCAGGGTTCTTCTTCGGGTGGCTCGGTACTCGACATGTTTACTCCCATTTTAAGGAGTCGCGTGTTCTGGATCTTCATCGCGTTTTTGGTGTTTATCGGCCTGCTCGACATGTTCTACGACAGTTTTATTGTTCCTTCGGGCTTCGCTATTAGCCGCATCAATTTCCAGGGCTTGGTGCTGCTGGCGATTGTCGTTGCATGCATTGCCCTGAGGCGTCGTCGCCGTTAACGGCGGTATTGACGCAGTTTCCGATGTTGCGCAACAGGTTATCTGGACAGCGGCGTATGCTCGGGTTGTCCTGAAAGCGAGAGAAAGGACAGGACAATGGCTGAGGTTGAAGTAAGGGCTTTGGGTCCCGACGACGTCGACGATATGGTCGATCTGGACGAGCAGTCGGGCTACGAGGTCTATGACGCATGGGCGGACTATGTTGAGGACGAGGACGAGGAGAACTGTTACCTCTGGGGCGTCTTTGCCGATGATGAGCTGGTCGGTTTTTGCGTAACGGGCGGTGCAGATGACCCCGACCTGCCGGATGCCGTTACGGAGCATCCGCTCAACAAGTACCTGGCGACGTTTTTGAGCCATGTGTATGTTGACCCCGACTACCGCGGTAACGGCTATGGCGCGCACCTGGTGCACGACGCCCTGTTGGGATACTGGGAGAGCGAGGGCCATCAGGAGCCTGCATTCCTGGATCTGAGCGAATATCTCTTTGACGATCCTGATGCGGATCCGATTAAGCTCGCGCATCTGCTCATCGACTTCTTTGGCAAGAACGGGTTTGAGCCCATTCCCGACGATGACCACGACATCACCTACACCTGCATGGTCTTGGATCCCAAGAACTTTAAGGATCCGGACGCGGAGTAGGGGCTGCGATCTGTTGGTTTAGCTTCCCTAGTTGGTGTTTGACGGGGCCGGACGTTCCAGTTGTGATGGCTGGACGTCCGGTCCTTTTTGTGGCCTGTCGGGTTTGGTGATCGGTACGTTTATCTCGATCTGTAACATCTGGCGGGGGATACGGGGTCTAGTTGTTACAGATTGAGATGTTAGCCAAGGGGCTGACTGAATGTCTCGATCCGTAACAGTAGGAACCCGGTTTTGTCTCGTAACTGTTACAGATTGAGACGATCGGCCCAGGCTCGCCCGTCCGCCTCGTCATCTGTGGTTTACGTGGGGGCATGTGAAGCACGGGTATACTAACCGGCGGCGAATCTGCTCCATCGCTTAGAGCTGCTGCGTCTGGACGGCGCGCGATAGGGCTGCCAAAGCGATCGCCAGCGTGCTGAGCAACGTCCTCTCTGTGCGCACCCGTTTTTGTATGTATTAGCGCACTACCAAGCACGCCCGCGCGGCCGTATGCTGTGCCCATTGCGCGTGCAGATAAGGAACAACAACATATGCGTAATTCTGTATCCGACGTCACCGACGCCGAGATCCTGGACGAGACCCGCGAGGCCATGACCCAGGCTGCCTTCGATGCTGCCGACGAGGCCAGCGCCGCCGAGACCGTCGAGTCTGCGACCGAGAGCCTTCCCGCCTTTGACGAGCTGGGCCTTTCCGACGAGATGCTTCGTGCGATCGAGAACCTGGGCTACACGGCCCCGACGCCCGTGCAGGCCGGTTCGATTCCTGTGGTGCTCGAAGGCCGCGACCTGCTTGCCGCCGCTCAGACCGGCACCGGCAAGACGGCCGCCTTTTTGCTGCCGACCATGAACAACCTGGAGCACATCGCTCCGCCCAAGCCTGTGCGCGAGCGCAGCGGCCGCAACCGTCGTCGCGGTGCTAAAAAGCCCGAGGGCAACGGCCGCGGCCCCTTGATGCTCGTCATCACCCCTACGCGCGAGCTTGCCCAGCAAATCGACGAGGTCGCAAGCAAAATCGCCGACGTCACCGGCCATGTCGCCGTGACCGTCGTGGGCGGCGTGAGCTACAAGCCACAGACCGCTGCTCTCAAGTACGGCTGCGATATCCTGGTCGCCACGCCGGGCCGTCTGGTCGATCTGATCGAGCAGGGTGCCTGCCACCTGGGCGAGGTCAAAGTGCTGGTACTCGACGAGGCCGACCGCATGCTCGACATGGGCTTTTTGCCCGCCGTCCGCCGCATTGTGCGCGAGACGCCGGCCGAGCGTCAGACGCTGCTGTTCTCGGCGACCCTCGACGAGGAGGCCGTGGGTGAAATCACCGACCTGGTGAGCGACCCGGCCCGCGTGGAGATCGCGCCCGCCACGTCGACCGCCGATACCGTCGATCAGTTTGTGTTCCCGGTGTCCATCGAGGCCAAGAACAACCTGCTGCCCGAGTTCCTCAAGAAGGAGGGTCCGGAGCGCACTATCGTCTTTATGCGCACCAAGCACCGCGCCGACAGCTGCTGCCGTCGTCTGGAGCGTAAGGGCATCAAGGCCGCCGCGATTCACGGCAACCGCAGCCAGGCCCAGCGCGAGCGTGCCCTTTCGGCCTTCCGCGACGGCACCGTCGACGTGCTGGTGGCAACCGACGTGCTCGCCCGCGGCATCGACATTAGCGACGTGCGCTACGTTGTGAATTTTGACGTGCCGGCCGAGCCGACTGACTATATCCACCGCATTGGCCGTACGGGCCGCGCCGGCGAGCTGGGCTGGGCCATTACGTTTGTGACCGAGCAGGACGTGGACGAGTTCTACGAGATTGAGAAGCTCATGGACAAGACCGCCGACATCTACGAGGCCGGCGACCTGCACGTGGGCCCCAATCCGCCCGCGGTTGATCCCGAGCGCGACCCTGCGGCCTTTAAGGTGAAGAAGAAGACCAAGCGAGGCAAGTCCAAGAGCAAGAAGAAGCTTGAGCAGGCGCGTCGCGACGGCAAGCGCAACGGCGACGATTACGGTGATGTGGCCGGTCGTTCCAACCGCGGTCGTGACGAGCGTCGCGGCGACGGCGAGCGTCCGAGCCGTCCCAAGCGCGGCGGCAAGACCCGCGTGCGCGAGGGCGTTCAGGCTCGCGTGGACGAGGCTGTGGAGAGCGTGGCCCGCGAGGTGGCTGCCGAGGAGCGCGGCGGTGCTGCTGTCGTCGAGCAGGCCCCGCGCGGCAACCGTGCCGAGCGCCGTGCCAAGCAGTTCCAGGGCGAGGCACACCGCCGTCGTCGTGAGGACGAGGACCGTGGAGGTCGTCGCCGTGTCGAGCGCGAGGACGAGGGCCGCGGTTCGCGTGGCGGCAAACGCGGTGCGGGCGACCGTCGTCGTTTCGGTCGCGATGGCGAGCGCGGCGGGCGCAATGAGCGCCGTGGCGGCGAAGGCCGTGGTGAGCGTAGCACCCGCGGCGGCGAGTCCCGTGGCGGCAAGCGCTTTGACGAGCGCGGAGGCCGCGAGGGCGGCCGCGGTGGTGAGCGTCGCGAGGGCGCTCGTGGCAACGGTGGCCGCAGCGGCGCCGGTCGTTCGAATGAGTCGCGCGATCGTCGTGATCCGCGTGCCAGCCGCGATCGTCGCGATGACTGGCGCAACTACGACGATACCCGCGAGGGGCGTCGCGGCGGCTACCGTGGTGGCCGCGGCGGCAACCAGGCCGGTTCCCGTGGCGGCCGCGCCGGCGGTCGCGATAACCGTGGCAGCTATGGTAACAGCCGTGGCGGCAAGCGCGGCGGCAGCTCCCGTCGTCCCGGTGACGGCGGCGGCAAGCGCAAATAGCATACGCATCGCCCACTAGAGCGAGGTGAACCAAGGGCCCTGAGCAACTACGCTCGGGGCCCTTTTTGTTTGCCGTATCCGATCGCTAGTTCAAATGTGATTTCCTCGGGAATGCATCTAGAAGATGCCGTGGGCCTGTTTCCTGCCATGCGGCAATGGGTCCCATGGGGTGTGCCGTGCATTTTTTGGAGTATTCAGCAG
>OIDM01000454.1_pt1 | contig 15181 bp, 8 predicted proteins | sample 1581531 | NCBI WGS metagenome assembly OIDM01 (sample SAMEA3882549, study PRJEB24775) | human gut metagenome | biome: human-associated habitat; feature: intestine environment; material: feces | place: Netherlands | collected 2009/2010
CACCATCGTTGCCGCGATCTTGCTGTTTGTGGGCGCCGGCATCAGCTTTAAGTCCACGCCGGGCGCCATCAAGACCGGTATCGTCGTGCTGATTCCCAAGCTGGTCGTCGCAGCGGCTCTCGGCCTAGGCGTGGCATATTTCTTTAACGACAACTTCCTGGGTCTGAGCTCCGTGTCTATCATCGGCGGCATTACGTTTTGCAACATGGCGCTCTATACGGGCATCATGGGCGAGTTCGGCGATGAGTCCGAGCAGGGCGCCGTCGGTATCCTGTTCTTTACGGCCGGCCCCGCCGTCACGATGATCGTCCTTGGTGTTTCGGGTCTTGCCAACATCCCTGTCGGTACTATCATCGGCTCCATTTTGCCGCTCGTTATCGGCATGGTTCTGGGCAACCTGTTCCCGTTTATCAAGAACCTGCTGGTTCCCGGCGCCAATCCCGCGATCGCTGTAATTGGTTTTCAGCTCGGTGCGTCCATGAGCCTTTCGAGCTTCATCGCCGGTGGTATTTCCGGCATCTTGCTGGGCCTTGTCACGCTGTTTGTCGTCGGTCCCATCACCTTTGCGTTCGAGCGCCTGTGCGGTGGTAACGGCAAGGCTGCCGTGGCTTGTTCCACCATCGCCGGCACGGCTATGACCACGCCGGTTGCTCTCGCCGAGGTCGCGCCGCGCTACGCCGAGCTTGCGCCCACCGCGTACGCCCAGATCGCCACTGCCGTTATCATCACGGCAATCATGGCTCCGATTCTGACCGGCTGGGTCGACAAGAAGTTCTGCCAGGGCAAGGAGGACCTGTCGCCTGCCGGTGTCGAGGCCATCGAGGAGGCCGTCGCGACCGACATCGATGGCGAGTAACGGCCGTTACCGATAATTGATTCCGGCGTGCAATTCGCGCCGTCCGAGCGCCCGAACAGAAACTGTTTTGCAGTGATGTTCGGGCGCTTTGCTGTGATTCCCTTTACCCCTGCGGAGTAAAGGGGTGTTTATTGCCCTGATTCGAATTGGGCGATTCTGACCATTCGGATATTGAAGGGATGGCGTCTAGTGGTTAAGGCACTCAAGATTGAGATATTCCTGCTATGCATGATTGTTCTTATCGGGCTTGCCGCGCGAAGTCGTCGCTCCTTGTTCTCGAGCACCCTGCAGCTATTGTTTAGCATGCTTGGCTACACCTCTGCCGCGTACATATTATTCGATATGATCTGGACGCTTTCGGATGGTGCGGACGGCACGTTGGGTATTGCTGCCAACTAGATTTCCAACGCGGTTTCGTTTTCGCTCTTTGCCATCGCGTGTCTCATTTGGTTTATCTATTCCGAGACGATGCAGGGCTCTCGCCTTGTGACCTCGCGCTATAGGGTGGTGCTTGTAACGTTGCCTACGGCTCTGGTGGTCGTGCTGGCTTTTACCAGTTACTGGACGCACGCCTTGTTCTATATCGATTCGCAGGGCGTGTATCGTCGCGGCTTTGCCTATATGATCCAGCCCATTGTCAGCTACTGTTACGTTATACATACGTCCCTGCATGCGTTTGTGCAATCTCGCAGGGTCGAGAGCCTGCAGACGAAGGCTATCTATCGAACCTTGGCATTTTTCGCCATTCCGGCCCTGGTGGGCGGTACCTTTCAGATCGTATACTCGGTGCCTGGCCTTTGTGTCGGCATAATGATTAGCATGTTGCTGCTCTACATTATCTGCCAGGAGCAACTCATCTCGACCGACCCGTTGACTGGCCTCAACAATCGCAACCGTTTTGAGACCTATATGCTGTCGCTCTTCTCAAATGTGGATCAGGCCGAAGATGTGTATCTGCTCATGATGGACGCCGACGGCTTTAAGCAGATTAACGATCGCTATGGGCATGTGGAGGGCGACCACGCTCTTCAGGTCATATCCGCTGCGCTCAAAGAAGTCTGCTCGGCGTCTGGTGGCTTTATTGCACGTTATGGTGGCGATGAGTTCGTGGTGCTCCAAAAGGCAGCAGCGGAACAGGACATCATAGATCTGTGTTCGGCGATTAACGACGAGCTCGCGCGCGCCGAGGTTCCGTATCTGCTGCGGATGTCCATCGGCTACGCACGGGTTGGTGATGGCGTCGATACCTGGCAAGACTTGCTTCGCGCTGCCGACGCGGAACTCTACCGCGTCAAGGCCGAGAAAAAGAAAGCCGGCGCCCAGATACGCTAGAAAAAAGGGCGCACGACCGTTGCGATGGTCGTGCGCCCTTTTTGCGTTTGCGGGGGCCACCGGCCATAACGCCCAGGCGCGGTGCGGCAAGACGAGCGTCTGCCGCCGCGGCTCGGTACGAAATCAACGAGAATCAGTGTGCTCCATTGAGCTAAAGTGTGCGAACGCCCTCTTTAAAAAGGTGAGCTCGCTAGGCTTTTTTGGGTTTGTTGACGATGATGATGCCGCCGCAGACCAACAGCAGGGCAACGATGACGGTAATGGGGCTCGTGCCAGCGCCCTCGCCGAGCAGCAGCGCGCTCAGCAGCACACCAAAGACGGGGTTCATAAACCCAAAGACCGAGACGCGGCTGACGGGGTTGACGGCAAGCAGGCGCGACCACAGCGAGTAGGCGACCGCGGAGATAAGCGCCATGTAGATGATGAGCGCGATGGCGGGGGCAATCGCCGTGGGGGAGAGCGCGCCACCCATCAAAAAGCCGATGGCGGTGAGGACCAGGCCGCCGACCAAGAACTGCCACCCGGCAAGCAAGACGCCGTCGTGCTCACGCGAGAAGATACCGATCAGGCAGGTCGAAAGGGCACCCGCGACGGTGGAGGCTAGGATAAAACCCTCGCCGTCGAGCGTAAAGCCAAAGGTGCCGTCCGCGCCCGAAAGGTTGACGAGCGCGACGCCGGCAAAGCCCAGCGCACAGCCAAGCACCTTGGCCGCATTGAGCTTCTCGGTGTGAAATGCCAGGGCGGCAAAGAGGATTGCGAGGAAGTTGGCGCTGGCCTCGATGATGGAGCTCGACATGGCGCTGGCGCGCGAGAGGCCCAGGTAGAAAAAGAAGTACTGCCCGATAGTCTGGAAGAGCGACAAGATGCAGATGGGCTTGATATCGCGCGCTTGCGGAACGAGCGGTCGGCGCTGGGCCACGCTCATGCCAACAATGACCAGCATGCCGGCAAGGGTGAAGCGCAGGCCCGCGAAGAGCAGCTGCGAGGCGCTGTCGTGCGCGGGAATACCAAAGAGGCCGTAGCCGATCTTGATGCAGGGGAAGGCGGAGCCCCAGAGCGCGCAGCAAACGAGACAGCCCAGGATGAGTCCGGGCAGGGTGGCGAGATACGGCTTGCGGCTTTCCATGATGTCCTTCTCCTATACGCGCAAAGCAAAAAAGAACCCGCCACCGGGGGTGCCGGTAGCGGGTGTTGTTACCCGAGGGGATTGTACCCGATGGAAACGTATTAAGCGAAGTAGGCTACGCCGCTCTCAAAGATCGGCATGAATTTGTCGCCGGGGACATGCTCGGGCACGTTGCAGTACAGGTTGTCGCCGCGACGCTCGGCATGGCCCATCTTGCCCAGGACACGGCCGTCGGGGCTCGTGATGCCCTCGATGGCGAGTGCGGAGCCGTTGGGGTTGACGGAAAGGTCCATGCTGGGTTTGCCGTTCTCGCCCACGTACTGCGTGGCGACCTGGCCGTTGGCGATCAGCTGGGCGAGCACTTCGTCATTGGCGACAAAGCGGCCCTCGCCGTGGCTGATGGCGACGGTATAGGGGTCGTCCAGGCTGCACTGCGACAGCCACGGGGACAAGTTGGACGAGATGCGGGTGCGCACCAGACGGCTCTGGTGGCGACCGATGGTGTTGAACGTCAACGTGGGCGCATCGGGCGTGGCGTCGACGATGTCGCCGCAGGGCACCAGGCCGAGCTTGATCAGGGCCTGGAAGCCGTTGCAGATGCCCAGCATCAGGCCATCGCGGGCCTTGAGCAGGTCGCGGACTGCCTCGGTGACCTCGGGAGCGCGGAAGAACGCCGTGATGAACTTGGCAGAGCCGTCGGGCTCGTCGCCGCCCGAGAAGCCGCCGGGGATCATAACGATCTGGCTTGCACGGATGCGGCGGGCAAGCTCGTGGGTGCTCTCGGCGACGGCCTCGGGCGTGAGGTTGTTGATCACGAAGGTGTCGGCCTCGGCACCGGCGGCACGGAAGGCGCGGGCGCTGTCGTACTCGCAGTTGTTGCCGGGGAACACGGGGATGATCACGCGCGGGCGGGCGATCTTGGCGCCGCCGTACACGTGGATATCCTTGGCGCGGAAGTCGATGGTCTCGACCTCGGGGGTCTCGCCGGCGCTGCGGTAGGCGAAGACGCCCTCGATGCCGCTCTCCCAGGCCTCCTGGAGCTCGGCGAGCTCGATGACCTCGGAGCCGGTGTCGATGACATAGCCCTCGACGGTGGTGCCCAGGGGCTCGACGACAACGCCGTCGGCGACCTCGGGCAGCTCGGCGTCCTCGGCGAGCTCGACGATAAAACTGCCGTAGAGCGGGGTGAAGAGGCTCTCCACGTCTACATCCTCGGCAAGCTCGATACCGATCTGGTTACCGACGCACATCTTAAAGAGGCTCTCGGCGCCGCAGCCGTAGCCGGGCGTGGATATGGCCAGGGCGTTGCCGGTAGCAGTGAGCGCCTCGACGGCGTCAAACGCGGCGAGCAACTGCTGGGCGTCGGGACGGTAGTCCTCGCCATAGGTGGCGGGGGCGATACGGACGACGCGATGTGTGAGACCCTTGAACTCGGGGGAGACGGCGCGGGCCGCCTTGCCCACAGCGACAGCGAAGCTGATCAGGGTCGGCGGAACGTTGAGCTCGCCGGCCTCGTCCTCAAACGAGCCGCTCATGGAATCCTTGCCGCCGATGGCGCCGGCACCCAGGTCGACCTGGGCCATGAGGGCGCCCAGGACGGCCGCCATGGGCTTGCCCCAACGCTCGGCCTCGGTGCGCAGGCGCTCAAAGTACTCCTGGAAGGAGAGGTAGGCGCGCTTGTGCTCAAAGCCGGCGGCAACGAGCTTGGCAATGGACTCGACCACGGACAGGTAGGCGCCCGCAAACTGATCGGCCTCCATCAGATAGGGGTTGAAGCCCCATGCCATGGCGCTCGCCGTGGTGGTCTCGCCGTCCACGGGGAACTTGGCGACCATGGCAGAGCTCGGGGTGAGCTGCGTCTTGCCGCCAAAGGGCATGAGCACGGTCGCGGCACCGATGGTGGAGTCGAAGCGTTCGGAAAGGCCCTTGTTGGAAGCGACGTTGAGGTCGGTGACGAGCGAGGTCATGCGCTCGGCGAGCGTGGTGCCGGCCCAGCTGGGCTGCCACACGCTGCGGGCGCAGACGTGGGCGACCTGGTGCTTGGGCGCACCGTTGGAGTTGAGGAACTCGCGGGACAGATCGACGATGGCAACGCCGTTCCAGGCCATGCGCATGCGCGGCTCGGCGGTAACCTCGGCGATGACGGTTGCCTCCAGGTTCTCCTCGGCGGCGTAGCCCATGAACTCCTCGACGTCACCGTCGGCGACGGCGCAGGCCATGCGCTCCTGGGACTCGGAAATGGCGAGTTCGGTGCCGTCCAGGCCGTCGTACTTCTTGGTTACGGTATCAAGGTCGACATACAGGCCGTCGGCAAGCTCGCCCACGGCGACCGAGACGCCGCCGGCGCCAAAGTCGTTGCAGCGCTTGATCAGACGGCAGGCATCGCCGCGACGGAACAGACGCTGCAGCTTGCGCTCGACCGGGGCGTTGCCCTTCTGGACCTCGGCACCCGAGGTCTCGATGGACTCGGTGTTCTGGGTCTTGGAGGAGCCGGTGGCGCCACCGATGCCGTCACGGCCGGTGCGGCCGCCCAGCAGGATGATCTTGTCGGTGGGGGCGGGGCACTCGCGGCGCACGTGGTTTGCCGGGGTAGCGCCCACGACGGCGCCAACTTCCATGCGCTTGGCCACGTAACCGGGGTGATAGAGTTCGTTGACCTGACCGGTGGCAAGGCCGATCTGGTTGCCGTAGCTGGAGTAGCCGGCGGCGGCAGTGGTCACGAGCTTGCGCTGCGGCAGCTTGCCCTCGAGCGTCTCGGAAACCGGGACGGTGGGGTCACCGGCGCCGGTGACACGCATGGCCTGGTACACGTAGCTGCGGCCCGAGAGCGGGTCGCGGATGGCGCCGCCCACGCAGGTGGCGGCACCGCCGAAGGGCTCGATCTCGGTCGGGTGGTTGTGGGTCTCGTTCTTAAACAGGAACAGCCAGTCCTGGTCCTCGCCGTCGACATCGACCTTCACCTTGACGGTGCAGGCGTTGATCTCCTCGGATTCGTCGACATCGGTCATGACGCCGGTCTTCTTGAGGTACTTGGCGCCGATGGTGCCCATGTCCATGAGGCAGACGGGCTTGGCGTCGCGGCCGAGTTCGTGGCGCATCTCCATGTAGCGGTCGAAGGCTTGCTGCACCACGGCGTCGTCGATCGTCACGTCGTCCAGGACGGTGCCGAAGGTGGTGTGGCGGCAGTGGTCGGACCAGTAGGTGTCGATCACGCGGATCTCGGTGATGGTGGGGTCGCGGTCCTCATCGCGGAAGTACTGCTGGCAGAAGGCGATGTCTGCCTCGTCCATGGCAAGGCCGCGCTCGGCGATAAAGGCGGCAAGGCCGGCCTCGTCGAGCTCGCGGAAACCGTCGAGCACCTCGACGGGCTGCGGCTCGGGTGTCTCCATGTACAGCGTTTCGGGCAGGTCGAGCGAGGCGATGCGCGCCTCGACGGGGTTCACCACGTAGTGCTTGATGGCCTCGATGGCGGCTTCGTCCAGAGCGCCCGAGATCATATAGACCTTGGCGGAGCGCACGGCAGGGCGCTCGCCCTGGCTGATGAGCTGCACGCACTCGCTGGCGGAGTCGGCGCGCTGGTCAAACTGGCCAGGCAGGAATTCGACGGCAAAGACGGCGCCATCGCTTGCGGGGAGCTCGTCGTAGGTCACATCGACCTGGGGCTCGCTAAAGACGGTCGGCACGCAGGAGCGGAAAAGCTCCTCGTCGATGCCCTCGACGTCGTAGCGGTTGATGATCCTCAGGGCCTCGATGCCCTTGATGCCGAGAATCTCGGTCAGCTCGCCCTTGAGCTGCTGAGCCTCGACGTCGAACCCGGGTTTCTTCTCCACGTAGATACGAGAGACCATTGGTTCCTGCCTTCCTGATCGGTTGGGCGTACGGTACGGTATGCGGCAGCGGTCGGTTTACGGGGCAAGCCTCGCGGTCGCCTTGAGCCGCATGTTTGTAAACCTCACTATGATACGACAGCTCGCGGCGCGTTGAGGGCGGCGAGGGTGCTACAGTGAAGCGCAAACAAGAGAAAGGCATCACATGGCATTCGCTTCGCTCGCCATCATCGCACTCGTGGCCTTTGCAAGCCCCTTCATCGCCTCGGCGATTCCTGGAAAACCCGTTCCCGAGACGGTCTTTTTGCTCGTGTTCGGTGCGGTGCTGGGCCCGCATATGCTCGGCCTTATCCATGTGGATGCCGAGGTGTCGCTGGTGTCCGAGCTCGGCCTGGCCTTTTTGTTCCTGCTTGCCGGCTTTGAGATCGACCCCAAGAGCATCACGGGCGTCGAGGGGCGCTACGGCTTGGCGACGTGGGTCGTCACGTTTGGTATCGCCTGGCTTGCCGTGCGCTTTACCCCGTGGTTCTCGGTCAGTCATTTCGACGGTATCGCCGTGACGCTTGCCCTCACTTCTACGGCGCTCGGCACGCTCGTGCCCATCATGCGTGAGCGCTCGCTCACCGGCACGCGTGTGGGCGACTCGATTCTCGCGTATGGCACTTGGGGCGAGCTCGGTCCCGTGCTCGCCATGTCGGTGCTGCTGTCTGCTCGCAGCGGCATCCAAACGCTCGTAATCCTTGGCTTGTTTGCGGTGGTTTGCGTGTTGCTGGCCGTGGTCCCAAGCCGCTCCAAGCGCGTCGGCAGCCGCTTCTTTTCGTTTGTCGAGGAGCGCGCCGACACCACGTCGCAGACCTTCGTGCGCCTGACGGTGCTCATCCTGGTCACGCTCGTGGCGTTCTCGGCAGTCTTTGATCTCGATATCGTGTTGGGTTCTTTTGCCGCCGGCTTTGTCCTGCGCTATATCATCCCCGAGGGTAACCATACGCTCGAGACCAAGCTCGACGGCCTGGCCTACGGCTTTTTGATTCCGGTGTTCTTTACCGTATCGGGCGCAAAGATCGACCTGACGGCCGTGGTGTCGCGCCCGGGCTTGCTCGCGGGTTTTATCGTGGCGTTGCTGATTATTCGTGCCGTGCCCATTCTCATCTCTATGGGCATTTGTCCCGCGACGCGCGATGTGTCGGCGTATGGCCGCATTACCGTGGCCCTGTACTGCACCACGGCGCTACCGATCATCGTTGCCGTTACGAGCGTTGCCGTCAACGCGGGCGCGCTGTCGCAAGACATCGCGTCGGTCATGGTTGCCGCCGGCGCCATCACGGTGTTCTTGATGCCGCTGCTCGCGCAGCTCTTCTACCGCGTGGTCGACGCCGCGCCGGTCGCCGCTGTGGCAGAAGTCGCCGAGCATCCATCCGATGCGCTCGACATCCTGCGTGCCCATCATGATTTGGCGAGCCTGCTCGCACGCGAGCACGAGCTGCTGACCTCGCATGGCCATGGTCGCGTATTCGAAGGCCTGCCTACGCTCGATACGATTGCCGAGCGTCTTTCCGCCGAGGCGGCGAGCGGCCACATCGATGCCCGCATCGTGGACGCGGCGCATCTTCTTGCCGATAAGACCTATGGTGATGAGATCGACCCGTCCGAGCTGACTCCGCGCGAGCGTCGCCGCCTGGAGCGCGCCAAGCTCGCCGTGCGCGAATACCGCCGCCGCATGCTGGAGCTCTATGCAAGAGAAGAAGCCGAGGACGACGACGGCAAGTAGCGAGGAATGTCGGGATACGGGTTCCGTCCAAATAATAGAAGGCGCGCTGTCTGCGGTTGATGCAGGCAGCGCGCCTTTTGCGTTGAGCTCCGTTGAGGTTCGAAGTAGTGGATTAGTTGGCCATGACGCCTTCGGTCCAGGCATCGACGTCCTCGATGCGCAGGACGTTGGCGACCTCGGCCACGCAGTCGACGCTGGCAAGCTCGGCGGCGGCAGCTTGGACGTCCTTCTCGAGCGCGCGGTGCGTCAGGAAGATGACCGAGCAGGCATCGCTGACGCCCGACTTGCCGTCCTCGACCTGGTTGATGAGCGAGATCGAGATGTTGTGCTTGGCAAAGATGTCGACCGTCTCGGACAGGGCGCCCACGCGGTCGGCGACCTTCAGGCGCACATAGTACTTGGTCTGGAGCTCGTCCATGGGCTTAAAGGCGAGGTTGTGACCATAGGGCTCAATCTCGGGCAACGGAGCCACGCCGCGGCTGATCTGCTCGGAGAGCGACAGGATATCGCCCACGACGGCGCTCGCGGTGGGGAAGGAGCCTGCGCCGGCACCGTAGAACATGGTCTCGCCCACGGCGTCGCCCACTACGTAAACAGCGTTCATGGCGCCGTTGACCTTGGCAAGCATGTGGTCGGCGGGGATCAGCGTGGGGTGCACGCGGACGTCGACGCCGGCGTCGGTGTTACGGGCGATGCCCAGCAGCTTAATGGTGTAGCCGAGCTCGCGGGCCTGGGCGATGTCCTCGGCGCCGATGGTGCGGATACCCTGCTGGTACACATCATCGGTGGTAACGCGGGTGCCAAAGCCGATGGAGGCGAGGATGGCCGTCTTGCTGGCGGCGTCGAAGCCGTCGACGTCGGCGGATGGGTCGGCCTCGGCATAGCCCTTGGCCTGCGCGTCGGCAAGGACGTCGGCGTAATCGGCGCCCTCGGCGTCCATGCGCGACAGGATATAGTTGGTGGTGCCGTTAAGGATGCCGGCGATGGTCAGGATCTTGTTGCCCACCAGGTCGTGCTCAAGCGTGCTCACGATGGGGATACCGCCGCCGCAGCTGGCCTCGCACTTAATCTGCACGCCGCACGCGCGTGCCTTCTCGGCAAGTGTTTCGACGTGACGGCCCAGCAGGGCCTTGTTGGCAGAGACGACGTGCTTGCCGTGCTCAAAGGCAGTGGTAAAGATCTCGGTTGCGGGATGCTCGCCGCCGATCAGCTCGACGACGATGTCGACGGCGGGGTCGGTGACGACGTCGCGCCAGTCACTCGTAAAGGCCTCGCGCTCAATGCCTGCCGCCTCGGCCTGCTCCCAGGCAAGCGCGCAGGCACGGGTCAGCTTAAGGTCGATGCCGTAGGCTGCCAGGTACTCATCGTGGTGGCTCTTGATCAGACGGGCCACGCCGCCGCCGACGGTTCCCAGACCGATCAGACCGACGTTCACGGTGCGCAGGGGTTCGCTCATAGATAGCTCCTTCGTGCATCTTATGGATGGATTAACCGCTTAAAGGTTGAATGCATTCTAGCGTGAACCGAGGGCGCGTGCTCGCCAGGCAACAGGAGTCGCACAAAACGGCACCCCCGAAACGCTGCGGAAACATTGGAAACATGCTCGCTACAAACGGAACTCCGTAACAAACTGTCAACGTTTGCACCATAAGGTTTGCCCTGTACCGCAAGACGGCCGCATCGCGGCCAGCGAAAAGGGGGACACCATGCTCAACATCAACAGCACGCTCAGCCGTAGGAACTTTCTCGCCGGCGCCGTGGCACTCGGCAGCACCGCCGCACTCGCTGGTTGCTCGTCGGGTGGCTCGGACGGCGGCTCCGCCGATGACGGCAAGACCTTCAAGATCGGTGTCATCGGCCCTCTGACCGGCGCCGCGGCAACCTATGGCGTTTCGGCCGAGAAGGGTGCCAAGCTCGCCGCCAAGGATTTCTCGACCAAGGATCTCAAATTCTCGCTTAAGTCCGAGGACGACGTCGCCGACGGCGAAAAGGCCATCAACGCCTTCAATACCCTGTGCGACTGGGGCATGCAGGCGCTCGTCGGCCCCGTCACGACTGGTGCCGCCGTCGCCGTCTCGGGCGAGATCGCCGACGATATGCTCATGGTCACGCCTTCGGCCTCGTCGCTCGACGTCACCAAGGACAAGACCACGGTCTTTCAGGTTTGCTTCACCGATCCCACCATGGGCGCCAGCGCCGCGAAGTTCTTGGCAGAGAAGTACGCGGATGCCAAGATCGCCCTGTTCTACAACTCCGGCGATACGTATAGCTCGGGCGTTGCCGACGCTTTTGCCGAGCAGGTCAAGGCGTCCAAGCTCGATATCGTCGATACCGAGACCTTTAAGGACGACTCCTCCACGAGCTTTACCAACCAGCTCACCAAGGCCAAGGAGGCCGGCGCCACTCTCATCTTTGCGCCGATCTACTACACGCCGGCGTCCGTCCTGCTCAAGAACGCCAAGGACATGGGCTACGACGTCAAGATGATGGGCTGCGACGGTATGGACGGTATCCTGGGCGTGGAAGGTTTCGACACCTCTCTGGCCGAGGGTCTGCTGCTCATGACACCGTTCTCCGCCGACGACGAGAAGAACGCCGACTTCGTCAACGCTTACAAGGATAAGTACGGCGATACCCCCGACCAGTTTGCCGCCGACGCCTACGACGGCGTGCATGCGGTGGTCGAGGCCCTCAAGGAAGCCGGCCTGGGTGCCGACGCCGACCCGACCGAGGTTGCCGAAAAGCTTCCCGAGGCTATGCGCAACATTACCGTTGACGGTCTGACTGGCAGGCTCTCCTGGAACGACAAGGGCCAGGTCCAGAAGGACCCGACGGCGTACGTCATTACCGACGGCAAGTACGTACAGGCCTAATTGGCCGCCTTACATAGAGCGGTTTTGATCCCAAGCAGGGGAGGTTTTGGCCTTCCCTGCTTGCTTGGTATCTAGGGACGATGTAACGTCCCTGTTTCATACATTAACTGGAAACCTATTCGAAAGGGGGATGTGGAACATGACGGTCTTTATCCAATACCTGGTCAACGGCCTGTCCATGGGCAGCGTCTACGCCATCATCGCGTTGGGCTACACCATGGTCTACGGTATCGCCAAGATGCTGAACTTCGCTCACGGCGATGTCATCATGGTCGGTGCCTATGTCTCGTTCTGCGCCACGTCGTATCTCGGCCTCCCGGGCTGGGCATCTGTAGTTCTCTCTTGCGTGGCCTGCACGGTTCTCGGTGTTCTCATTGAGGGCCTGGCCTATAAGCCGCTGCGCCAAGCAGGCCCGCTGGCCGTTCTGATCACGGCTATCGGCGTGTCCTACTTCCTGCAGAACGCCGCGCAGCTTCTGTGGGGCGCCACGCCCAAGAACTTCACTTCGCTCGTCACCTTCCAGGTGCCGGAGTTCTTGGCCAAGTTCAACGTAAGCGCCGTCTCGCTCGTCACCATCGTCGCCTGCCTGGTTATCATGGCCGGCCTGATGTTCTTTACAGGTAAGACCAAGATGGGCAAGGCCATGCGCGCCGTGTCCGAGGACAAGGCTGCCGCTCAGCTCATGGGCATCAACGTCAACCGCACCATTTCGATGACGTTTGCCATCGGCTCTGCCCTTGCCGCCATCGCCGGCGTGCTGCTGTGCTCCTACTCGCCGGTGCTGCAGCCCACGACGGGTGCCATGCCAGGCATCAAGGCCTTCGACGCCGCCGTCTTCGGTGGCATCGGCTCCATCCCCGGCGCTTTTGTCGGTGGCATTCTCATCGGCATCATCGAAGCGATGGCGCAGGCTTACATTTCCACGAGCCTTGCCAACTCCATCGTCTTTGGTGTTCTGATCATCGTCCTGCTCGTCAAGCCTGCCGGCCTCTTGGGCAAGTACGTCCCCGAGAAGGTGTAGGTGAGCGTTATGAAGTTTCTTAAAGACAAGCAGACGCGTCACGACTTTGTCACGTACGCCATGTGCCTTGTGGCGTTTGCCATCGTGTTCTTTATGCAGTCCAACCACATGATTCCGCGCATGATCGCCGGTCAGCTGGTTCCCATCACGGCCTATATCGTCATGGCCATTTCCCTTAACCTCGTCGTCGGCATCGCGGGCGACTTGTCGCTGGGCCACGCGGGCTTTATGAGTGTCGGTGCCTATACGGGAATCGTCACCGCCGTCGCGCTGGAGAGCGCCGTTCCCTCCGATCCGGTGCGCCTTATCATCAGTATCGTGGTCGGCGCCATCGCTGCCGCCATCCTGGGCTTCTTGATTGGCATCCCGGTCCTTCGTCTGAGCGGCGATTACCTGGCTATCGTGACGCTGGCCTTTGGCGAGATTATCAAGGAGATCGTCACCTGCCTCATTGTGGGCGTCGATTCCCGCGGCCTGCATGTGATCTTTAACATCACGGGTAACTCCACGATCGATGACCTGCACCTGCTCGAGGACGGCACCGCCATCATCAAGGGCGCCCAGGGCGCCTCGGGCGTGTCGACGTACTCGACCTTCCTCGCCGGTGCCATCCTGGTCATGGTCGCACTCGTGATCGTGCTCAACCTGGTTCGCAGCCGTACCGGCCGTGCCATTATGGCCGTGCGCGACAACAAGATCGCTGCCGAGTCTGTGGGCATCTCCGTCACCGAGTACCGCATGATCGCCTTCGTGGTTTCCGCTGCCCTCGCCGGTGCTGCCGGAGCTCTCTTCGGCGGTAACTTCTCGCAGCTCTCCGCCACCAAGTTCGACTTCAACACGTCCATCCTCATCCTGGTGTTCGTGGTCCTGGGCGGTCTGGGCAATATGCGCGGCTCCGTCATCGCGGCGGCATTGCTCACGGTGCTTCCCGAGCTGCTCCGTCAGTTCTCGGACTACCGCATGCTCATCTACGCCATCGTGCTGATCTTGGTCATGATCTTTACCAACAACCCGCAGCTCAAGGCGTTCTTCGGTCGTGTCAAGGATCGCTTTGCTTCCAAGAAGGAGGTGGCAGCCGATGCCCAGTAAATTTGAGTTCAACAAGGGCAAGATGGTCCCGTATCCTTCTGGCGCCATCGTTCCCGACCGCGACCTGGGTCAGCGCCCGGCGCTCGAGTGCATCCACTTGGGCATTGAGTTTGGCGGCCTTAAGGCAGTAGACGACTTTAGCCTGACCATCGGCAAGACTGAGATCGCCGGTCTCATCGGCCCCAACGGCGCTGGCAAGACCACGGTCTTCAATCTGCTCACCAAGGTGTACCAGCCCACGCACGGCACCATCCTGCTCGACGGTGAGGACACCTCGGGCAAGTCGGTCTATCAGGTCAACCGCATGGGTATTGCCCGTACCTTCCAGAACATTCGTCTGTTCAACACCATGACGGTGGAGGATAACGTTAAGGTCGGCCTGCATAACCAGGAGCGCTATTCCGGCTTTGAGGGCGTGCTGCGCCTGCCGGCGTATTGGAAGCACGAGAAGGCTGCTCACGAGCGCGCCATGGAGCTGCTGTCCATCTTTGATATGGAGCATCTGGCAAACGAGCAGGCCGGATCGTTGCCTTACGGCGCTCAGCGTCGTCTGGAGATCGTCCGCGCGCTTGCCACCAACCCCAAGCTACTGCTGCTCGATGAGCCTGCCGCCGGCATGAACCCGTCCGAGACCGCGGAGCTCATGGAGAACATCGTTAAGATTCGCGACACCTTCGGCATCGCTATCATGCTTATCGAGCATGATATGTCGCTCGTTATGAACATCTGCGAGGGCATCTGCGTGCTTAACTTTGGCAAGGTTATCGCCAAGGGCACGGCAGAGGAAATCCAGAACAACGACGCCGTTATCGAGGCGTATCTGGGTAAGCAGGATAAGGGGGAGAACTAAATGGCAGAGCCGATGCTTTCCGTCTACAACATCAACGTCTGGTACGGCGCCATCCACGCCATCAAGGACATCTCCTTTAACGTTAACGAGGGCGAGATCGTGGCCTTGATTGGTGCCAACGGTGCCGGCAAGTCCACAACGCTCAAGACCGTCTCGGGCCTGCTGCGCTCCAAGACCGGCTCCATCAAGTTTATGGGCGAGGACATTACCCATACGCCCGCCGACAAGCTGGTTGGTAAGGGCCTGGCTCAGGTTCCCGAGGGTCGTCGCGCCTTTTTGCAGATGACGGTCGAGGAGAACCTGGAGATGGGTGCCTATACGCAGCCCAAGTCCACGGTGGCTCCGGGCCTCGAGCGCGTCTATGAGCAGTTCCCGCGCCTGAAGGAACGTCGTCGCCAGGTCGCCGGCACCCTTTCAGGCGGCGAGCAGCAGATGCTCG
>OIDM01000499.1_pt1 | contig 13985 bp, 10 predicted proteins | sample 1581531 | NCBI WGS metagenome assembly OIDM01 (sample SAMEA3882549, study PRJEB24775) | human gut metagenome | biome: human-associated habitat; feature: intestine environment; material: feces | place: Netherlands | collected 2009/2010
GTTCATCTTGTTTGCTCCTTTCTTGGTTGGCTTCGCGCTCTGCATTTCGGACGGTAACGCCGATCTGCCGCAGCACCTGCTGGTTGATCTGGCTGACCGCTGTTCCCAGCGCTCCGATGGTTGCCGGAGTATTGAAATCAAAGATCGCCATGAAATCTTCGTGGTCGAAGTAGCGTTCCGGCTCCAGTCCACAGCGGGACATCAAAGCGTAAGTGATACTGACGGTGGCTGCTGCCTTGAACTGTACTCCGATGTTAAACTCATCATATTCCTCCAAAAAGGAACCGTCAACGATATAGAAGAAGTCCTGCTGATGCTCCGTCCAGTATTCCTCAGCCAGTTTTCCGGCTACCTCGGTGAGCTGTCCGGCAAGGTCATCACCGGAAACATCATAGGTGCGCTCAAGCATGGCCTGCACCGAATCCAAATGGCGCTCCTCCAGCTGCCACAGCCAGGGAGTGCGGGAATGTTCACGGGTTCCGGTGTCGGAAATATCAAAAACATAGCGCAGGCGGGGCCTGTCCCCGGAATCGTCCACCAGAGCAATTCCCTTGGAGCCGCGCCTTACATACCGGCCCATCTTTTCATTCCACAAATCGTACTCTGCACAGGCGGTGGCGTCCGGACGCTGGGCGTAGATCATCAACTGCTCATGGAACGGGTACTTGTAAAGGCGGGAAGCAGTGGTGAGAAACCCTGCCCATTCCTGCCAGCTCCCCGTGAGCTGCGTTGTCACCTTCTCCGCCATCTGTGCATATAGTTCAGCTTTGGTTGGCATAGTGTTCTGTCCTCCTTTCAGTTTTGGGGTAAAAAGGTGGGGTGGCATATTGCCACCCCATCCCTGCGATTATGGTGTTTACTGGTCAAAATCCGGATACAACTCCAGCTCGGCAAACTCGGCATCACTCATGGCCTGGAGCTTGCCCAGTGCGCTGTCTGTCAACTCCCGCAGCTCGGTTTCCTCCGGGGCCAGCTCGCCGCGCATCTCACGCAGGCTGTCGATCAGTCCGGTGCGGCTGCCGGTATTGTAAATGCACATCAGGTTCATTTCCTCAAAAGTAAAGTTTCCCATATCAAATCTCCCTTTCCGCACTCTTTTTGGGCGCTGTCTTTTTGTGTTCTGCCTTGGGCTGGCTTTTCAGCTGCTCCATGACGGACTTTTTCTTTTCCCGTTCCTCCCGATGGGCAGCGGCAGCCAAATCCATGAGGGAAATGGGCTGACCGTTGCGGGCCTGCTGTTCCAGCTCTGCCACCGTAGGCTCTTTTGCGCCATTGTTGATGATACCGTCGATCATGCCGTAATCGTCCTCCACGGCCATCTCCGCATTTTTCAACGGATTTTCCGGCAGGAATCCGGGGATCTGGGTAAAACCAACACTGTCACAGTAATGACAGGATACCTTACCGTCCTGCTTGATCGCAACGATGTCACTGACACTCATAGAAGGACTGTGAAAATCCGCCGGCTTTTGCAGATTAAACTGCTCATATAGTTTTTCCAGCTGCTCCGGTACCGTGCCAGACTCCCTCAGCGGAGCTGTGTAAATGAGGTCATAATTGCTGCGGTCTATGGAAATGTCATGGGACTTTAACCAATCCAGATTCATAAAGCGCACATTCTGCGGATCGTCACGGCTCACCTGGTAGATAGCAAAGCAATCTCTGTTCTGGGATAGAAATGCCTGTTCGCGTTCCTGCTGATGTTCCTGACGCTCCATGACCTTTTCGTGGAACTGAGGGCTTTTCTCCCATTCCTCACGGTCCACGCCAAAAAGACCGCCATGATCCATGATTTCCTGCGGGTCAAACACCATGCTCTCCGTATTGTCCTCATGCAGCACATAGACAGTCAAACCAGCGGCATCCAGTTCCAGCGCCCGTTCTCTGGTGACAGGGAGCATCCCATCATAGAAGTAGCCGTATTCCTGCATATCCGGTGTGGATACCTGCTCATCAGGCATAGGGTATTCATCCAGCGCCTGCTCTTGTGCTTCCGGCAGCTGAGAAGAAGCAGCCATCTGACTGGCCTCTGCCTGCATCTGCTGGTAGGCAGCTTCCTGCAAGGTCTCAATCATGGACAACGGTGCGTATTTTACCGAGTCTCTGCCCAAATCGTTGTCATCACAAATCTGGAGAACTGCCTTCATGCGGGAAATCTCCGGCATATCCAGCTGACCACCATCCAGCTCTTTCATGGATGCGGCATCGTAAAGGGTATAGTCCCAGCCGCTGTCACAGGACTGGATATGAAGATAGGTGGCATCGTCAATCAGAAACAAAGCCTCCTGCTGGTTGGCATCCGCCCCCAGCACTTCCATTTCCGGCATTGCCGCAGCCAGTTCCTTTACCGCTTTTTGCACCAGAGGATTATCACGGTAATAGTCGATTGCCTGGATGGTGTCCAGGTCAATGGTCTGGCCGGTCAAAATCGGAAAAGGTCCTTCATAGTCGCTTCCGTCTTTCAGCTCAAAACCAATGCCCTTGATCCCGTTCATTCGTTCTGCCGGAATCTCCTGATAAATGCGGATTGCTTCCTCCAAAGACAGGTTATCGTGGTATTCTCCGAGGTTTGGAAATTCCATGCACTCTGCTACATAGTAGGTCAGATCGCCGGTCGGCAGCCTATCAGATACCTTAATGGCATCTGCTGGCTGCTCTATCGGGGCGGTTTCCGGCTCTACCTTTGCATGAGGGTCGATTCCACGCTCTTTGCAGATTTCCTTATAGTGGCGCTCAATGTCGGAGATCAAAGTGCCGGAGGTTTTGTTGATGGTCTCCAAACTGGCTCTCAACTCTTTCAGTTCCTTGCCCTGACTCCAACTGGCAATATAGCCAAAGCTATTTTCTCCAGTCTCGATGCCAAAATATTTGCAGACTGCATAGGAGATGCTTTCAGCCTCCACTTCTTCCGTGTGACGGTTTTTGATTGCCTGTTTTTCTGCGGTTGCATCTTCCTCAACTGCAAGACGCCATTCAAACTGATTTTCGTCCACATAACGCCAATCCATATCAGAAGCAAACTGTTCGGCTTCTTTTTCTGTGGCAAAATCCAACTTGAAATCATGTTTGGTTCCACCTTCACTCTCCTGCACAACCTTCCATGACGGTAGCATTTCATATTTTTTAGGGTCATGGAGCTTGCTGTGGGCAATCTCATGAACCGTGGCCGAAACTGTCTGCACCTCACTCATGCCCTGACGAATGGCAATTTTCTGATGATCAGCAGAAAAATAGCCGTCCGTATCAGCAGCCATTGCTTCAAAAGTAATCGGCACCGGTGCGCTGCGGCGCAGGGCCTCCATGAATGCCTCATAATTTGGCACATTGCCGGAAAGGGAGGAAGCAAGCTCCGGCAAAGGTTTCCCGTCGGTCTGACTCACATCAAAAACCTTGACCGGGCGAAACATGGGGATCTCGATTTCTTTTTCCTCTGTGACGATCTTTCCGTCTTTATCCAGAATCGGAGCCTTGGTATCTGGGTCCAGCTTCTGCTCCTCGATTTTCTTCTTATACGGTGTGGGAGCGATGATGGTAATGCCATGCTCGCCCTTTTTTACATGACGCTCAAACTGGTCTTTCCACTTATTGTATCCGGCTACCAATGTGGCGTCCGGCTTCTGCATATAGATGAGCATGGTGTTGTTTACCGAATAGCGGTGAAATCGGGACATGACGGACAGATAACGCATATACTTTTCGCTTTCAAACAGTTCTTTGATGCCCTGCTCGATGCCATCTGTGATTTCCCTTAGCCGTTCTCGGTTGGTGGGTTTGTTCTCAGCCATGATTTTCAATCTCCTTTCCAAGTGTGTGATTTCTGCTGTGTGTTCTGCAATCCATGCCTTTTGTTCTTCTTCACTTTCATAAAGAAAAAGGTCCAGCAGGTACTCTACATAGGTTTTCTTCTGGATTGCTTCCACAAAGCGGGGGTGCGGTTCTTCCTCCAGTGTCCTGGGAGAACGGTCGGCTTCCCATTTTTTCAACAGATAGTAGTAATCGGACAGTACGCGGTAACAGCGCTGTCGATTCTCCCGAAACTTCTGTGCCTCGGTTTTTTGCCGGACATATCTCCTGCGGGGCGGGGCCTGACTGTCATAGATCAGGCCAAAGTCCTGTGCCAGTTTCTCCGCCGCTTCTTTTGGGGAGAGATCAAAGAGCTTTGCGGTAAAGTCGATCACATCCCCATCTTCACCGCAGCCAAAGCAGTGGAACCGCTGGTCTACCTTCATGCTGGGGTTCTTATCATCGTGAAAGGGACAACAGGCCATGCCATTTCGTTTGACCTCGATCCCATAAAACGCTGCCGCATCTCTGGTGCTGACCGACTGCTTGACTGCTTCAAATACATTCTCTGCCATGTGCCTTTAACTGCTGGACTTTCTCACAGGGGGCTGGTATCCGGCAGCTTTCGCACGCTCACTGGCAGCTTTGCGGCGTTCTGCGCTGTATGGCTCCCTGACTGATACACACCGCTTGGGGACGGTAAAGTTATGGGCGTCCTTTCGGGTGATCTGGTCGGGGTGCTTTTTTGCCAGCAGTTCCAGCTTCTCCATCAGATGGGGATCGTGGGTGTAGACCTCAGCCATTGGTTCTGCCTGGTTATAGAGGAGAATGGTTTCCCGTTCCACTAAAGAGAGCTTCATCGGCTGCCTCCTTTCCGCTGGTCAAATTCCAGCTTGAAGTTGGCATACTGTCCATCGTCCTCCAAAACCACAGTGGCATCGTAGGTCTTGCCGGTTTTCTCCGAATATAGCCCCGTCACACGGACACGGCCATCGTTCAGCAGCGCAGACACCACAGCCTTGGTCGGCTGTTTTTTCTTGGCAGCCCACCATTTGTTGTTTTTCCAGATTGCAAATTTGCAAGAATCATTCTGACAGAAGAAGCCTTTTTGCAGTTCTGCAACTTCACCGCCGCAGCGAGGGCATTTGCCCACCACCTCACGGGGCGGAGTGAACAGGTACTCAGTTCCTTTGATGACCTGATAAGTTCCCACCAGATCTTTCAGCATGGTGCTGATCCCGTCCAGAAACTCCTCTGGGGCAAGCTGCCCGCGCTCGATCTCGCCCAGGCGGTACTCCCACTCGGCAGTCAGAAGCGGCGATTGCAGTTGTTCCGGCAGAACGGTGATCAGGGAAACTGCATCGTGGGAAGGGAGAAGCTGCACCGTTTTCCTGCTCTTTTTTCGTTCCAGAAAACCGGCAGATACCAGCTTTTCCAAAATACCGGCACGGGTGGCCGGTGTCCCCAGACCTTTTCGTTCGCCATCCTCCGGCATATCCTCTTTTCCTGCAGTCTCCATCGCGGACAATAGGGTGTCCTCCGTAAAGTGCTGGGGCGGACTGCTTTTGCCTTCTTTGACGATTGCCGCAGAAACCGAAAGGGTCTGTCCTTCGGTCAGCTCCGGCAGGGCTTTCTCTGCGCCCTCTTTTTTCGGCTCTGCATCCTTCATTTTGGCACGGTAAGCGTCCTCCAGTGCTTTCCATCCGGGGTGCTTCACCGTTTTTCCTTTTGTGGTAAACTCCCCACCGGCACACGCTGCAATCACAACGGTTTCCGAATAGATATGGGGCTGGGCTACGGCGCACAGCAGACGAAGGGTCACCAGCTCCAGCACCGCTTTTTCTCCCGCAGGAAGGGCAGAAAGGTCTGCATCCTTGAGATTTCTGGTAGGGATTACTGCGTGGTGGTCAGTTACTTTCTTATCGTTGATGACCGTATGCGGATCACAGGTAATGGCGATTTCTTTGCAAAACGGCATGGCGTTGGCAACCAGGTTCACCAGCACCGGCAGGCTGTCTGCCATATCACCGGTCAGATAGCGGCTGTCAGTACGGGGATAGGTGCAGAGCTTCTTTTCATACAGGCTTTGCAGATAGTCCAGGGTCTGCTGGGCTGTAAATCCAAGCAGGCGGTTGGCATCTCTTTGCAGAGTAGTCAGGTCATAGAGGGCAGGCGGCTTTTCAGACTTTTCCTTGCACTCCACCTTTTTGATCGTGACAGCTGCACCCTGACAGGTTTCTTTCAGCTGCTCAGCAGCGGCCTTATCCGCCATGCGCTCCCCGGATACGGTAAGACCGGGCAGCTCCAGCGCCACGGTATAAAAGGGAATCGGCTGAAAGGTGTCGATCTCAGCTTCTCGCTGAACAATAAGCGCCAGCGTCGGGGACATCACGCGCCCGATGTTGAGGGTTCGGTGATACAGCACGGAAAAAAGCCTTGTCGCATTGATCCCCACCAGCCAGTCGGCCTTGGCACGGCAGAGGGCAGCATCCCGAAGTCCGTCATAATCCGCACCGGGGCGTAGGTTTGCAAAGCCTTCCCTTATGGCAGAGTCCTCCATCGAAGAAATCCAGAGGCGTTTCATGGGCTTTTGGCAGCCTGCCAGCTCATAGACGCTGCGGAAGATCAGCTCACCCTCGCGTCCGGCATCACAGGCATTTACCACTTCCGTTACATCCGGGGCGTTCATCAGCTTTTTGAGAATATCAAACTGCTTTTTCTTATCTTTTCCCACCACCATCTGCCAATGTTCCGGCAGGATAGGCAGATCATCATATCGCCACTTGGCATACTTGGGGTCATAGCTGTCTGCATCCGCAAGACCGGCCAGGTGGCCCACGCACCAGCTGACACGCCAACCGTTGCCCTCCAGATACCCGTCCTTACGGACGGTTGCGCCGATCACCGCCGCCAAACTCTGGGCAACTGATGGTTTTTCGGCAATTACCAATTTATGTTGAGCCATGATGGTTCCTCCTCTCTTTGAGCCATCGGGACATTTCCCGGTGACAGATACCTACGCAGGGTCTTCCATAATTCCCGCAACCATAGCAGGGGTGGCTGTGGGGTAAAGAAGGAGGACGGGAAGTTTCCTTCCCGCCCTCCGGCCTGCGTGTCATCATGCGTTCATAGGGACTGTCTGTGAAACGGGTCATTTCACACTGTCCTCATCATCTTCTTCTGTGCTGCCCCCGTCAGCATCCGTTTCGTCCGACTCCTCATCCTCGGTTTCCCATTCCTCGGAATCTTCCTCGCCATAATCATAATCGTCCAGACTGTCATTGCCCTTGGTCTTAGGCTTATTCTTAACGAGCTTCGAGTAGGCAAATACGCCACCGCCACCAAGCAGAGCCAGCAAAAGGGCCAGCGCAGCCGGGTTCAATCCGGCAGGCTTCTCTTTTTCCGGCTCCGATGTTTCTGCCGGAGGTTCGGGTGCTTTGCCCGTACATTTACTCTTATCAGTTGCGCAGACCGGGCAGGCCGTATTGACTGCCCCTGCTTCACATTTTGTCGTGCAGCTACACACAGCAGCCGGCTCCTCTTTGACATTTTCATCTTCCATCAGTGCCATCAAATCCGCTTCATCCACCTGGTTCAGAAAGTGAACAGCAGTCTCCTTGTCCTCATTCGCCCTATCAATCAGGATGTAAAAGTAATTTCCAGCTTTGGTCGTAACAGTAATAAGCTGCTTATTGCCTCCAAAATCATCCACCAATGCCGCATTCCCCTCCGGTGTAAGTGCCGGTGCCGGTTCTGTTTCTTCCACAATCACATTGCTGTCATTGGTAGAATCCTCTGCCGGTGCCGCCGGTGCCGGTTCTGACCCCTGTGCGAAAGCAGGGATCGTAAAGCCAAATGCCACAACCATTGTCAGGCAAAGGGCGGAAAGTGTTTTGCAAATTCTTTTATTCTTCATAAGCGGTAACCTCCTGATTATTTGATTCCGACAGTGCTGTATCTCTGCCGTGGTTCATTCCACCGGAAAGCATAGCGTTCAGCTGTGCTGGAGTCATGCGTAACGCACGAACCATCTGAACGATTTCCAGATTCTCTGCCTCCGTTTTCTGTGCTTCCAGGGTCTTGAGCTTTTCCTGATATTCCGCAATCTTCTCACGGGTTTTCTCAATTTCCTGGTCGATACGTTCAATTTTGTTTTTTGCCATAACCGTTCACTCCTTTCCACAAAGTCTGTTACCAGTTCATCAGGCCGTAGCCCTTAATACTTTGATAATTCAGGTCATAACTTTTGATCTTGCAGGCATCGCCGGAATTTCCCTCCACCGTATAAACACGGCTGCCATCCGTACCGATCACGATACCCACATGGTCTGCTGTCCCATCCAAATCCCAATCAAAGAAAATTGCATCTCCGGGAGCCAGATTGTTATAGCCTCTTGCACCCCATTGTCCATGAGACTGGAACCACGGAACGCCCTGCCACTCACAGCCTGCAAAGCGCGGTTCACTTTTTCCAGCCTGGTTATAACACCAGGATACAAAGCAGGCGCACCACTCCACGCGGCTGTCAAAGCCATACCAGCTCCAATAAGGATAGCCGCCCACATTGCCGACCTGACGCTTGGCCAGCTCCACCAGCTGCGGATTTCCGGGACGGGTTCCATTTACGAACTGTACACCGGTCAAGTCCTCGGAATTGCTCATGTCAGGGGAACCACCGCCAAACAACAGCGGCTTATTGCCCATGGTCTGCCGGTAAACCTGATACATTTCCATCTGCTCCGGGGTCAGTAACTCCGACGCCACAGCGGAAATGGGCTTGCTGGTGAGTTTCACATTCAAAATGTAATACTCATAGGGGACTTCTTCTGAGGTGGTCTCGCCGGTCTCCGGGTCGGTGGAGGTCTCCGTGCGGTAGCGAATCTCCACTTCCTCAGTAAGCGTCAGCTGATACTGTGCTGCAAACACACGCGCCAGCTCTGCCTGAGCGCTCTGCTGGGTGTAACCTTGCAAGACGGCAGACAGAAATGCTGCCAGCTCATGAGGGTCATGGCCGATCATACCAAGGTCATAGCGATACTCGTCATACCCTGGGTGGCTGCTTTCAATGTTGTCGATTTCCTCCTGCAACTGGACTTCTCTGGCTGCATAATCTGCCTCCACTGCCAGCATTTCCGGGTCATCCGACGGATAAGTGGTGCCGGAGAGAACGGAACCAATGCTCTGCGCCATCATGGAGCAGGAGGACATGGTATTCATCAGCATACAGGTAATGAGGAACAAAACCCCTGCCATCAGGAAACCCTTCTTGTGGCGCATGACGAATGCCCCTGCCTGCTGTGCCTTTTCTTTTACCGTCCTTGCGGCTTTTCCGGTTTTGGACGCAGCCTGGGCGGTATTTCCGGCAGTCTGACCGGCGTGTTTGGCGGCGGCATACTGCCTTTTGATGGCCTGCTTTTGCTGCCAGCGGGAAAGCGGATTGCTGGCAAACTGGGGATTTTCCTGCAAAGATTTCTGGTACAGAACATTTACATTTGCCTTTTCCAGTTGGCGCTCTGCCTGTGCTGCTTTGCGGTACGGCTTCAGCTTGTGGCTGCGATAGCCCTCCCGCACCAGATAAGCGCCGGTCTCCACCGCCTCCTCGGACTTGTGGGCGCTTTCCACGCCCACATTGTCCTGCTCTGTTTCCCGGATCTCTTTGTGGAGCTTGCCCGCAACCAGATGGACGGGAGCTTCCCTGACTCCTTGAGAAACTTTGGAAGGTGGCTTTTTCTTGTCCTCAAAGGTCAGCTTCGAGGTCTTTTTTCCGGTATCCGGGTCAATGACCGTCTGCCTGACCTTTTTCTTTGGGATATTGGCCTGCGCCTTATCTGCTCTGGCCGCAGCTTTCTCCGCTTTACGGATCGGCTTTTCCAGTGCAGGATCAGACCGTTCCTCATCAGTAAAGCGCAGGCGCGGCTCTTTATTCAAACCATTCTCCCAGCATGAGGGAGGACATCATGTAGTGCAGCTCTGCATAAATGGCCATTCCCACAGGATCGTTGAACATACAGCCGGACAGGTAGGCATAAAACTGTGCCACCACATCGGACAGGATCTTCGCCTCTGTTCCTTCCAGAATCAGGCCGCCCATACCTTCTTTAGCACGAATGGCGCTCCAGACCTCTGCCAGACGGAGAAGCCCCACCTGACCGGTCTCATTCAGTTCGGCTGCCTGATCTGCCGCCGTGCGGCACTCACTTACCGCATCGGCCATGACCGTAAGCAGCTGGCTGCGCTGGGCATTTACCGCCCTGTCAAAAAACATCAGCGGGTTTTTATTCAAAATGTTGGGGTTCATAATCATTCATCCTCCTTTTTCAATTCTTGAGGTTTGGTGGTCATAATGCGGTAAAGCTCGGTATTCTTCGGGAAGTGATCCACGAAAGGCAGGATTGTATAGCCATAAAACAGCAGGCCCTCGCCCTCACCGGAGTGGGTCACATAGCTAAGCTGGTGCGTGGAAATGCCCAGCTGCTTGGCAAGTATCTGACGGTCTCCGCCTGCCTGGTTGAGCATATACACGAAGTCGGAGTTTTCAAAGATGTTCTCTACCTCGCGGCTGCTCAAAAGGTCTTTGACATTCTGGGTGATACCTGTCGGAATACCGCCCCATTTTCTGAATCGCTTCCAGATTTCCACCGTATAGGCGGCGGTCTGCTCCTCCTTCAAAAGCAGGTGCATCTCGTCAATGTAGTAACGGGTGGACTTGTGGGCGGCACGGTTAATGGTAACGCGGTTCCACACCTGATCCTGTACCACCAGCATACCGATTTTCTTGAGCTGCTTGCCCAGTTCCTTGATGTCATAGCAGACAATCCGGTTATCAATGTCCACATTGCTCTGATGATTGAACACATTCAAAGAACCCGTTACATAGATTTCCAATGCCGTTGCAATGTACTGAGCTTCTTTTTCTTCCTGCTCCCGCAGCAAGTTATAAAGGTCCTCCAAAATCGGCATATTCTCCGGCTTTGGGTCATTGAGATATTCGTTGTAAACCAGCCGTACACAACGGTCAATAATGGTTTTCTGCACCGGCTGCAAGCCCTCCTTACCGCCCACGATCAGCTCACACAAGCTGAGGATAAAGTCAGACTTGAGTGACAGCGGGCTTTCATCATCCGAATAGTCCAGATTCAGATCCATCGGATTGATATAGTTGGTTGAAGTAGGTGAAATCTTGATGACCTGCCCATGCAGACGCTCAACAAGCGGTGCGTACTCCGCTTCCGGGTCACAGATAATAACATCATCACTGGTAAGCAAAAAGCAGTTGGCAATTTCTCGTTTTGCGCTGAAGGACTTACCGGAACCCGGCGTACCCAGAATCAGGCCGTTGGGGTTTTTCAGCAGCTTTCTGTCCACCATGATGAGGTTGTTGGACAGAGCATTGATGCCGTAGTACAGAGCTTCTTTCCCGTTCTGGAACAGTTCCTGCGTAGTAAAGGGCACAAAGATAGCTGTGGAACTGGTGGTCAGTCCTCGCTGAATCTCAATCTGATTGAGACCCAGAGGCAGACAGCTCATCAGCCCTTCTTCCTGCTGGAAGTCCAGCCTGGTCAGCTGACAGTTATACTTCTGGGCAATAGAGCCTGCCTGAAAGATGTTGTTGCCAAGCTGACGGGGATTGTCCGCTGTGTTCAGCACCAGAAAGGTCAAAAGGAACATTCTCTCGTTGCGGCTCTGCAAATCCTGCAAGAGTTTTTTCGCTTCACTGCCGTAGGTAGCAAGGTCAGATGGAATGATGTCCATGTCGTATCCGGCACGGACTGCTTTTTTCTGTTCCTCGATCTTGCTGCGGTCCAGGTCGGTAATCTTCCGCTTTACCGTTTTGATGGCTTTCACCTGATCCACCGACTGAATGTGCATACTCACAATGAGCGAGCTTTCCATATCCAGAAAATCAGCCAGCAAACGGTCATTCAGTTCCGGTGCGAGAATCTGCAAAAAAGAAACAGTCCCGTATTTCTTACCCATACGGAACTGCTTGCCGGTGCGGAACTCAAAGGAGCTTGGTGCAATAAAATCCTTTGTGGACAGACCGGAAGGAGCCAGCCAGTCCCATTCAAACTGAAACGGGAGTTGTTCATCCATGTGGAATACCGCATGAAGCTGAAAAAGCCTTTCTTTACCGTCCAGCGTTCTGGCAGCTACACCAAGACGCTTGAAGTTATTAAGTATATCGGTCTCAATACGCTCCAGACGGGGCTTGGCGGCTTTGATGCTGTCAGCGTTGATACCAAAGGTCAGGTATTTGGTCTTGATGAGACCGTTGTTACCTCTGGCCAGCTGATTTTGCAGCATTGTGGTGTATTCCTCGCGGATACTGTCAAAGGCGTCCCTCTGGGGCGGGATGGAAATGGAGTTAGCAAAGGTCTCCTCCGATGCCGCAAGGTTCAAAAAAGACAGCTGGAAATGAATCGAGCTGTCAAAATAATTGAGGAAATCACACCAACCCTCAAAGATTGCCGTCTTATCTTCGTTTTGGGAGAGCTGATAGTTGATGTCCTGAAACTGGATGGTCTTTGTGTAGTGGCTGTCCGATATGCGGCAGATTCCGTCCGGCCACATCCGTTCATAAGGGATACTGTCCTGCGCAGATTTTCCTTTTTTGTCCGTGCGGTTAGCGCGGGCAATGGCCGCTTCGATCTGCTTCTTATCGGCGCGGGACAGCTTTTTCTTTGTCTTTACCGGCTGCACAGTTTTTTCCTCGGTTTTTCCGAACATCCGATGCAGCCATTTTTTTATTGCGGTGAACAATGTCATACACCTCCTTATCGAGCATTTCCTGCCGCTTTAATACGGCATAAAAGTTGTTGGTCTGGTAGGGACGCTGCTTGGGACGGATCACAGCTACTTTGAGAATGTTGCCCACGATCTTTTCCAGGGGCTGTCCATGCTTTTCGTACATAGCCAGCATAAAGAAGGGCAGCATAACCAGCATCATACACATAGCCGCTACACTGTTTCCGGTAGGTTTTCTGAGCAAAAAGAAAAGCGGTACGCCAATAAGCGCTCCGCCCGTGAAGCAGATAAGCTGCCGCTTGGTCAGATTGAACATGACCTTTGTTTTGACTTTTGTTAAGTCCTTGGGTACGGGTACATAAGCCAATGTGGAAACCTCCTTCCGTTTTAGTGCGCCTGAAAGACTGATTTGGCGAGACTGCCGGTTTTGAACAGCGTAAAACATAGCAGTACGGTGTAGCCCACGCAGCTCCAGATTGCCATGATGATGTCATCTTCCAGAGCGATGTTCTGCACCAGCACAGCATAAATTGCCACGCAGACGATAATGAGAAACGCCTGAAAGCCCAGTGCCAGCAGGGATCGGAGGTAATTCTGTCCCATACCGCCCCATTCTTTGCCCATCATTGCAGCCATTGGAACGGGAGCCACCGAAGTTACAAGGTAGATCTCGATCATACGGCCATAAATAACGATAAAGATACAGATATACAACGCCCACATGGTAATGCCAATAAAGAGGGATTGGAACCACAGTCCGAACAGCGGTCCCAAATCCATTTCCATCAGCCTCGGTTCCAGATCGGTCATAACTGAGGAAATGTCAATGGACGCATCCGAATTGATAATCCCTGCCGCCTGCGCCACCACGCTCTGCGCCATATCAAAGACGCCCATCACGATATTCCATGTGTTTGTGACAATGAGGATGGCGGCAGCTGATTTGAACACCCACTTGAAAATCATCCAGGTATCCACATCATGCAGGTTGTTCTTGTCTGCAATCATCTGGATCAGGTCTACGGTCATAACGATAGCCAGGATCACACCTGCAATCGGCACCATGATGGAGTTTGACAGATTCTCAATCATATTGAAAATACTGCCATTCCATCCCTGTGGGGTCTGTCCTACCTGTACGGATATGTCCGCGACCTGTTGGTTTACACTGTCAAACATCCCCGAAAGGTTGCTCATAATACCGCCCACCAGCATTTCTTTCAGCCAATTTGTCAGGGCTTCAAGTAAGAAATCCATACGGTGTCAACCTCCTTTCCGCCGCCCCCCGCAGAGCTGCGGGAGCGGCAAGGATTTCATGCAGGAACGCTTAGACAGAGAACAGCCCGGAGAGCAGAGGTACAAGAACCATACCAACAACGGCTACACCAGCACCGGCCATAAGCTGTTTTATCCCCAATTAGGTGTAAAACTCTGCTCGATGGCGGGCGGCGGCGTAC
>OIDM01000502.1_pt1 | contig 13940 bp, 10 predicted proteins | sample 1581531 | NCBI WGS metagenome assembly OIDM01 (sample SAMEA3882549, study PRJEB24775) | human gut metagenome | biome: human-associated habitat; feature: intestine environment; material: feces | place: Netherlands | collected 2009/2010
CTCGAACCTATGACCCTCTGCTTGTAAGGCAGATGCTCTCCCAGCTGAGCTAAGATCCCATAACAGTTGTTCGTCTTAGGAACTCTTCCGTTCCGCAACTCGCTTTGCTATTATATAATGGTTTGTGACTTGTGTCAACAGTTTTTTTCACTTTTTTTAATTTTTTAAAAAATATATGCTTTTTTGTATTTTTACAGTGGCAGGGAGGTCTGAAATCCCCTGCCACTGTAAGGATGTTATGGGCAAAGTATTGCCCATAACTTGATACTCCCGGATTGCTCCGCTGCACGCAGCTCACGCAATCCTCAAACATTCGGAATCCGCTAATTTACTACGTAAATTGCTACTTCCTCATGTTTGGCGGGGTCCAAGTTCAAAAGTCTTATCGTGCAAGCACGAACGACTTTTTGACCTTTTCCCCCTGGTATTATCTGAAGTACTCAACACCAGATTCGAAAATCTTGATATCCTGCTCTCCGTAAATATTGACAGCCACGCCTGCGTCACGACGCTCACTGTGTGCCATCTTTCCGAGAACACGTCCATCCGGGCTTGTGATTCCCTCGATGTTCATATAAGAGCCGTTTACGTTAAACTCACCCTCATATCCAGTCTCATCTACCGGTACATACTCCGTTGCAATCTGTCCGTTTTCCTTGAGTTTCTTCAGCCACTCATCGTTTGCGACAAAACGTCCCTCACCATGAGAAGCCGGATTGCAGTATACACCGCCAAGCTGTGCTTTCTGAAGCCATGGAGACTTGTTGCTGACAACCTTGGTATATACCATCTTGGATACATGACGGCCGATGGTGTTGTAGGTCAGTGTCGGAGAATCCTCTTTCTGACCACAGATCTCGCCGTACGGTACCAGTCCCAGTTTGATCAGTGCCTGGAATCCGTTGCAGATACCAAGAGCAAGACCGTCACGCTCATTGAGGAGCTTCATAACTGCCTCCTTGATCTTCTCGTTCTGGAACGCGATAGCAAAGAATTTCGCGGATCCGTCCGGCTCATCTCCGGCTGAGAAGCCGCCCGGGAACATGATCATCTGTGCCTGATCGATGGCTTTCTCAAAGAGCTCTACAGAATCATGGATATCTTCTGCTGTAAGGTTCTTGAATACCTTTACGTCTACCTCAGCGCCTGCTCTCTCAAATGCACGGGTGCTGTCATACTCGCAGTTTGTTCCAGGGAATACCGGAATAAATACACGCGGTTTTGCAACCTTATGTTTGCATACATAGATGCTGTCTGCTTTGTAAAGGGAACCGTCATCTGCCTTGACGTCCTCGGTTCCTGCTGCTGTTTTAAATACATTCTCCAGAGTTCCTTCCCATGTAGAAAGCGCCTCTTTCAGAGTGATCTCTGTATCACCGTAGGTGAACTTCGCATTATCCGTAACCTCACCGATCACAGTATAGGTAATGGCAAGCTCACCGACTTTTCCATCCGGAACCTCACAGATGATATCGCCGAATGCCGGAGCAAAGAAATCTCTTGGATCAAGGTTATGCTCGATCTTTACACCCATGCCGTTACCAAAGGCCATCTTGCTGACTGCAGCAGCGATTCCATGACGGTCAAGTGCATATGCGGAGATCACACGGCCTGCCTGGATATCCTGGTGTAATTTATCATACTGCTCCATAAGAGCCGGATAATCCGGAAGATCATAGGAATCCTTCGGTGCACGGAGCCATACCAGCTTGCTTCCTGCTTTTTTGAGCTCCGGTGTGATCACATCTTTTACCTTTGCAACATCCACCGCGAAGGACACCAGTGTCGGAGGAACATCAATGTCATTGAAGGTTCCGGACATACTGTCCTTACCGCCGATGGAAGGAAGGCCGAATCCGATCTGTGCCGCATAAGCACCAAGCAGTGCGGAGAACGGCTGGCTCCATCTCTTAGGATCTTCTGTCATACGACGGAAGTATTCCTGGAAGGTGAAACGGATCTTCTTATAGTCACCACCGGTTGCAACGATCTTGGCAACAGACTCGGTTACTGCGTAGGTAGCTCCATGATACGGACTCCATGAGGAAAGGTATGGATCAAAGCCGTAGCTCATCATGGTAACAGTCTCTGTTTTTCCGTTCTGTACCGGAACCTTTGCAACCATGGACTGTGTCTCTGTCAGCTGATATTTGCCACCGTGAGGCATAAATACACTGCCTGCGCCGATGGAGCCGTCAAACATCTCCACAAGACCCTTCTGTGAGCATACATTCAGGTCAGCAAGAGTATCCATCCATTTTTTCTTTACATCTGTTACATCCGGACGTTCCTCGAAAAGATTTCCGTCCTTTGACGGGATCTCAACCTCAACGGAGGTCTCCTGATGTGCACCGTTGGTATCCAGGAATGCACGGGAGATATTTACGATTTCTTTTCCTCTCCAGTTAAGGACAAGGCGTGGCTCCTCCGTTACAACTGCAACCGGAATTGCCTCGAGATTCTCTTCATTTGCAAATTTCAGGAAAGTATCCACATCTTTCGGGTCAACTACAACAGCCATACGCTCCTGAGACTCAGAGATGGCGATCTCAGTGCCGTCAAGACCTGCGTATTTTTTCGGAACCTTGTCGAGGTCGATCTGAAGTCCCGGTGCCAGCTCGCCGATGGCAACGGAAACACCGCCTGCACCAAAGTCGTTACATTTCTTGATGATATGGCTGACTTCCTCTCTGCGGAACATCCTCTGGATCTTACGCTCGGTAGGCGCGTTACCTTTCTGCACTTCAGCACCGCAGACCTCAATGGAAGCCTCTGTGTGGACCTTGGAGGAACCGGTTGCACCGCCGATACCATCACGACCGGTACGTCCGCCAAGAAGGATGATGATATCTCCAGGGTCGGAATTTTCACGGATGACCGCACGTCTCGGAGCCGCACCCATAACCGCACCGATCTCCATACGTTTTGCAACGTAGTCCGGATGATAGATTTCTTTTACAGCACCGGTTGCAAGACCGATCTGGTTTCCGTAGGAACTGTAGCCGTGGGCTGCGCTGCGGACAAGCTTCTTCTGCGGAAGTTTACCCTTCAGAGTTTCCTTTACGGATACGGTAGGATCTGCTGCACCTGTCACACGCATTGCCTGATATACATAGGTACGTCCGGAAAGCGGATCACGGATAGCTCCGCCAAGGCAGGTTGCCGCACCACCAAAAGGCTCGATCTCCGTCGGATGGTTGTGTGTCTCATTCTTGAAGTTGATCAGCCACTCTTCTTCTTTCCCGTCCACGTCCACCGGTACCACGATACTGCAGGCATTGATCTCATCAGACTCTTCCTGGTCTGCAAGCTTGCCTTCTGCTTTCAGTTTCTTCATTGCCATAAGTGCAAGATCCATCAGGCAGACAAACTTATCATCACGGCCCTTGTACATATCCTTATGGGCATCCAGATATTCTTTGTATGTTTTTTCAATAGGAGTCTTATAATCACCTTCGTCAAACTTCACGCTGGTAAGCTCTGTGGAGAAAGTAGTATGACGGCAATGATCAGACCAATAGGTATCCAGAACACGGATCTCTGTCATGGAAGGATCGCGTTTCTCTTCATTTCTGAAATAATTCTGGATATGCTGGAAGTCCTTAAATGTCATGGCGAGGTTCAGAGAAGCGTACAGCTCCTTCAGATTAGCCTCAGCCATATCCTTGAATCCGTCAAAAATCTTCACATTCTCAGGATCCGGGAATACTGTTACCAGTGTTTCCGGCTTCTCAAGACCTGTCTCACGGGAATCCACAGGGTTGATGCAGTGATGTTTGATCGCCTCAAACTCTGCATCTGTAACGTTTCCTTCGATTACATAAGTAGTTGCTGAACGGATGATCGGTGCTGCATTCTCATCCAGGAACTGTACACACTGCACTGCAGAATCGGCTCTCTGGTCAAACTGTCCGGGAAGGAATTCTACGGAAAATACACGTGCGCCCTCTGTCACATCAAATTTTTCAAGATACAGATCATCTACCGGCGGCTCTGCAAATACGGTCTTGCAGGCTTTCTCAAATACTTCATCGGAGATATTCTCCACGTCATAACGGATCAGCTCACGGACTGCTGTCACAGTGCTGATACCAAGATAATGTTTGATCTCATGTTTCAGTTCCTTTGCTTTTACTGCAAAGGCAGGTTTCTTTTCTACATACACACGTCTTACGTTGCTCATAGAAGGCTCCTTTCTCTATATCCGATAATAAGGATGGTAAACGTGCAGAAAGCATTTCAGTCTTTCTTTTCTGCTGAAAATATAGTATCATAGGAAATATCATTAGTAAAATTAATATATCTTATATCATTTATAAGCGGAGGATTTTTCACATATGGATATCAATCTTGAACTTTACAAAGTGTTTTATTACGTGGCCACGACGCTGAGCTTTTCGGAGGCTTCCAGACAGCTTTTTATCTCACAGTCTGCAGTAAGCCAGGCCGTCAAAAACCTTGAAAAAAAGCTGGGCCATACTCTGTTTGTGCGCAGTACCAAACGGGTCATCCTGACTCCGGAGGGAGAACTTCTCCTCCAGCATGTAAAGCCGGCACTTTCCATGCTAAACGAAGGAGAGGCTGTCCTTTCCGGAGAAGGAAATCTTACCGGTCAGCTGCGGATCGGTGCCAGCGATACTCTGTGCCGCTATTTTCTCATCCCCTATCTCCGCCGTTTCCACAAGGATCATCCGGAGGTACGGATCAAGATCATCAACAGTACCTCCATCGGATGTGCGGAGCTTCTGGAAAACGGCCAGGCTGAGCTGATCGTCACCAACTACCCGAATTCCCGGCTTTCAGCCCACACCAAGCTTCAGACTGTGCTGGAATTCCGGGATATCTTCGTGGCAAATCCGGACTATTTCACCATGGGCAAATCGCCTCTTTCCATGGAAAATCTTCTGGATTATCCCATCCTGATGCTCGCTCCAAAGAGTACCACCAGCGAATATCTTCATCAGGTGTTTGCAGCCCAGGGACTGAAGCTGTTGCCTGAGGTTGAACTGAACAGCAACGATCTGCTGATCGATCTTGCAGAGATCGGACTTGGTATTGCCTGTATCCCGGATTATATGCTCCGCAACCGTCCGGGTCTGGAACCTGTCCATCTGAAAACACCTCTGCCCGCAAGAAGTGCCGTGATCGCTCATCATGAAGCACTGCAGCTTTCCCAGGCTGCCCAGTGCTTTCTTAAATATTTTTCCCAGATCTGATACGATCAAGTTCCTGCCGCTTACTGCTTTTCGCGATCGAAGCAGGATACTTCCCTGATTCAGTAAAAAAGCCACCGGAATCTGCCATAAGGTTATTACGATCCTTATGTACTCAATTCCGGTGGTCTTTTCTGTTATTGATATCGGTCAGATATTATTCTTATTACTTACGCTTCAGCCTTCGGCATCACGTCTGCTGCCGCAGTGATATACTCATTCTCGATCTTACTGAACAGGCCGCTGTCTGCAAGCTCTGCAAGCTTCACGTCAATCGGCATCTTGCCCAGGACCGGAACCTTCAGTTCTGCAGCGATCTCATCGATATGACTCTCGCCAAAGACCTTGATCTCTTTTCCGCAGTCCGGACATTTCACGTAGCTGTAGTTCTCCACGATTCCAAGTACCGGAACTTTCATCATATCAGCCATATTGTAGGCTTTCTTGACGATCATGCGAACCAGATCCTGCGGGGAAGTAACGATCACAACACCGTCAATCGGCAGGGACTGGAATACAGTTAACGGAACATCTCCGGTTCCTGGCGGCATATCTACAAAGAGATAATCCAATTCACCCCAGATCACATCACTCCAGAACTGTTTTACCATATTTGCAAGGACCGGACCTCTCCAGATCACCGGTGTCTCCTCATCCGGGAGAAGAAGGTTTACAGACATAACCTCGATTCCGTTTGCAGTTGGCATCGGATAGATCCCATTGTCACTGCCCTGTGCATTGCCCTTGATGCCATACATCTTCGGGATGGACGGACCGGTGATATCAGCATCCATAATGCCCACTTTATATCCCTTGGAAGCCATCAGGTTTGCCAGGGAGCCTGTTACGAAGGATTTACCCACGCCTCCCTTTCCGCTGACAACTCCGATCACATGTTTTACGTCAGAAAAAACGTTTGGTTCTGCCATGAGGCTCTGGGGCTGTTTCTGTCCGCAGCCTTCACAGCTTGATTTGTTGCAGGATGTATTGCTACACTCTTTTGCCATAATAGATTCCTCTCATTCTTTGTATTTACACAGACAGAACTGGCTCTCTGTCCGTGTATTTTTCTCATTCACGATCTCTCATGAACTCCTTACCTTACTTCATAAATCTGTCGATCGCTTTTTCCAGTTCCTTGATAGCATCCCTGTCTCCATGCTCCACTGCATCCACGATGCAGTGTTCTATATGATCCTGCAGTATGATCTTGCCTGTATTATTGATCGCAGATTTTACGGCTGACAGCTGGATCAGCACTTCGCTGCAGTCACGTCCTTCCTCCACCATACGCTTAATGGATTCCATATGCCCGATGGCCCTGGAAAGTCTGTTGAGTACGGCCTTGGTCTGTGCGTGGCTGTGATGATGAGGATGTGTGCCATCGTGAGTATGCACATGTTCCTGTTCCCCGTGGGTATGTTCAAGAACGGTTCCATCCTCGAGAACGTGCACATGTGTTTCTTTCATGTGTATTTCCTCCTTCAGATCTCCGTGAAAGAACAGCGCTGCCGGATCATAGATGTCTGAATGTCAAAAATGATGGTTCCGTCTTCCAGTACTGTCTTCTCGTAGGAGACATCCTTCCCCTGAAATTTCTGTTTCACATACGCTTCCGGATCTGCAATCTCCACTTCTTCCACAAATACATCACGCATCTGATTTCTCGGACATTTGTTAAAAATTTCCCAGATTACTTCGTACTCTTTCATCTGTGCCTGTTCCTTTCTTAGTCATCCTATCCATTATAATAATTTTATGTTTTTTTGTCAAAAATAATTGCACTCACGCAAATATTGTCGTATGATACATATTAAAAATATTACTGCTCTGTCCGTGGGCAGTAAACATATATTAATGTGATAAATCAAAGGAGATAAATTTCATGCAGCTTTTAAAAGACAGAATTCTGACAGACGGCGTAGTAAAAGAAGGAAATATTTTAAAAGTGGACAGCTTCCTGAATCATCAGATGGATATTGACCTGATCAACGAGGTCGGCAAAGAATTCAAGAAACGTTTTGACCACTGTCCAATCACCAAAATCCTTACCATCGAGGCTTCCGGTATCGGTATTGCCTGTATTGCGGCACAGTATTTCCATGTACCGGTTGTATTTGCCAAGAAAGCACAGAGTGTGAACCTTGACGGCGAGATGTACACCACCAAGGTAGAGTCTTTCACCCACAAGAAAGTTTACGATGTGATCCTTTCCAAGAAATTTCTCGGACCGGAAGATCACGTACTCCTGATCGATGATTTTCTTGCCAATGGCTGTGCACTTCTCGGTCTGATCGACATCGTTAAGAAATCCGGCGCAACTCTTGAAGGAGCCGGAATCGTTATCGAAAAAGGCTTCCAGTCCGGCGGACAGACCATCCGTGACATGGGTATCCATCTGGAATCTCTTGCTATCATTGATTCCATTGCTGATGGCAAACTTACTTTCCGTGAATAAGATTTATCATAAAAAATACTCCTGGAAACTTATATACATTGTTTCCGGGAGTATTTTTATTTTTATCACAGCCAGATCATGATAGCATTTCTGATCTATGCATCTGCACCCTTTTCCGCTTTCTCTGAAGGTGTCGGAGTTACTGTTTCCTCCGGTGTCGGTGTTCCGGAAATTTCCGTTTTTTCCTTTTCCGATGAAGCCGATGCAGCTTCCGGTGTATTTTCATCTATATCCGGTTCTTCCGTCACCGTAGCTTCCGGTGTCACTGTCGGCGTTGGTGTGGCAGTTGCCTCCGGCATGATCTCTTTTTCTTCATAATATCCGTCATCCACAAGCATCTGATAATTATCTGCATCGATCAGCTGGATATCACTGGTCACAGTTCCCACGATCTTGGTCCCGTTGTCATACTGCTCATAATCGGAGATCTCCGGCTTCTCCCCTTTCAGAAGAGCATCCACCATCGTCACACAGTCATTTGCCAGTACACGGTTATCAAACAGCAGATCATCCTCAATCTTTCCCTGGATCACAGCGGTCACTGCTTCTGCCTCACAGCCGCCTCCTGTGATCATAGGCCAGCCATCCTCTCCAGACACATGTCCTGCATCCTCCAGGGCATCCACAGCCCCAAGTGCAAGGTCGTCAGCACCTGTGCAGATAATATCCGGCGCACCCTCTGTATAATTCTGAGAAAGGATCTCCGCCATATCATTCTTTGCGGTATTTCTTCCGGAACGCATCACTGCAGTATCATCAAAGGTCAGCTTTCCTGAAGTACATACCAGTGTTCCATCGTCGAAATATTCCTGAAGCTTCTCCATCACGCCATTATAAAAGAACAGTGCGTCACGATCATCCGGAGAGCCCATAAGGAACTCAATGGTCAGAGTTTTCTTTTCTTCCCGGGCTTTCTCCAGATCCATTTTTTTTATGATGGAATCTCCCACCATTTTTCCGGCTTTTCTTGTATTAAAGGTAACATAATAGTTGACCTTATCTGTATCCATGATCAGCTGATCGTAAGAAATCACAGGGATAGATTTCTCATACACCTGCTCCAGCACATCGTTCATGCTGTAAGCATCTGAAGGTGCGATGACAAGTGCAGAAAGCTCTTCATCATCCAGAATGGACTGGATCTGTGATACCTGCGTATCACTGTCTTCATCTGCCCAAAATATCTCTGCATCATATCCATCATCTTCCAGTGTATTCTGAAGAGTTTCTCCATCGGCAGACCAACGGGGATCATCTGCTGATGAAGGCAGAAACACACCTACTTTCTTATCTGCTGCCGCAGTTTCTTTTGCTTCTTCTTTTTCTTCTTCCTCTGCATCATTGCTGTTTTTGGCTTTTCCTTCCGGGTCTTCAGACTCCACACTTTCATTGGCTGCCTCTGTCGCCTCTTTGTTTTTTCCACAGCCGGAAAAGGCTGCTGTAAAGACAAAAGCTCCCACAAGCAGGATTGCTGTTTTTTTCTTCATGATCAAATCTCTCCTATAAGCCTTTATAGTCCTTTGCCAGTGATTTCAGATAGTCTCTGTAGGCGGCTGCAGATTTCTTGGGTTTCAGGATACGTACACTGCCGCCCATCCCGGTCAGCCAGCCGTAGAATTTTCCATTTTCCGGAAGCTCTGCAGTTACCGTCAGATCTCCGCTATCTTTCATCTTATATTCTGCATCTGTGCCGAAAAAGTCACGCACTTCCGCCTGTACAGCTCCGGTACATAGAAGTTTTATTTCTTTTTTTATGGTTCCGGCTGAAGCCTCAAGAAGCTTCCGGTACTCTGTCACAGAGGTCTCATGAATATCTTTAGTTTCATGAATCTCCTTAGCTTCCGCAATCAACCCAGGTTCTTCAGACGGCTGTTCCTCTCCGGCACTCTCACCGGCAAGATAATACCCACCCGGCCGTTCTCTTGTATAACGGATATCCATTCCAAAAGAACGTAATACCTCCACATCATCATAAATGCTCTTTCGCTCTGCACGGATTCCCTGTTTCTCAAGATTCCCAAGGATCTTCTGCATAGATATTACCCGATGCTCCCCTGTTTCCCGCAGCATTTTTTCAAGGTACAGGATCTTCGCCTTCTGATTGTTTGATTTTGCCATACTGCCCTCTTATCCTTCGTTTTTTACAAAGCGATGGAAAATATAGGAGTTTGCCTCCTGTTCCTCGCTGTCGTCCAGTTTCTCAAGTTCGATCTTTTTACCGTATTTCTTTTCCAGTGCACGGCTGATCAGAAGATCTGCAAGCTGCGGGTTCTTGGGAAGAAGCGGTCCGTGAAGATACGTACCGATCACATTTTTGTATACAACCCCTTCCTCACCGGATTGTCCGTCATTTCCGTATCCTGACAGAACCTTTCCCAGGGATCTGTTGTTTCCGATGGTGGTACGCCCTCCATGATTTTCAAAACCTACGATGGGCATATCAAAAAGATCGCTCTGCATCACAATGTTTCCAATAAGGCGGCCTTTTCCCTGCTCAGTGCTCATATCTACAAGCTTCAGACCCTCGATCATTCCCTGATCCGTCTTATAATAATTTCCAAGGAGCTGATACCCTCCACAGATTGCGATCACAACTCCATTGTCTTCCACATACGCCTTGAAATCCTTCTGGATTTCCTTCAGCTTTTCACATACCAGCATCTGTTCTCTGTCGGAGCCACCGCCAAGAAGTACGATATCCAGTTTGGAAAAATCGATTCGGTCATCCAGTTCATAAGCTATGGTTTCTGCCTCGATTCCTCTCCAGAGACAGCGCTTCATCAGACACTGGATATTTCCTCTGTCACCGTAAAGGTTCAGAAGATCCGGATATAAATGCCCTATCGTTATCTTCATTTCTCACCCTCCAGTTTCTTCAGGATATTTCTGGTGCCAAACAGCGCCGTATAATTTACAAGTACATAAAGATTGCCGCATCCATCCCCGATTCGTTTGCGGATGGCTGTCTCCACATCATTTTCCAGCATGGACGGGATATCCACATATTTCAGACGGAGGCGCATATCCTGACACCGGATACCACTGACTGTGATGGAATTGATATTGTCCCCTCCGAAAAGATCAAAATCCACATCCCAGAGCCAGGAGATATCTTTTCCATCCTGTGCATTATCATTGATCACAATGATGATATCCTTTGGTGATCCGTCCTGCATCACAGCTGAAATGTTCTGGTTAAAACCGGCCGGATTCTTGGCAAGATTCAGAACAACACTGGTGCCCTTGATCCGAAACTGTTCATTGCGTCCGTTCTCCGGATTAAACTTCCGGAGCATCTCATTAAAATGCTCCGCCTTAAAGCCTGCGGTACGAATTCCCGCATAGGCAGCCAGAATATTATACACATTATAGAATCCCTTATAATTGGCCACGATCCGTTTATCCTCCACTGTAAAGGCAATCTGATCATCCACCTTCACATCTGTGGCATCAAAGTCGATCTCCGGACGTTTAAAGCCGCATTTCGGACATCTGTAGTCTCCCAGCTGACTGTAATGATAGAAGCTGTAGATCAGCCTTTCTCCACAGCACTTACAGAACCGGCCCTCACGGATCTCGTTTGTTTTGTTCTCGATCACCTGTTTGCTGATCCCGTAGGTTACAAAAGGATTTCCGCAGTCCATGGCAAGATATGCAGACAGTGCATCATCACCATTGACAATGACCTTCATATCCGGAACCTTTTTCATCATTTCTTCCAGGATGTTCATAGTGATATCGATCTCGCCATAACGGTCCAGCTGATCACGGAACAGATTGGTCATAACCATATAATCCGGTCTGATCCTTGTGAACACATGTCTTGTGGATGCCTCATCCACCTCGATACATGCATAATCCGCATCCAGATTACCACTTAAACCCGCACCTAATACAAAGGCTGCCACAACACCATTCAACATGTTGGAACCGGTATGGTTACAGATTACTTTATAACCTTCCTTCTCGATTGCTGCACAGAGCATATTGTTGGTTGTCGTCTTTCCATTGGTTCCACATACAATAAAAATGTCTTTTCTGACTTGTCCCGCAAGATCATGCAGGATGCTTGGATCAATCTTCAGTGCAATCTTTCCCGCCCAGGTCACGCCCTGGCGGTGAAAGATATGTACACTTGCTTTTTCACTTATCTTCGCTGCCCATACGGCCAGCATTCTGCGTACTCCCATAATTACCTATTTCCCGATCAGTTCTTTGATATTTTCCGGTTCCGGCATCGAACGGATCGCACCTTTTTTCATTGTGATCAGTGCTGCACCTGCATTCGCATATGTCAGAATCTCTTTTAATTTTGCCTCATCCAGATTATCCAGACCGTACTTTAATACACCGTTGATCGAACATCCGCAGAATGTATCTCCTGCTCCTGTTGTCTCAATTGCTTTCACAGTAAATCCCGGCTGCTCTACACGAAAGTTTTTATAGTAGGCTCTGCTTCCTTCTTTTCCCATCGTCAGGAAGATAAGAGGAATCTGATACTTTTCCTGAAGATACTTAATTCCTTCATCATAATCTTCTTTTCCTGATACAAACTGGATCTCATTGTCAGAGATCTTCAGTACGTCACAATTTTCGAAGCCATATTCCATCTGTGCTTTCGCTTCATCCAGAGTCTTCCACAGCGGCGGACGTAAGTTCGGATCAAATGTGATCATGCAGCCTGCTTCTTTAGCGACTGCAAGTGCCTTCTTTGTTGCACTCTTCACCGGCTCATCTGTCATAGAAAGTGTTCCAAAGTGAAATACCTTTGACTGGCGGATCAGATCATAATCTACTTCCTCTTCCTTCAGCATCATATCAGCTCCCGGTTTGCGGTAAAAAGAAAATTCTCTGTCACCATCCGGGAAAGTATGTACAAAAGCCAGTGTCGTGTGGATATCCTGATCCATCACAAGTCCTTTTGCTTCTATTCCGATATTTGTAATCGTATCTCTTAACAGTTTACCAAACTGGTCATCCCCAACTTTTCCAATGAATGCGGTTTTTCTTCCAAGTTTGTTCAACATTGCAAGCACATTACACGGCGCACCACCCGGGCAGGCTTCAAACAACTGATTTCCCTGCTCACTTTCCCCATTCACCGCAAAGTCGATCAGCATTTCTCCAAGTGCTGTTACGTCATATATCTTTTCCATCCTGAAATCTCCTTATCCTAAATCTTACACTTGTTTCATATTTTATTTTATCATAGAATTTTACATTTTTAAAGGCACAGGCTCTTAAAGTGCATATTTGCCAATTCTTACAAAAATTTCGTTATTTTTTTGTCATTTTGCCTATTTACGAATTCGAAAATGATTGATAAAATAATAACAAATAATACAGTTACCTGATGTATTATTTTATTATGTGAAACGACGATTTCGCAAATTGTTCGTGTTTGGATGGTACTACCCCTCCCACGAACCCTCTCTTGATAGCGTTTTGTAAGAAAGTCACATGAGAAGTTTCCGCCAAAACTTTTCATGTGACTTTCTTCATTTATTGTCTACAGAACTTGCCACTGGCAGGTTCTGTAGATAATTCTTCTGTTTTTATTTTAACATTCTTCAGCAATTTTATAGATCAGCTTTTCTGTATCTTCCCATCCAATACATGGATCTGTGATCGATTTTCCATAGATCATATCAGCCGATATATCCTGTCTGCCTTCTTCCAGGTAACTTTCTACCATAACTCCTTTAATCATCTTCTTAAGATCCGGGTTATATCTGCGCGAATGCAGTACCTCACTTACAATACGGATCTGTTCTTTATATTTCTTGTTTGAATTCGAATGATTCACATCAATCACTGCTGCCGGATTCTTAAGATCTTTTTTCTGATATAATTCCCAGAGTCTTACACATTCTTCATAATGGTAATTTGGTATGCACTGTCCGTACTTGTCAACTCCGCCACGAAGGATCGTGTGTGCAAGCGGATTACCAGACGTCGTTACATCCATCGTTCTGTAAATGAACCGGTGTCCCATCTGTGCTGCTACGATCGAGTTGAGCATTACAGAAAGATCTCCACTGGTCGGATTTTTCATTCCAACCGGAATATCCATACCACTTGCCGTCAGCCGGTGCTGCTGATTCTCCACCGATCTTGCACCCACTGCCTCATAGGAAAGGATATCATCCAGATAACTTCTGTTTTCCGGATATAACATTTCATCCGCTGCTGTCAGTCCGCTTTCTTTCATTGCACGAATATGCATCTTACGGATTGCCATAATTCCAGCATACAGATACGGAGCTTTA
>OIDM01000508.1_pt1 | contig 13700 bp, 14 predicted proteins | sample 1581531 | NCBI WGS metagenome assembly OIDM01 (sample SAMEA3882549, study PRJEB24775) | human gut metagenome | biome: human-associated habitat; feature: intestine environment; material: feces | place: Netherlands | collected 2009/2010
AAAGAACAGCGGGTTCTGGTACTGGTCTTTTCAAAGATCAATGCCACATTCATTCCTCTATATTTATCAACCGGAATTCCTTTTTTCTTTTTTTCTTTTAATTCTGCGGAAAGATCAAGCAGATATGTGATCTCTTCCGGTGTGAAATCTTTCAGCGTCAGGAAATTTCTGCCTTTTAAATCCATTGTTTTGTACCTCGCTTTTATTCTTTGACTTTTATCTTATGTCTTTTGTCTACTTTTCTTCTTTTTTATCATCTGCGCCAATCTCTGTAACAGATTTTACCAGACCTGCAATGCTCTGGATCTCTGACGGAATGATGATCTTCGTTGCTTTTCCATCAGCAGCTTTTGCAAATGCTTCCAGACTTTTCATGGTAAGAACAGCCTCATCGGCTCCTGCTTCTTTCAGGAAACGAATTCCATCGGCATTTGCCTGCTGTACTTTCATGATGGCTTCTGCCTTACCTTCAGCCTCACGGATCGTTGCTTCCTTCTGTGCTTCGGCTTTCAGGATGGCTGCCTGCTTCTCAGCTTCGGCGTCCAGAATTGCAGACTCTTTGTGACCTTCTGCCACAAGAATTGTAGACTTCTTCTCACCTTCGGCACGTAAGATGGCTTCACGACGTTCACGCTCTGCTTTCATCTGCTTCTCCATTGCATCCTGGATGGCTGCCGGTGGGATAATGTTCTTAAGTTCCACGCGGTTTACCTTGATTCCCCAAGGATCGGTTGCCACATCCAGAGATGCTCTCATCTTCGTGTTGATCGTCTCTCTGGATGTCAGTGTCTGATCTAATTCCAGATCACCGATGATGTTACGAAGTGTCGTGGCTGTCAGGTTCTCGATCGCCATGATCGGATTTGCCACTCCATAACAGAACATCTTCGGATCTGTAATCTGGTAGAATACAACGGTATCGATCCGCATGGTTACATTATCCTTTGTGATAACCGGCTGCGGTGCAAAATCCACCACCTGCTCTTTTAACAGCACTTTTTTTGCTACACGGTCTAAAATCGGGACTTTGAAATGGATTCCCACATTCCATGTTGTCAGATAGCCACCAAGACGCTCAATAACCATTGCATACGCCTGTGGTACGATTCTTACAACGCAAAGTGCAAGAAGCACTAATATAATTACAAGTACAATAATAAATATCATAAATCCGCCCATATAGAACTCCTCCCTTGATATAAATATGTTCAATTCCTCTACATCTTACTATATTTTCCCTATGATTACAAGAAAAAAGACAATCATCTTTGATATAATCTCCAGATGATTGTCTTATTATACTTTTAGTAAAATGAATGATTTCCGATGACTAAGCCGCCTCTTCCGCTGCTTACCGGTGCGAAGGAAAGTGCTCCGCCTGTATTGTCCATGCCACCAATCGCTGCCTGTGCTGCCTGCATACAGGAAGATTTTACTCCTGATGCTGCGGTTGCTGCGATCCGACCACTTACAGAAAACTGTCCTGCCTGATATACAACGCCGCTGATGCTGTTCGGATATCCGCCGCTTCTGACACGGTTCATGATAACTGCTCCAACCGCTACCTGACCTTCGTATGGTTCATTTCCTGCTTCAAGCTGAATGGTTGCTGCTAAGATCGTTGTCTCATCATAGCTTGCGGCTGCCGGTGCATTCTGTACTGCCGCCTGTGCCTGCGCTGCTTCCTGAGCTCTTTTGGCTTCTTCCTCTGCCTTCTGCTTTGCGATGATCGCCTGCTCTTCTTCTACCGTGATTCCGGTTCCGGTTGCTAACGATACTTCTACATACTGGCTGCTGACATATGCAACACCATCGCCATGTGAAACTGCTACCCAGCCTTCCGGTGCTTCTACATCTTTTTTAACGGTAAGCACATCATCCTGCGCTGCTACGTCACAAATCTGAGCTTCTTCGCTGGCTTCTGCTCTTAAACGAAGACCACCTTCTAAGACTTTTGCATTGGTTGTACAGTTCTCATTTGCATAATTATGTGCATCGTCTCCAAAGACACAAAATTCATTTTTTACATAACCGCTGACATTTCCGGATGTAATCTTACTCCATTCCTCTCCACGCTCTGTAACTTCTGCCACATCGCCTTTGCGGAGCTTTCCGGCAAGTGCTGACTCTTCGCTTGCCTCTGTACGGACATTTAAAGATTCCTCCACGTTTGCCATCAGACGGTTCTGCCATTCATCCTGCGGCTCTTCTTCGGAAGCCTTCACAACCTCAACTTCTTTTTTTTCTATGGATGCCTGTTCATCCGCGTTCTGAAAACCTTCTGTTATTTTCAATGCCAGTCCTGCCGCAGTCTGGGTGGAGTTCTCACTCTCTGCCTCGATTGCTGTATTTTCCTGCTGTGGAGCTGCCATTGCAGTACACGTTCCGGCAGACATAATTGCTGCTGCTAACATTGCACTTCCAAACACTTTCTTTTTCAGTATCATATAATCCTCCGTAGCACACGATATTTGTTATCATAAATGTTACGCAATACCGTATGTTTTTATTCATATTTGTTACAAATGTTACGAATATATTACGGGATTATATCAGCATTTTTTATATTTGTCAAGTTTTAGTTTTTACAGACGTTTTAATAAGGCTTCTCTTTCTTCCTCATAACCAGGTTTTCCAAGGAGTGCAAACATGTTTCTCTTATAGCTTTCCACACCCGGCTGGTTGAATGGATTTACGCCAAGGATGTAGCCGCTCACACCGCATGCAAACTCGAAGAAATAGAACAACTGTCCTAAATGGAACTCGTCCATCTTCGGGATCTTGATCATCAGGTTCGGCACATTTCCGTCTGTATGTGCGAGGATGGTTCCGTTCATGGCACTCTTGTTGACAAAATCCATGGTTTTTCCGGCAAGATAATTGAGTCCGTCTAAGTCCTCTGCCTCTTTTTCAATGGTGATCGTCTCACGGGCTTCTTCGACATTCATGACGGTCTCAAACATAATTCTTGCACCGTCCTGGATGAACTGTCCCATGGAGTGCAGATCGGTTGTAAAATCAACTGCTGCCGGGAAAATTCCCTTCTGGTCTTTTCCTTCGGATTCACCGTATAACTGTTTCCACCACTCACCAATGTAGTGTAATGCAGGCTCATAATTTGCAAGCACTTCCACGGATTTTCCTTTTCTGAGCAGAATGTTGCGGATTGCCGCATATTTCATTGCTTCATTATCTTCAAATTTTTCATTTAATGCCAGTTCTCTTCCGCTTGCCGCACCATCCATCAATGCCTTGATATCTGCACCGCTGACTGCGATCGGAAGAAGTCCTACTGCGGTCAGTACGGAGAAACGTCCGCCGACATCATCCGGCACTACAAAACTCTCATAACCCTCTTTGGTTGCGAGGTCTTTTAATGCTCCTCTTGCCTTGTCGGTTGTTGCATAAATTCGCTTTGCTGCTTCCTCCTGTCCGTATTTGTCCTCTAACATTTTTTTGAAAATACGGAAAGCAATTGCCGGCTCTGTGGTTGTTCCCGATTTGGAAATAACATTTACAGAGAAATCTCTGTCACCGATGACATCAATGACACCCTGTAAGTATGTAGAGCTGATGCTGTTTCCGACATAGTAAATTTCCGGTGTTCCGCGTTTTTCTTTCGGAAGACTGTTATAAAATCCATGTCTTAAAAATTCAATGGCTGCTCTTGCACCTAAGTAAGAACCGCCGATACCGATCACGATCAATACGTCGGAATCTTTTTTGATCTTTTCTGCCGCCTTCTCAATCCGTGAAAACTCTTCTTTGTCATAGTCTACCGGAAGATCGATCCAGCCTAAGAAGTCGTTTCCCGCTCCGTTTTTAGATACCAATACATCCTTTGCCTGTTCCGTGAGTCTGCTCATATAACCGATCTCTTCTTCGCTGATAAAACCGGCTGTTTTTGAGTAATCAAATGTTATTTTTCCCATTGCCAACACTCCTTTGTATAATATACTTAAATTCTAGCAAACAGTCCCTTTATTTTCAAGAGAAATATTCCGTCAAAACGTCCTGTAAAAGCACTGCATCTTCGGCTTTTTTCGTGCTTTTTTCGTGCTTTCTTTCTACCGGTCGGATCTCCGGGATTTCCTCCTCTTCTTCTGCTTCTTCTTCCTCTAATATGTATTGGAAATAATCGTCTGCTTTTTGCAGCGTATCTGTCAGTTTTTTATTGATTTTTTTTGTCTGTCGTAAATTTGCAACCAGGATCAGAACCATGATCAGCAATAATGCCAAGATCCCGATCGGTGCGAAATGGATCACATTTGTAAGAATCGCTTCCTGCATAATTTACCTCTTTTCTTATTTTTTCTTTCTTCATTATAAGAAAAGAAACCTGCAATGAAAAGAGGACAAACCCCACTTTTCATCGCAAGTTTCGCCATTTTTCCTACTTTTCCACCAGATATCCGGAAAAACAGTACGCAAACTCTTCATTTACATTGATAAAACGGTTATATGCACTGGACATTGCAATATCCCGGATGACTTTGTCACCGGTATTCTTATCACAGGCACATATGTAATATTCTAAATCCGTACCCGTAAATACCGATAGCAGCTTTTCATTCCAAAATGCCTCTTTTCCGCTGTTTGGAACAGAGATCCCACGCACCTGTTCTACCACGGAACCATACCTCGCGATCACATTTTTTAGGCTGGTATTCAGGTTGACATTCCCAAGGTTCAGCAGTCCGACCCGGAGCATCTCGTGCTTGGAATCCATATGCTTTTTTAGCATATCATAATCATTCCGGTAAAGGCATTTGAGCGCACAGGTCTCATACTCTTCTTTTATCTGGATGTTACAATGCTGTTCCCTGGTAAAAACTTTGGTGGTGAACATACATTCCATTTCCCTGTTTCTTGCATACTGCGGCCCTGTAAACATCGTGATGGTGTCTAATTCTAATTTCACCCCGGTATTCATCTGCATTTCCACGCCATAAGTACCAAAATAATACAGCCACTGGTTTTCTACGATATATCCCGCATAATAGACCGGAATGAATACTCCTTCCATTTCCGTGACCATTTCCTGTATCCGCCTGTCTACTCTTTCAAAATAATGCCCCTCTAACAAATTATCCTGTTCTCTTGGTAACATCTGACCATTGCCATAGAGCAGATAAATATTTTCTACTCCCTGTTCCTTTAAATAGGAATATGGTGCACCTAAGAATCTTTGTAATTCCCTGTCTGTCGTTCCGTTTTTTTCGAGATATGTCATCATATTCATCCGGATCATCGGCGGTATATAAGGAAGGACTACGGTTCTTACACCCTGCTCCTGCAATATTTCTAACAGACGGCAGATATATGGAACGGTATATGCACCGAGAACAAAGATGTCTAAGATTGTCTCCGGCGCTTTTCTCCCCCATTTTTTCTCCTGATCCCTCGCTATCCTGGGAATGCCCGCATATTCGCCTGCTGCATAGAGATATGTCGTTTTCTTATCTACTCTTCTGTCCCAGATACATCCTGACTGAAGAATTCCATCTTGTGTATTTTCGTATTGATATCTAAAATATCTCGCTTCCATAAGAATATTGTAAGTTTCTCTATGCGTTTTTACAAGAAAAATATTTCTATTTTAGCGTTCTTATGATAAGATAAGAGCAGTAACCGTCATATTTATGCCGGAAAGAGGTGTTTCATGAAAATTAATATTTACTACGGAGGACGCGGACTTTTAGATGACCCGACTCTGTATGTTTTAAAAAAGATGCAGAACGTTTTTACGGAGCTGCGTGTCACTGTGGAGCGCTACAATATTTTTGAATATAAAAATAGTATCTCTACTCTTCCACAGACAATGAAAGATGCGGATGGTATTATCCTTGCAACTACTGTAGAATGGCTGGGTATCGGTGGATTTATGTATCAGTTCCTAGATGCCTGCTGGCTCTATGGTGATAAGGAAAAGATTCAGTCTCTCTATATGCAGCCCGTCGTTATGTCAACCACTTATGGAGAACGCGAGGGCATGACTTCCTTAGAAAATGCATGGGAGATGCTCGGTGGTCTTCCTTGTAACGGATTCTGCGGATATGTCGAAGATATGGTCGCTTTTGAAATGAACAAAGATTATTCTCTGATCATCGAAAAAAAAGCTGAAAATCTTTATCGTACGATTTCCCAGAAACAGAAAGGACTTCCTACCAGTAATCAGGCTGTAAAACAATCCGTTCTGCGTACACAGGCTTTAGAACTGACTCCACAAGAGAGCGAACAGCTTTCTAAGTATGTTTCCGATGATTCCTATGTGAAACAGCAGAAGGAAGATATCCAGGAGCTTGCCAGCATGTTTAAGGATTTACTGGATCAGTCCGACTCAGAGGAAGGTCCATCCTATATTCTGGATCTTGAATCTCATTTTGTACCGCAGAATGATTTTTCCGCTAATTATCTCTTTATGATCGAGGGACAAAAGAAACCACTCGTCATTGAGGTTTCCGGAGATTCCTTAAACTGCTATTATGGACAGCAGGAAGCAATTGATATCTATGCAAAAATGACTGCTTCCGTGATGGAGCGGATCATTTCCGGACAGATGACCTTCCAGCGTGCATTCATGACCGGAGAGATGACTGCTAAAGGTAATTTTAAAACACTGCGTATGTTAGACCATATTTTTATTTTTGAGTAATACAAGGAGTGATAAACATGAAAAAAGATGATTGTATTTTTTGTAAAATAGCTGCAGGCGAGATTCCTTCAAGAAAAATCTATGAAGATAGTGACCTGATCGCTATTATGGATCTGAATCCGACTTCTAAAGGACATTCTTTGATCATTCCAAAGGAGCACTGCACAAATATCTACGATATTGATGAAGATATTGCCGCAAAAGTCATGAAAACTGCAAAAAAACTTGCAACGAAGATGACAGTTGCGTTGAACTGCGACGGTTTTAACCTGTTACAGAATAATGGGGAAACTGCCGGACAGACAATGTTTCATTTTCATATGCATCTGATTCCACGCTATAAGGATGCGGACAATAATATGTTAAAATTTACTTCTGTTTCTTTCAGTGATGAAGAAATGGACGCGATCCGCGACCAGATCATAAAAGATTAAGTAGATTTGCGAATTTTTTGAATTATATAATAGATGATATTGTGTGAAAAGTTTCTTTTGATTATCACAAAAGAGACTTTTCACATTTTTTATTATTTACCGGCTTCACTCTCGATAAGTTGTAAGATCGTCTCGACAGAATCCATCTGATTGCTCTTCTCCATCGCCTGTCGGTAATCTTCCCTGTCGGCATAGACTTTCCGGATTGCCTCAAGCAGAATATCCACCGTCAGTGTCTCTTCCTCTATTACATAGCTGAATCCCTGTTTTTCAAAGGAGCGGGCATTTAAGATCTGGTCTCCGCGGCTTGCTGCTGCTGACAGCGGGATCAGGATATTTGGCTTATGTAATGCCAAAAGTTCGCAGATCGCATTTGCTCCTGCTCTTGATACTACGATATCTGCAAGTGCAAATAAATCTTTTAACTCATCTTTGATATATTCATACTGTGCATAACCTTTTGTCTGTGCCAAGCTGTTGTCTAAATTGCCTTTTCCACACAGATGGATCACCTGATATTCCTTTAATAACTGTGGCAGTGCTTCGCGTACCACCTGATTGATAAATACGGAACCGATGCTGCCACCAATCACCAGCATGACCGGTTTTCCTTTTTCAAATCCACAGAATTCCAGTGCCTTTTCCTTACTGCCCTGTAACAATTCGCTGCGGATCGGAGAACCTGTTAAAATTGCTTTTCCTTTTGGCAGATATTGCAGTGTCTCCGGGAAATTACAGCACACTTTTGTTGCCGATGGTATCGCCAGTTTGTTCGCAAGTCCCGGTGTAATGTCTGATTCATGGATAATTACCGGTATTCTGCGGTGTTTTGCCGCTAATACTACCGGAACAGAGACAAATCCGCCTTTAGAAAAGACGATATCCGGTTTCAATTTTCCCAACAGTCTGACTGCCTGATGATAACCCTTTAGAACTTTAAACGGATCTGTAAAGTTCTTTACATCAAAATATCTTCTGAGTTTACCGGAAGATATTCCATGATATGGAATATGATAGGATTCGATCAATCTCTTCTCGATCCCTTCATAAGAACCAATGTAATCTATCTGATAACCTAATTTTTGCAAACCCGGAAGAAGTGCGATATTTGGTGTTACATGTCCCGCTGTTCCTCCGCCCGTCAGTACAATTTTCTTCATTCTCGTTTCCTCTCGCTACTATCTGTTTTCTACTTTATTTATATTATACTGTTATTGCAAAAAGTCAAGAATCTATACGATATATCTGCAAAGGTAATCCTGTCACCTTCTTCTAATCTACGAACCTCTTTATAGATCAGGATTTCACCATTTACAAGTGTTCCATTTGCCGAATTCATATCTTCTATATAATAAGTATTTTCTGCTCTTGTAATTTTCGCCTGTATTTCTCCTGCTGCTCTTGATTTCAGTACTCCATCGACTGCTGATGCATCCGTTCCGATCAGAAAAATATCTTTATCTACTACAAAATCCCGCTCTTCTCCTCCGCCAAGGTAGATCAGTCTGGCACCGGTTACGGCTTCTTCTCTCTGCCCCGATAGATATGTTCTATCCTGTTCCATTGGATATGCCGGATCTTTTTCTGACGCACCTATTTTTCTATGCTCTGATAAATGGATCTTATTACGTTCCGGCGAAGATTCCTTTTGTTTCTTCTTAATAAAAGGAACCGGAATTGCAGGCATGGAAAGTTCCTTTTTCTTTCTATTTAATTTGTCCAGATGTAGTGCGGATATTCCTTTTTCTAAAACCTGTAATATTAATTTTTTTAATGACATTATTTTATCGCTTTTTTTCGGATTTTGAGGATTTACAGCTACCGGCTCTATCCCTGCTGTTTCGTTTTTCACTTCTTTGTATTCCTGCCACATTTCCCAGTCGTTTTCCTCTTCTGTCGCAAAAAATAATTCCTGCAGCTTTAACAGACTGTAGTTCTCTTCACGGGTTTTTTCATATATTGCATATACTTTTTCTGTATCCTCACGATTTTCATGGTCTAATTGCGGCAGCATATTCTCGATCAAATTTGCAAACTCTTCCCTGAGTTCTCCTTCTTTATTCGGATAGTAACAGAAATAAAACTGTTCTTCTCTGCTATCCATAAAGATCATATCTTCTTTTAACAGGATTTTCTCTTCTTTGAGCAGATAATGCTCCATTTCCCGGCACAGATGTATAAGGTTTTCAAGAATCTTTTTGATCATCACAAGATTTAACGCATTATTTTCAAGATAACACTCCAGCGACTTTTTTCCTGTAATATCGTAACAAAACCGGATTTCTCCTGTTTCCTGTACATCCTGCACCGGCAGCAATCCCATGACTGCATTGTGTTTTAACATTCTTAATTCATAGCTCTCTTCTTCCACATAACCTGTCACCAGCATAAAACTCCGGTTCCACGTTCTTCTATACTCTATTTCCATATATTTTCCCCTGCTTCTTCTAACATTTCGCTTCTTTTAAAAATATCTGCACCCGATAATTCCTGTAATCGTGCAGAGTAAACCGATGCCTTTTGAACTTCCTGACATAAGGAGATCCCGAGTGCAAATCCCTGAAAGATAAAAAACAGTACCAATGGCATAAGCATGGATGCTTCTACCGTATAGCTCGCTTTTAAAGATTTTTTCATATGATCTGTCCTCCCAAATATAACACATAGGCGGATAATACAAATGGTACAAACGGAATTTCTGATTTTGCACTTTTTTTCCGCACTAATATTTGTATTATGGCAAAAACAAACGCCAGTACAAGGCTTGTCATCAACAGGGAGCAATTATCCCATCCTCCCAGATAAATACCGGTAACCAGAAAGAGCAGCCCATCACCATAACCTAATGATTCACCTGTCATCTCAGCAATTCCGAGCAATCCCACTCCCAACAGCATACCTCCACAGATTTCCGGTATGGTCAAAGCCCTTGTCACTGTCTGATATATTGCTCCTATTACCGAAAATGCCAATAACGGCAGAATATCAATCCTCTTTTTCCTGACATCCTCTATTGAAAACAGCAGTAACATCATAAAAATTATACTTTTCTTTAACATTTCTCCTGACTATTTCCTATACTTTTATTTTTACATGAATTTTTATGTACATTTCTTACATGGATGACGTTTACCAACCTTGTCCATGGAAATTACATACACCGTTCGCTTTAATCCCCGACATTCCAAACTCACATGATAACAGGTTCCGTAATCTGTAATGTAACAGGTTTTTCCACTCTTCTTTTTGCAACAACTTCCACACCGCACATATTTGCTTCCATTTTTATTTCTTGAACTTTCTACTTCCTCTAATGACACTGTACGGATACTCAGATCCAGATAGGCACAATCCCTGCTGCCATGATAGGCCTTTCCGGTCTTTGTTACATAGACAAGCTTCTCTTTTCCTGCATCATCCTCCTGCGGAATATACCCTGTCCACTTCCTTGCGGATACCTCCTGTTCCGCCGGATATCTCAACGTTCCAAAGAATCCTACCGGTATTGTCATCCGGTAACTGGCGTGCAGTATCAGTTCACTTCCTTCATAATTGGATTTGCTAAAAGAAATCCCCGCTTTTCCCCCATCAATATATTCAAATGGTACGTTTTCTTCTTTTGCACTTTTTAAAAAATGCAACTGTACCTTTGCCGGATGTACAGTATCGGAGCTTTCACTCACACATGCTGCTTCTACCCTTGCTGTATACATCATTGCCTGCTCCATAGTGATCTCTGTCTGCATGATCCGAAAATAAAACAGCAGAAAAACCATAAAGCCAATAAACAACGGAAGTGCGACGGCTGCTTCCACCGTCAGGGATGCACGATAGAAAGTGCGTGGATATGTCTCTGTCAAACAGAGGATTTTTCTATTTCTTTTTCTTCTTGAGAGAGCTTTATTCACTACTTTTCCAAATAAATAATATTTACATTTAATTTTTATAAACAGAGACATATCCACGCACCTCCTATCCATTTTTTCTAAAAATATGTATATTGATTGCACCTGTCTATCTGGAAAGTCTCCATTCCAAGCCTTTGGATCGTGATCATATTCCAGAATAACGGCTCTGCTTCGTAACTTACCCTGCTCTCACATCCGGTCATCATATGATCCATCTGTATGCTCTTTCCATACATTGCGTTTGTATTTACCTCAATGATATCCATGGAACGGTAATTTACTGCACTATCTTTTTTCATACAGATTAAAAATTGCAGGTATTTCAAATAATCCCATCCATTCTCACAGTCCTTTGCCATCGCAAATCCATCTACTGCTTCCCCTGTCTGATTGATACCGGTTGTCCACTGTTCTGCATTTTTTATCCACGCAATTCTTCTGCCTTCTAACAATGCCCGTACATCCAGTATACTTTCAGAATATGCCCATGCAGCTAAGATTCCCCATTTGGTAGCATCCACAACTGGCGGATTCATACTCCAGCCCATCAATGCGACTGCCAGCTCTTCTGCCTCGATACACTTCTGCTGATCCTGTATCAGATATCCCATATTTGCTATTTCTCTAATCATTATTAAACTTTTCACGGTTTCCTTTAGATTATCACGGTCCGAAGACTCTCCATTTAAAATATATTCCCACTCATAGTCTAATGCATGATTGGATGAAATCTGTCGGTAAGAGCCCATATGGGTTTCTAAATACTTTACAAACCACAATTCTTCTAATATTGCTCCTTGTACCGGAAGATTTCCGGTTTCTTTCTGTCGATGCTCTAATGTATGTTCTAATGCTATTGCTTTGTTAGACAGCTGGCTCTCATCCCTTATCACCAGTGATAAAACAGCACTCTTTTTCCACTGATTTGCATCCTCAATGGGGTTTTTTACCTCTTCTTGTGGTTTCTGAGCGGAAATATCCCACACTTTCTCTTTTTCCTCTGTATTTCCTGTATTTTTTGTACTTTCTTTTTGTTCCGGCTTTTCTGCACTTTCTGTATTTTCTGCCTGTTTCGCCTGTTCCACTTCCTCTATTGTTTTGTTTGCCTCTTCTAAACGTTCTTCTACCGTTCCATTTTCCTGCTCTAAGGTTTCTTTTTGCTGTATCTCCTCTGCAAAATCATCCACTTCCTGTACCAGTGCTTCTCTTTTTGCTGTCCGGGCTGCAAGATGGCGAAATACATTTCCTCCGTTATCTGTTAGCAGCTGATATCCGGGAATTTTACACTCTGTCAGATTGATCTCGTAGAGTTCTTTTTCTGACTGCTTCAAATTATTAAGATTTTTTTCCTGTAAACGCTTTTCCACATTTTCTATGGCAAAATTCCCACTGCCATACGCACAATCTAACATTAACAGCCCATAATTCTCATAGATTTCTTTCTGGTATTCTGCAAAGACAGATTCTAAGGCAGCATCACTGACAATATCCGCTTTTGTACCAAGTCCCTTAAGCCGTGCCGTTTCTAACAATGCAAAGAAAAAGGATGCACTCAGCAATAATAACAGGGTAAGAAATACCGTGATACTTGCCTTCTTGCTATATACCTTTTGCATTTTCCGAAAGTGATGTAAACAGCTCACCAACAAGCGTCGTAAGCTGACTCTTGAAAATTGTTACCAGGGCAATTAACACGACTAAGATTAAGATCATCTCTACCGTACCAATGCCATCCTCTTCTAAAAATAAGTCTTTCAATCCTTTTTTCATAGATATCCTCCTTTACTTCTGTAAATCTTCCTAAAACTTTATCAATGCCGGAACAATGATAAGTGCCACGATCATGCAGAGCATCAGCATCATCGGTAATAATAATTTTGTTCCTGCTTCTTCTCCTAACCGTTTTGCCAGATTCCTCCGCTGTTCCATTGCCAGCTCTGACTCTTTCGATAACAATTCCGTAAGCTCCGAGCTTCCTTTTCGCAGATTTTGTGTTAATAGGGATGCCAGTCTTTTGTATTGCCAGAGTGCACAACGGTTCCCAAAGTTCTCATATGCTTTTCTTTCTCCGACACCATCCTGTATCTCATTCCAGGTGTAACAGATCTCCTCATATGCTGCATTTTTTACTGTGCCATTCTTCTTATAACGTCCTGCCATTCTCCCCCATGCCTTGGATACCGGCATTCCTGCTCCGATCAATAACGCTAATGTAGTTACTAACTGGGGATAGGATAATAGCAGTTCTTCTTCCCGTTTTTTCTTTTTCTTTCGCTCTTCCTCCAGTCCCCGGAATTTTAGGAGTACGCCTGTAACCACTCCAAGTAACAACAAAATTCCTACTGTATGTGGATTCTGTTCTTTCCATTGAATTTCTTTTTTTCCGAGTTTTTTCGGAAGAATAAAATTCTTTTTTGTTTTATTTTTCTGATTTTGCTTTTCTAAGGCTGTTTCAATCTGTTCTTTGACACTCAGGTCCGGCGAAAATACATGAAATCCAAAACTGTACTCTTCTGTTTCTTCTCCACAGCTTAATAACACACAGGCCTCTAATAATACCCCTTTTTTTGGCAGTTCTTTCTTTACGAACTCTCCTTCTGTATTGATGACATCATACGAATCCAGTCTCCACTCTGCTTCTACATTCCCGTTTCGGTAAGAATCTTTCATTACCACCGGCTTTTTTACGGAATTCAGGGATTT
>OIDM01000515.1_pt1 | contig 13548 bp, 16 predicted proteins | sample 1581531 | NCBI WGS metagenome assembly OIDM01 (sample SAMEA3882549, study PRJEB24775) | human gut metagenome | biome: human-associated habitat; feature: intestine environment; material: feces | place: Netherlands | collected 2009/2010
TTTTCCGAAAAATTTTTATTTTTCAGATTTTTTCTTATTTTCTGCGGACAGCAAAGGCTTTGCCTGCTTTTTTCTGTCCGCATCTTGTCCGGTTCATAATCGTAATAACGAATCCATATGTCCCTTACAGAAGTGTATGATATAAAATCAAACGTGTTACATCAGAATCAGATCTTACATGCCCCTGTCGTCATCTTAATTATTAGCGATTGTGATCTATCCTGTCCATATGCTCTATCAGCCGGAATATCTGACTTGTATATCCCCACTCATTGTCATAGAAACAGATGACCTTGAAAAAGTGGGAATTCACTTGAATTCCCTGCCTTGCATCAAAGATCGATGCATGTGAATCTCCGATAAAATCTGAAGATACCACTCATCTTATCCTTTAAAGCCGGAATGACAAGTGAGATTGCTTTTGCGGCTCCCGTTGTAGATGGAATCAGGTTACCAAATGCCGAACGTCCGGTTCTCCAGTCTTTCTGGGAACGGCTGTCCACAACCTTTTGTTTTGCAGTTGCGGCATGAATCGTTGACATCAGTCCATATTCGATTCCATAATTATCTTCCAGAACTTTACAGATTGGTGCGAGACAATTCGTAGTACATGATGCATTCGATACAACCGGCATATCCGATGTATATTTGTCATGGTTAAGACATACTTGTCTGCCGGTTATCCTGTTCCGGTCTCTGTTGTTAGAGGGGCACTGTTTTTGGCTCTTTCTGATTCTTTTTGTACTCTGTTGTCAATGTAACATAGGACGCTATAAAATGCAACACATCAAAAAGTAATTAAAATATTAACGATTTTTTACATCTGATCGGCTTTCTCGACGAATCCCCGGATGACGTTACATGAATTATGAAGCTGCTCTTTTTCTTTCTCTGTCAGGGAGATTTCCAGAATCTCTTCCACACCGTTTTTCCCGATTACACATGGTACTCCCGCCGGAACACCCTGTTCTCCATATTCTCCTTCAAGGAGAACGGATACCGGAAGGATCCTCTTTTCATCATGCATGACTGCTCTTGCAATATTGCTGAGTACGGCACCGATTCCAAATTCTGTACAGCCTTTTCCTTCTACGATGTGAAATCCACAGACCTTATCCTCCGCACTGATCTTATCAAAATCCATTTTATCCCGGTATTCCGGATGAATGCTCAGGTATTCTTTTACCGGTATTCCGCCAATCTGTATATGTGATACCGGAATGAACTGTGAATCCCCATGCTCACCCATACAATAAGCCTGAATGGAATGACGGCTTACGCCGGTGATCTCAGATAACATTCTGCGGAGTCTTGCTGAATCCAGAGATGTTCCGGTGCTGAATACCTGACTTCTTGGAAGTCCCAGTCTTTTTCTTAAGAAATCAGCAATGATGTCTGCCGGGTTGGAAATGCTGATCAGAATTCCATGGAATCCTGACTCTTTTAACGGTCCTACGATCGTATTCATCATCTTGATCGAATCATCGAACATATCCAGCCTTGTCTGTCCCGGAAGACGGCTCTTTCCGGCCGCCATCACAACGATATGCGCATCCGCACAGTCGGAATAATCTCCGGCTCTCACTGTAAAATCTCTGTCTAGATTAGAGGCCATATCATCAAGATCAAGTGCCTGCATTGCCGCTTTATTCTTATCTATATCAATATATACGATCTCATCTGCCAGTCCCTGCATCATAAGACTCAGTCCGCAATGAGATCCTACATGTCCTGCTCCGATAATTACAATTTTCCCATTTTTTATTGCTTTCATTTTTCATTCCTCCGTCCTTTTCCTAGTAGTGTTAATATGTTATTCATTCTAGCACTATTGGTACTACCTGTAAATAGAGTGCACTCTGTTTTTTGCTTTTTGGAATTGCAAAAAGCTCCTCAACTTTCGTTGAAGAGCTTTCCGTCTTTTAAAAATCTAGAGAATGGATTTTTTTAGAAGCACATTTTTCGGGGTTGAATATTCATTCTTTTGTACTTCTCATACAATATATCATATGAAATTCACTATGAATATAGTTTTAATCGACAGATTTTATTCTATAAATTGTGTGTCACACACAATTATGATAAAATATATCTATACTCTGATCAACATATATCAGGAGGACCACACTTATGGCAATTAAATTACAGTCCCTGTATGAAGCAATTAACAACCAATTTGATGTCATCCTTCATACCAATAGTTTTTATGATAAAGAAGTAACCTGGATCCATACCGTCGAACAGGGTGAATTCTCCCATCTGCTCCACGGTGATGAACTGATCTTTAACTCAGGTCTGAATTTTACCTCTCAGAACTGGCTGAAAGAGTTCTTAAAGTCATTGAAAGACGCACACGCCAGCGGACTGATCATCTCTGTAAAATCACGTCCTGCATTTTCCCAGGAGATTATCGACTATTGCAATGAAATACAGCTTCCGCTGTTCTCCACTTCCTGGGATACTCCGTTCATTGATATCATGCGGATCTTTTCTGAGATTCTGTTAAAAAACGAACACCGCGAGACCAGTCTTGCCGCTGCTTTGAAAAATGCGATCTATTACCCCGAGAATGAAGACTCCTATCTGAATCCTCTGGAAAGCAATGGATTCTTCCGCGACATGAACTATACTGTCCTCATGATCAGCTGCCACACTTATGACAGTGATTCCGGTAATTCTTACCTGGAACAGCTGGAAAAGAAGATCCGTTATTTCATGTCTAAAGGGATCGTATATGAAGAAGGGAAGCATCTGATCGTATTGTTTGCCGGTGAATCTGTAAACGATATATCTCAGAAGCTCTACGATGTCTGTCAGAATAACTCCGATGTCTATGTCGGGATTGGAACTACGGTCTCGCAGCTTACAGACATTCACCGCTCTTACGAGACCGCATTTACCGCCTATCAGCTCACCAAAACTGCTCTCCCGAAGAACTTCCTTGAGTACGATAAGCTTGGTGTATACAAACTTCTGGCCGATATCCACAATCAATCGCTGACAGCGGATTTCCTGAACTCCACACTTGGCCCGATTCTTGACTATGACGCTGTGCATCATACCGATTATCTGCATATCCTGGAAATCTACTTTGATCATGACTGTAGTATCATCCATACCGCAAATGCACTTTATTGTCATAAGAATACGCTGTCGTATAAACTGAATAAGATAAAAGAACTTCTGGATTATGATATCCTGACCAATGAGAACCGGACAAACATCATGCTTTCTTTTTATATTTTAAGACTGGAAAAGCGCAGTATATAAATGTTCATTTTCTCATCTTCTGCGTTATTTCAAAGACTGCAGACCTGAATCTATGTTATAATTTCAAGTAGAAATATCTAAACAACATAAACGTGGGAGGGATTCATTATGGATCAGAATCGAATCAAACGAAACCAGATGTTAGGCGCAAAGATTGTAAAAGAACTTACAGCCCGCAACATGGAAGCTTATTATACAGACTCCAAAGAAGAGGCTCTGAAGAAAGCATTGGAATTAATCCCGGAAGGAAGCAGCATCTCCTGGGGCGGTTCCATGTCTGTCAATGAGATTGGCTTAAAAGAAGCTGTCTGTCAGGGAAATTATCATGTATACAACCGCGATACCGCACCGACACCGGAAGATAAGCGCAAGATCGAGCTTGCGGCATATGATTGTGATTACTTCCTGACCAGTGCAAATGCGATCACGGAAGATGGAATTATGATCAATATCGACGGACATTCCAACCGTGTATCCTCTATCGCTGCCGGACCACGGAATGTGTTGATGATCATCGGAATGAATAAAGTTACACGCGATGTAGATTCTGCCATGTCCCGTGCAAGAAATGAAGCCGCTCCGATCAATGCACAGCGTTTCAACCTGAGCACTCCTTGTTGCAAAACAGGTGCCTGTTTCGACTGCAAAACACCGGATACGATCTGCTGTCAGATCCTGATCACCAGATATTCCAAGACACCGCAGCGCATCAAAGTCATTCTGGTAAATGAAGATCTTGGATTTTAACATACAGATTTTCTTGACTTCATCTTACGTATTTGTTATACTTAACAGTACGTAAGGCATGGCGCCATAGCCAAGTGGTAAGGCAAAGGTCTGCAACACCTCTATCACCAGTTCAAATCTGGTTGGCGCCTCTTATAAAAAACACCCGGAATATTTATTTCCGGGTGTTTTTATTAAAGAATACAAGAAAAGCTGCCGGTGGCAGCCTCTCGTATATTATTTCATTATAATTGAATCTTCTTTAACATATGATCGACGAATACTTTTGCATGCTCCACATCCAGATCATCCGGATGAGTAAGTGCAAGATCGAAATTCTGGATAAAACGGTCGATCTGGTCGTTATTCTCGTCAGTTCTCATGGATTCATACTTCATACGTACCTTCTGCGGCATCTTTCCCTGACAGATAAAATATCCAAGATAATCGTTGTCTGCTTCGATCCAGGCACTGACGCGTCCGGCAATATCCTTATAATATTCCGGAGAATCCCCCATTCCGCAAGTTCCGAATAAAGCGATCTGTTTGCCGCTTAAGTCACTTAAGAAGTCACTGACCTCCATACTGCAGCTTCCGCGGTGCACGCAGAATCCGATGAAGTAGACATTGGCTTCCGGAATTGTCTTATCTGTATCGATATCGATCAGATCTTTGGAATTGCCGGGAAGGCGCGAGAAGATAGATGCAGCAATTTTCTTTGTATTTCCGGATTCACTCTGATATAAAACAAGATAATCCAACATAAGAATTCCTCCTTTTTGCGTTTGCTGATGGTCACAATTTATTGTACATCTGGATTACATTGAAATTTCATGAGTTACATATAATGGCCGCCGCTGTAACCGCCCGGGGCACCGCAGCACATTCCGCCGCTGCAGCATAAGTTGCAGACGATGTTGGCAATACATAATTTTACACACCAGTCGCTTCCACCGCCGAAGGTGGTGGTATACGGATTCTGGCGTTGGCGGTACCAGCTTCCGCCGCTTTCAAACTGGTTAACTAACATCTGGTATTGATAGTTGGCTGGTTCCATGCGGAGCGCTTCTTTGGCATGCTGAAGGGCCGTTGCATTGTTGCCGAGACCGGAATTGGCAATCGCACTGTAGTAATACCACTGGGCAGTATGCTCGTTGATTCCGTTTAATACGTTCATTGCTTCCTGATACCGGCCGTTGTTGATGAAGTTGGCAGCAGCTCTTAAGTGAAGATCCTGCTCACTTTCCTGACCTGCATTACCTGCATTACCGGCCTGCCGGTATTCTCCGTAGAAGCCGCGGAACGGACCATATCCGTTCTGGCTATATGGACCGTAATTCCCGGAAGAGCCGTATTCCCGCTCTTTCATGATCTGCTGATAAGCCTGCTGGACTTCTTTGAATTTCGCCTCTGCCTGATCCTTGTTCGGATTATTGATATTGGCATCCGGATGATATTTTCGGCTGAGGTTACGATATGCTTTTTTTATTTCGTCATCAGAAGCATCACGGGATACTCCTAAGACACTATATGGATCTGTCATTGTTCTTGATCTCCTGTTGTTGAATTATCTGTGTCAGGATGTGGATTATCATTCGTGGTTCTACCGGCAGTGGAATTGCCGTCAGCAGTATCTGCAGCGTTGTGTGTATTCTTGCCGGCGAGTCTTTCGGATGTTACGGCAGTGTATCTGCTCCATACTCCGGAATAGAGAACGTTCCGCAAGATCTCTGCATGCAGCAGTATCGGAAGCTGTTCGAATTCCCTGGAGCATTCCGACATCATAAGCGTCAGAAGGCTGCGGCAGTCATCTGCAAATGCAGAATCGTCCAGGTATGCCTTCTTGAATGGATTATAGCTGCCGGATTTGATGTCTTTTTCGACATCATCGTAGGCATCCATCAGATAGATGAATTTTCCGAGGAAGAATCCGATCTTACGAAGAGAGGATTCCCATTCATCGTGGCGGTATGCAAAAATCTCAGCCATGATATTGCCAAAAAGTCCGGACATAAGATCCAGATTCTGTTCGTTTTCTGCCTCATATTTTGAGATTTGGGCGAGATTTTCTGAGATGACCTTACATTTTACGGGATATAATTTTTCAATCTTCTTTATCTTTGAATGCAAAAGTTTTGCGGCAACAAAAGCTTTCTTCCTGTGTTCGTCTGCCCAGTCATCTTCACACTTATAATAAGATAACAGCATGTTGATGGCTGCGGCATATTCAGTAAATTCATTGGTCTTTGCCGCATGCTTTTGCATGGGATGTGCAATACAACGGACCATCTCTGTCTTCGTGTCCGGTTCATAAAGACCGGTGAGCAGGATCACAAGAAATGTCATATCAAAGGATAAAGTCACCTGACCTCTTCTACCATAACATTCTTTTAAGACTTTGCATAGTCCACAGTAATAAGAATGATAGACATCATAATCTTTGAATTTCATCTCGGCTTTGTTGATAGAAATATAACCAAACATGGGAACTCCTTAGCTTCGTTTGATAAATCTGGTGTTACATTTCGGGCAGCGGATCTCAATCTTGCCTTTTCCTTTTGGAACACGGATCTTCTGTTTGCATGACGGACATTTGTAAATGTGGTGTGTCTTGCGCTGTGTTATCATGTTACGCTGCCTGTAGAAAAATGTCCGGATGCCGCGTGTCATCTGCAGATATTTCTGATTCTCGGCGGCTCGTTTGTAAGTATTTTTGGAAAACATCCGGAAATAAGAATAGATGATACCGGCCCATGCCAGCCAGGAAAGGATTCCCTGATGCGTCCATCCTGCGATCAGCATAAGGATCAGGGATCCCCAGATGGTAAATTTGCCAAAGGAATCAACACCATATCTTCCGTACATAAAACGTATAAATCTGTCTTTTAGTTTCAATTCATTCACCTCTTAAAATAGTACTTGCAATATACATTTAATCATACGCCGGGAATAGGAAAAATCAATAAACAGAGTATTAAAATTTCTAAAGATTTTGGATGAGAAAAGTGCAGAAACTGTGGTGGATGTGTTAAGATAAGAATGTTAATTTCGTAGAACAGGGTTGATAACGGGGAGGAGGCAGAATATGCAGAATCTGACGGAGCTGATCAGAGAAGATATGAAACCGGCACTTGGCGTGACCGAGCCGGGAGCTATCGCATTTGCCGTGGCAAGTGCGAAGAAATATACGGAAGGTAAGATTGTAAATGTACATGTGGCATTGAATTCCGGTATGTACAAGAATGCATTTACCTGTGGAATTCCTAATTCGGAGAGATTCGGCAACTATTATGCGGCGGCACTTGGGGCAGTAGCGGCAGATGCGGAAAAAGGACTGGAATCGCTGGCAGATATCACACCGGAAGATGATGAGAAAGCGGCGCAGATGGTGAGCGACGGTCTGGTGGAAGTGGTTATGGATCATGTCGGATCCGAGATCACGATCGATGCCGTGGTGACAACGGAGAATAACCGGTGTAAGGTGATGATCCGGGATGCACATACGAATATCGTAAAGATAGAAAAAGACGGCATTGTAATATTTGAGACAGAAGATAAGATGTACAGGGGTGAATCCCGGAAAAAGCAGGCACGTCCGGTAATTCACGGATATTCTCTGGCAGAGATTCTTCGATATGTAAATACAGTTCCGGTTGAAGAGATTGCGTTTATAGAAAAAGCGTATACGATGAATCTGGAATTATTAAAAGAAGGACTGGCTTCGGACAGGGCAGTGTTCGCAAAGAAACTTTATCGTGAGAATGGCAACCGGATCATATCCAGGGATGCACTTAAGACGGCACAATTACTGTGTAACGGTGCGATAGAGGCCAGGGTTCTGGGCCTTTCCAGACCGGCTATGAGCATTACCGGGAGCGGTGCACACGGGATCATTGCGACGATGCCGTTGTATGCGTACCGGCATGCCAATGAAGATAAGACGGATGATGAGACACTGTGGAGAGCAACTGCACTCAGCTATCTGATTACAATGTATATCAAAGAGTACTCAGGAAGATTATCGGCATTTTGCGGCTGCGGGATTGCAGCCGGAACCGGGATGGCCTGTGGACTGGCATATCTGCAGGGAGCGGATGGAGAAAAACATACAAAAGTGATTCAGAATATGGCAAGCGGTCTGACCGGAATGATCTGTGACGGAGGCAATCACGGATGTACGATGAAAGGGATCGTGGCAGTAGATGCAGCATTCCGTGCAACAGATATGGCAATGGATGATATCTGCATAGAAAATATTCATGGAATCAACGGAAGGATCCCGGAAGCAACTATGAAGTACATGGGAATGATCGCATCCCCAGGAATGACAGGGACGGAAAAGACGATCGTAGAGATTATGGAATCGAAAAAGTAAAGAAAATAGAACAGCACAGGGAGGGATCGAATCCGGAATGAGAAATGAAAATGCAGACAATGAAAGAAAAAAAAATCACTGCGGAAGAAGGCGGAAGAAAAAAGGGAATATAATCGCCAATGTGATTCTTGTGATCGCACTGATCGTATTCTGCGTGTCGGGCTTTCAACTGTTTAAGATCGGAAAAGGTTATCTGGATGGAAGAAGTGAGTATGATAAAGTGCGGAAACTTGCGGTGACGGATGATAAGAATAAAAATGATAAAGATAAAAATCATAGTGAAGACGGAGATGATACATTCTCTGTTGATTTTCAAAAACTGCTGGAGATCAATCCGGATACGATCGCATGGATCAGATTCCCGGATGAGCCGAGTCAGATCAATTATCCGGTTGTTCAGGGAACGGATAACAGTAAATATCTGAAGAAAACATTTTCGTCTAACGAAAATACGCTGGGAGCAATCTTCCTGAATGTTGACAATCGAAAGGATTTTTCGGATAAAAACTCTGTAATATATGGACATAGAATGCGGGACGGTTCGATGTTCCGTCACCTGCAGGATTATGATACCCGTGAATTCTGGAAGAATAATCCATATTTTTACATATATACCGTTGATGGAAGAATTCTGAAATATCATATTTATTCGGCAGGACAGGTAGTCGACACTTCGGAATCGTATCAGACAACATTTGAAACAGATGAAGAATATCAGGAATTTTTGAATATGACGCAGAGTACTTCTCTGTATAATACCGGCGTGGAAGTGACAACGGCAGATACGATCGTTACATTGTCGACCTGTACCAGTGCCAGTGATAATCACCGGTTTGTTGTAAGAGGGGTAAAAGAGGAGGAGACGAAACAGTGATGAAGAAAGAATATACCTATGAAGTAGGAGATGTGGTAACAATGAAAAAGCCGCATCCATGTGGAAGTAAAGAATGGGAGATACTAAGGGTTGGAGCAGATTTCCGACTGAAATGTATGGGATGCGGACATCAGATCATGATCGCCCGCAAATTGGTAGAAAAAAATACAAAAGATTTGAAGAAAAAAGCTTGAAAAAATCGAGACTTTATGGTAACATAGGAACTCGTGATACAATAATTCTGTCCTAAAATAGAGACAGAAATCCTTGCTCCCACATAAGATGAGCGGGGGCCAAAAGACCAGAAGGAGGTGCAAGACGACATGAACAAATATGAATTAGCTGTTGTTGTCAGTGCAAAAATCGAAGACGACGAAAGAGCTCAGGTAATCGAAAAGGTGAAAGCATTAGTTGAACGTTTCGGTGGACAGATCTCTGACGTTGATGAATGGGGTAAGAAGAGATTAGCTTACGAGATTCAGAAGATGAAAGAAGCATACTACTATTTCATCCACTTCGAGTCTGATGCTGAGACTCCAAGCGAAATCGAGCAGAGAATTCGCATTATGGACAACGTTATCAGATTTTTATGCGTTAGACAGGATGCATAAGCAGGAAGTAGAGGTATAATATGAATAAAGTAATTTTGATGGGACGCTTGACAAGAGATCCTGAGGTAAGATATTCACAGGGTGAGAATTCTACAGCGATCGCAAGATATACATTAGCTGTAGACCGCAGATTCAGACGTAACAATGACGGAGAGCAGTCGGCCGATTTTATCGGATGCGTAGCTTTCGGAAGAAGTGCAGAATTTGCTGAGAAATATTTCCGTCAGGGATTGAAGGTTATTGTAACCGGACGTATTCAGACAGGAAGCTATACCAATAAAGAAGGTCAGAAAGTATACACAACAGATGTTGTTGTAGAAGATCAGGAATTTGCTGAAAGCAAGGCAGTAAGCGACGCAAATGCAGGAAGTTTCCGTGCGGCAGCTCCATCACCGGCTCCGGCACCAGCCACACCAGTATCTGATGCAGGTGACGGCTTCATGAACATTCCGGATGGAATTGATGAGGAATTACCTTTTAATTAGGCAATAGTACCATGCTGTGGTACTTGCCGCATTTCATTTTGTTGAAAGGAGAAACCAAAATGGCTTACGATAAAGGAAATCGTCCAGAAGGCGGCTTCAAGAGAAGAGGCGGCGGACGCAGAAGAAAAAAAGTTTGCGTATTCTGTGGAAAAGAGAATAACGAGATCGATTACAAGGATACAGCAAAATTAAGAAAGTACATCTCTGAAAGAGGAAAAATTCTTCCTAGAAGAATTACTGGAAACTGCGCTAAGCACCAGAGAGCTCTTACAGTAGCAATCAAGAGAGCACGTCACATCGCTCTTATGCCATACGTACAGGATTAATATTGAATGTTGAAAATCGTCAGTGCATTGCACTGGCGGTTTTTTGCGTAAAGAATGCTGTCACGATTGGTTTATTTTTTTGTACGTTTGTCTCTTTGATTTTATACAATCTTGTTTTTCCACGGTTTATTTGCTAGATTGAGATAGAAGCCATTAACTATGCAACAGGAGTCGGCATATGGAAGTTCGGTTGATAGAAAACAAAGAGTTATTAGAATCAGTAGAGATGTTTAAAATCGAAAATCTGTTATGGGGAACAGAGAAGATTGCAAAAACGTATGGGTATATTGGATTCGTTCCGGGAGATGGATTATATATCAAACTGGTGTGTGAGGAGAAGAATCCTCTCCGGATTTATAAAAAAGATCAGGATCCGGTTTACAAGGACAGCGCTATGGAGGCTTTTTTTCAATTTAAAGGAAATGATACGGCAGCAGATGATATTTATCTTAACTTCGAAATGAATGCAAATGGTGCACTTCTTGCATGCTATGGAAAGAATAAGATGAATCGGATACCATTTACACCGGATCAGATACGGAAGATGAAATGTAGCGCAGAAATACAGGAAGAGCAATGGAATGTGAATCTTACGCTTCCGATAGAAATACTGGAACAGGTATACGGGAAATTGAATTTACAGGAAGGATCCGATTTCCGCTGCAATTTCTATAAAATTTGTGAAACAAAGGAATACGAACATTATGTAGCGTACAGATGCGTAGAAAGCGAACAGCCGAATTTTCATCTGCCGGAGTATTTTGAAAATGCAGTAATTTTGAAAAGAAAATAACAAATACAATTGGGAGGTTGTACTTATGAAAATTTACAAAGCAAAAGATTACAAGGATATGAGCAGGAAAGCAGCGAATATCATCTCTGCACAGGTGATCATGAAACCAAACTGTGTACTGGGACTGGCAACAGGATCTACGCCAATCGGAACTTATGATCAGCTGGTTGAATGGTATAACAAGGGAGATCTGGATTTCTCGGAGGTTACGACAGTAAATCTGGATGAATACAAGGGATTGCCACGTACGAATGATCAGAGCTATTATTACTTTATGCATCAACATCTGTTTGACCGTGTGAATATTGATCCGGAAAGGACCAATGTTCCGAACGGAATGGAGCCGGATGCGGAAAAAGAATGTGGAAGATATGAAGAACTGATCCGATCACTGGGCGGTGTGGATCTTCAGCTGCTCGGACTCGGACATAACGGACATATCGGTTTCAATGAGCCGGGAGAAGCATTTGAAAAGGAAACACATTGTGTAGATCTGACAGAGAGTACGATTGAGGCAAATAAGAGATTCTTCGCATCTGCCGACGATGTGCCAAAACAGGCATATACGATGGGAATCAAGACAATCATGCAGGCAAAGAAGATCCTGATAGTAGTGAATGGAGAAAACAAGGCAGATATCGTAGAGCGTGCTTTCTTCGGCCCGGTCACACCGGAAGTGCCGGCTTCTATTCTCCAGCTGCATAATGATGTGACGTTGGTTGGGGATGAGGCAGCGCTTGCTAAAATTGGGATTTAATTCAGGAAGGCTGTGGATACCCGACCGATTTATTACGAATAAGTCCCCAGTTGTTACCGGAAACATGGATGAAAAGGGAGCTGATCAACTTACGATCAGCTCCCTTTTACTAGCAATTTATAATCTTTTCCACTTCATCTTCTTTCGTTTTCAATAGTTTTGAAATCTCAGCAACTGTAAATTTTGCTTCATATAGATTTTTTATAAGATTCTTTTTTTCCTCAAATTTTCCCTCTTCTCTTCCCTCATCATATGCTTCGCCTCTCTGTACTTCAATATCTGTCTCATAATCATACTCAGCCGTTAACATATTTACAACCTCGCTTCCTTTTCTTTTCAGATAGTCTGCAAGAATTCCTTTTTCTATACATTCTTCAATTGCATGTTTATATGGCTCTACATCTTTTTTCTTTTGATATTTACGGATTATTTCTATAAATTCACTATATTCCCGTATTATCGGACAACGCTCCAACAATTCATGTCCTGCTTCTGAATTGATATTAATTACCCGGACTTTCAATTCCAGCATAGGATCATCACTCTTCGTTTCAAATGCATCTGATAACTTTAATATCTTCTCTTTTTCCATAAAATCCTTGCCATTATACAATGTATAAAATTCAGGTGTAGGAAAATGAACCTGTCCTTTTTTATACCTGTCTTTTATCGGAATTAACTGTTCCAATACTCTTCCGATATACATAAGTTCTCTGAGAGGCATGTTGTTATTCAATGTCGACTGATGTTCTCCAAGAACTAAAACCTGATCTCCTGTTTTAAATGAAAAATCATTTTTAAAATTCATATATACAACATTTTCTACTCGCAGTTTCTTAATCTCTATATTGTTCGGTAACTGCTCCTCATGTAAGGCATTATAAAAAGAACGTTCATTTTCTTCTGCAGATTCATCTTCATACATCAAATCTACCAGTACACTACTTTTTACTTCTCTGTTTTCTTTTCCCATCCGGACTCCTTTCCGCACTTTGCACGAAAAAACCCCGGATGTTTACTCTTAGTATAAGCAAAATATATTTTTTCTGCAACATCAATCGTGCAAATATGCTTCTCATTTTTCCTTTGTTTCAAAATTTTCTGTGAATTATCTTCTGATTTCCCTCACGAATAGCTAACGCTATTTTGAAATATACAAGACCCGATTCTTATATATTTTGAATTTATCCGACAGACAGAATAGCTGTCGATGAATGTATATTAACATAACATTTCTTAAATGGCAAATGCGTAACCGTAGTGGCCTCCACCGGGTTACACTTCCGGGCATTTTATTTATTAACATTCGCTGCCAGTCACGACTTGAAGGA
>OIDM01000519.1_pt1 | contig 13507 bp, 9 predicted proteins | sample 1581531 | NCBI WGS metagenome assembly OIDM01 (sample SAMEA3882549, study PRJEB24775) | human gut metagenome | biome: human-associated habitat; feature: intestine environment; material: feces | place: Netherlands | collected 2009/2010
TTTTGTTGATACTTTTACAAAAGATATTACAAATAAAACTCAAACTGAGTTAAGTAATAATATTGAAAATGTTAAAAACGGAACTACTACTTCTACTGTTGATGATATTAATGTAAATAATATCGGAAGAGGAGAAAATGCAGATAAAGCTGATAATATTCTTAAAAAGCAAGAACTTAATGATAGCACAGTAAATGGTGCTTCTAAAATTGATTTATCGGAGCAACAGGCAGAATGGAATCGCCAGCAAACAATTAAAGCGCAACAAGAAGCCGCTAAAAAACAAAAAGCGGCACAACAGGCGAAAAAAGCACAATATGAAAAAAATAAAAAAATAGAATCTCTTCGGGCTGGATTGGCTAAAGCTAATGAATCATATGCTAATGCATGGGGAAAAACTGAAAGACATGTTCAAAACATGAAAGAAAGCAGTTGGTGGAAGAATTTCGCTGATGCCAAGAAAAAGAAAGTTAAAGCCCACGAATCTATTAGTACGAAACATCTTAAAAAGGGAAAAGGTCTTGATGCCGCAAAAACCCATAATAACTTAGTTAAAAAAGAATCTCAAGCTAAGAAAACAGTACAGGGTTATATAAATCAATTAAGTAAATATGGAGTAAAAGAATCTCTCGTAAATCCTAGTAAAATAATGGGTGGTATTAAAGGATTTGCAAAAGGTGGAATCGCAAACGAACTTGTTCCTGTAAATGATATTACAAAAATAATTCCTGCTTTAAGCAATGTTATTACATCAAATGGCGATGAAGGCTTAATTACTGCACGTTTAGGAGAAATGATTCTTCCTGAGAAACCTGTTAAAAATTTAGTACCAGATTTTATTAGTAATGTTGAGAAAGCAAACGCTATGATGAAAAATGGTGGTATGGGAGATATCAACATTGAAAATAACTTGATTGTCCAAGGAAGTATTGATAAAGACACATTCCCTGGAGTTAAGAAAATGCAAGAAATGTCTTATGATTATATAGTGAAACAGCTAACAGACCAAAGACAAAAATCTGGTTATAAAACGAAACTGTAAAATAAATATTTTTATGATTCAGAGTATCAGAATGTCAAAGTTCTGGTACTCTTTTCTATTAAAAAATCAGAAAGGAGGTATAAAACATGGCTATTTTTGGTAAATATTTTGATTTTAATGGAAAGTCGTCCAAAGATTTTGGATTAAAAATAGTATCTTTTGATATGTTAGATTCTATTCCTATGGGGTTGGAAAGAACGATTAATATTGGAGAAATGAATATCTTTAGGCAACGTCCAAATCATTTTGGCGCAACCTACTCTTCTACTCTTCAATTTACTGTCACTGTGGTTAAAGACCCTGATTCTAATGAGAGAAATTTCTTTACTCGTTCAGAAATCAGTAAAATTAATGCATGGCTTACTTCTCCCCGTTTCCCAGAATTATTTCATATGACGGATTATGATAATGATATAGAGTCAGATGAATATGTGGATTATTTTGTTACTGTGCAAAATGTAGAATCTACTTTTATTCAAAGAGTTGTGGGATTAAAATTTACTCTTAATTGTGATTCTCCGTTTGGATATAGCGAAGAAAAAACTCTTACACTTACAGAAAGTGAAAAGGAATATACTATTCAGAATGATACAGATGATTTAGAAAATTATATTTATCCTGTTATTGAGATTAACCCAAAAGACGATAAAGATATCACTCTGACAAATATCACAGACAACTCATCTTCTATCACGTTTAATCCCATAGGCGCAAATAATACAATTTATATTGATTGTCAGCGACTTACCATTAAGAACTATATAGGTTCATTAATTCCTCTTACTGATTTAAACATCTTAGATCCACAAAAAATATATTGGTTTAAATTGTTATCTGGACAAAACAAAATAAAATTTTCTGGTAACGCAATTGTCAAAATAAAATATAGAGAATATAGAAAGGTTGGTGCATATTAATGGATTATACAAATAAATATGCTGTCCAACAGTTTATATATATTGCACAGCCAGGAAAAAGACTTTTAGGTGTTGTTGGTGGAGTTGATTATTCAACTGCTCAGATTAATAAAAAAGGAAATAATACTGTTTCTTTATCTTTTGTTGCTTATGAATCTTTCAATGGTGAAAAAAGTGCGTGGTATGATTATCTTGATGAATTAATGGAAATCTTTGTGGATGGAATTTGGTTTATCATTAAAAATCCGCCAGAAGTAAATCATGATGGAAAGATTGAAAGTAAAACCATTGAAGCTGAATCATATGAGATTGGATTACAGAATTACGACATTCAGCGTTTTAAAGTTGGGCAAGGCACAGAATCATCTTATGAAATGATGTTCCAATCTAAATATCCAAAAGAAAAATATCCTGATAAATATAAAAATGGTATTCCAACAGTAAAATTCTATAATCCAGATGAACCAGAATTATCATTATTGCATATTCTTTTACATCACGCAGGTTTAATTCCTTCAAAAAAAGTAATTGATAGCAATGGAAATGAAATTGATAATTGGACAGATAATATTGCAGACTCTCCTTGGCAGATTGGTGAAGTTGATACCATGCCTCGTCATATAGATAGTTCTGGACAAGAATTAGAAAATCCTACATATCTTCCAGAAGATTCTTATGCATTTGATATTGACAATTCAGATTTATATTCTGTTCTTACGCAGGATGTTTCAAATGCATTTTCTTGTATTTTTACATTTGATACAATTAATTGTAAAATTAATGCAACTTATGTAGACCATATTGGGAAAGATACAAATGCTTATATTGGTTGGCGCAATATACAGAATTCTTTAAAAGCTACACGTAAGGACGAATTATTTACTACTGTTACTGTATCTGGCGGTGAAGGAATTGATAATATTGTTTCAGTAAACTTTGGCGATACAGATATTGAGGATTATTCATATCTTCTTGAAGATGAAAGATATATTCCTACATCTTTAAAAGAAAAATATAAGGCATGGGTAAAATATAGAGAATCCAAACGATTAGATTATATTAATCTTCAAAAAAAATATGTAGATGTACAGGAAAAAGCTACTGAGGTAAAGTCAAGAGTTCCTATAGATGGATCAACAGAGGATTGGTCAAGTAAATCTATTAAAGATTTAATTCAGGCATATGACGATTATACTGCTTTGATTCGTGCTTATGAATCTGAATATATAAAAGAAGATGGAAGTTTTGATTTAGATGCTTTGAAAAAATCCGCAGATTGGGATAGATATGAACAGATTGTAAATTACATCCTTCCTACAATCATTAATAAACTTGTAAGCACAACAGATTCCGAAGCAAATAATATTAAAGAATCTCTTAAAGATTATGGTTCTGGAAATATCTTAAAAAATGCAACATTTATCACATCTTCTAATTGGTATGGAATTGGGAGTTCTCTTAGTGAATGTAATGTACTTGATACTTCTCCTGTTTATGGTGCAACTCGTTACATGACAATTCATAGTAATAGTGATTCTTGCGGAATAAAACAAAAGGAAATATCTACCTCTAAAGGAAGCACATATACTTTAAGTGCTTTTATTCGTTCAGCAAATGCTAATAAAATCAAATTAGGTTATTGTTCATCTAACGATAATAATGATTATTCAAAAGTCACTTATACAGAAAGAGATATTACTTCTACTTGGACAAGGGTTCAGATTACCTTTACTGCACCATCTGATATTTCAGAAATTTACTTTTTATGCGAAGGAACAAATATAGCTTTTGATATTACTGCGCCAATGCTAGAGTTAGGAGAAAGTGCATCTACATTTCAATATTTTCAAATGGATGAGGAATATCAAAAATCATACCTTACTGATTGGAAATTATATGGAGTAGATGAACTTACATCTTGCCAAAAAAAATATTCTGACCAAATGGGAGTATTGGAAAGATATTCTCAGGAATATGATTCTTCAATTACTGATAGCACAGAAGAAGTTTATAATTCTTATCATCAATTATATCTTGACTATAAAAAGTTATATGATGATTGCACATCTGCTCTTGCGGAAAGACAAAAAGAATATGACAATTTAATTTCAGAAAGAAATAGTTATAAATCCGAATATGATACGATTGCGAAAAATGTAAAAAGAGAAAATTTTGAAAACGTACAGACTGAATATCCTGCTTTTACGAAATATGAAGAATTTCTTTTAAAGAAACTTTATAAGCATACAGATTATCAGAATGAAAACATTATTTCAACATCTATCACTTCTTCCGTTGAAAAGATTGAAAAGGAATATAAACTATACTTAGATGCGGTTGAGCGTTTATATGCAGCTTCTCACCCACAATATACATGGGAAGATACCCTAGATAATATTTATGGTTTAGAAGAATTTCAATGCTTAATTGAACCATTAGATATTTACAATTTTATTCACGCAGAAATCAATAATAATGGTACATTTGAAAAATTAAGAGTTACAGGAATTACTTACAATCCTTGTATTTATCAAGGTGATTTTACACTCACCTTTTCATCTGTAACGAGATATAAAACAAAGAAAAATGATTTCAATGATTTGTTAAGCTCTGCTTTATCAGCACAGAAAAATGCACTTACTCTTTCAGCAGGAAATTCGAAAGATGTCACATCTTACACAATTACACCAGAATTTATAAAATCATTACTTGGAAGTTCTTCTTTTAATGCTTACATGAGTAAAAATAATGCAGGAACAGTTTCTGGTATTACAGGTAATTTCACAAATCTTTATTCTAAATATATAGATGGTGACCAAATTACAGCGCAACTTATAAAAGCTAACAGTGCAGAATTTAAAACTCTTGTATCAGAATCAATCCAAACAGATATTCTTACAACGAAAATTCTTAACGCAGATTCAGGATTCTTTAAAGAATTAACAACTCAATTAATTAAAGATGAATCTGGAAATGTAATTATCGATCTTGTTAATAAGCAAATAAATACATCTGAGCTTAATACAACTGTAGGTAATATTAAACATCTTTTGGCAGGAACTGGTACAGTCGGAGATTTAGAAGCAATTCATTTAACAGCCGCAAATGTTGTAATTGATGAAGGTGTTATTAAAAATTTAATCGCATCTAAAATTTCTGTTGCGGATTTAATGACCCACTCTGCTACTGCTGAATTAATAACTTTAATATCTAGTAATGGAAACCCATCTATTGCATTTAAAGATTCTACTCAGCAATTTTATGATAAAGATGGAAATATTAGAGTTCAAATTGGGCAAGATGGCAATGGTAATTTTAATTTTATTGTAAAAGGTACTGATGGTAAAACTGCTATGTTTGACGAGAATGGTATCACACAAGAGGGTATACCTGATAGTACAATTATTGGAAATATGATTTCTAATGATACTATTTCAAAGTCCAAATTAAACTTCCCGATTGTTGAGACAGATAAAAATGGAAATATTTCTATAAAAAATATTCTTGATGGAAGTGGAAATTTATTTGGAGTTAAATATACAGAATTTCAAAATAGTACCAATGAATCTCTTGAAAATTTAAACTCTAAAATTGATAATTCTATACCTTTTGAGATAAGATTTGTTACTCCTCAAGGAGTCAATACGAGTAGAAAAATATCTCAAATTACCGTAAAGGTAAATTTATTCCAAAATGGTGAAAATGTAACTGATAAATATGATAATTCTTGTTTCACTTGGGAGCGTTCTAGTTATGACTCTTCTAGTGATAAATATTGGAACGAACAACATTCAAGTGGAGCAAAAACAATAACAATTAATAGAAGTGATGTAATGTTTAGTGCAGCGTATTTTACCTGCACTTTTTCTTATGATGGGGAAGCATTGGCACAAGCTTCTATTCAGCAAAGCAAAAGTAAATAAAGGAGGTTTTGTATGGCAAAACAACAAGCCTATGGTGGAATTGCCATCATTGATGTTTCTGATGTAGGAAAATTAAGTGCATGGCTAGGCTCTTCTCTTCCCCTTACAACTGTTTATGATCCAAATAAATCGCCAGCTTATTTTCCCAACTGGGAAACAAACAATTTAGTTTTAACACCCTTTGTTGAATTAAATGGTGAAATGATGGCTTTAAGTTCAAACGGTCTTAGTTTTGTGTGGGAAAGACAAGCTGGCTCAGGAAATCCAACTGCTTTAGTTACAGGAGAAAAGGTTTCAGGTGGAGTATTAACTGTTTCAAAAAATGTTTTAGCTGATGCAGATTTGATTACATATATCTGTACAATTACTTATCGTGACCCTGATGCAGAAGATGTCGAAGTAAAAGCAAAAGCGCAGATGACTTTTGGTCTTATTAAAAATGTAAAAAAACTATCTAAATGTGATATTACAGGTGAAACAGCTTTTAAATATAATGGAGAAGGAAACCTTATTTCTGCCCCATCTATTATACTTACCGCAACATTAGAAAATACAACTGTAAAACAATGGCAGTATAAAAAAGCTGATGGAAGTTTTGAAGTATATCCTAATTCTTCTAATACAACTACTCTTACTGTTAATGATACAGATGATGTATTTGTGGGAGATATGGCGGTGATTAAACTTGTAACAAACATCAAATTTGGAAAGTTCGTAATGGTGCAGCTGGTTCATCAACAATCACTTGTAATTTAACAAATGATTCTCAGTCAATTCCTACTAAAGCAAATGGAGAATTATACCCAACGTCTTTAAATGGAGCAAATACTAAATTTACTATATTAAAAGGTTCAAAAGATGATACAGCTAATTGGAATATTACTGCTACTCCAAGTGATGGAATTACAGGAACTTTTAATTCAAATACTTTTGTATATACTGTCACAGGTATTACCGCAGAGACTGGATATGTAGATTTTATTGCTACACGTCCAGGTTATACCATTTTAAATAAAAGATTTACTGTTCATAAAGATAGATCTGGTGCTGATGCTGCTGACCCAATTTTCTACTATATTAATTCAGATTTGTCCTATTTAAAGATTGATAAAAATGATGTGTTTGTTCCTGAGACAGTGACATTTTCTGCTACAAAACGAGTAGGCAATAACCCTGATACAGCTTATTCAGGTAGATTTAAAATTTATGAGTCCACGGATGGAGAAAATTTTGATTTAAAATATACTTCAGGAGCAGATGAGAATTCACACATTTATAGACCATCTAGTAATAAGATTAAACTTATTAAAGGTGAATTATATGAAGCTGGAACAACAACTAATTATAAAGATAGCCAATCTATTCCTATAGTAAAAGATGGTATTGATGGCGAACAAGGTGATTCTGGTGCTGATGCATTAAGTATTAGGTTGGGGAATTTCTCTGATAATATCAACTGCGATACTGATGAAACTGTTAGTGAAGCAAAAGAAATTACAATTCCTTTTAAATGTGAATTAGGTATGAAAGCTACGGATGGCACTGCTGTTGTAGCTACTCCTCTTCCATCTGGAATTACAGTAAAATCTAACACTCCTGCTACTACAAGCTCTGAAGGATGTATTATTCTTTCTGTCGCAAAAGGAGCAACTTTATTTTCTGGATTATCTGGAGAAATCACTATCACTATTACATCAAATGGACTTTCTAATACTTTTAAATTTAGTATCAATAAAATTATTCAGGCAAAAAGCGGAGAGAATGCTGTATTTCTTGAGGTATATGTAACTGGTGACTCTACTATTAATAATGGAAATAATAATGTTATTTTAAGAACAATACTTCATGATGGTATGGATACAGCAACAACAGGAGTAACATATCAATGGAGCAAATATATTGATGGTAGTTACCAAGATATTAATGGATGTACCAATGATTATCTTACAGTTACTCCTCCTATGGTTGATTCTACTGCATCATTTAGATGTCGTGCAGTTTACAAAACTAGAACTTATCAGGCATTCTATACGGTTATGGACAAAACTGACCCTATTAGTGTAGAATGTTTTTCTTCTTTAGGAGATAAATTAGTGAATGGTTCTGGAGTTGGTGGAGTCTATGCAATGGTTTTTCAGAATGGACAACAGATTGACGAGATAAAATCTACAGATTTCCTTACAGAAGAACCTTCTGATGGAACAATTGGGTATTTTTATAAAGTTAATACAACTTCAAAAAGTGTAACTCTTATGAAGTATTCTACAAGTGATAAAAGGTGGGTTGAAGCTACGGGAGATGATTTGCCAAGTGGTACTTATGAGTGGTATCGAAGAAATAAAAATGGTGAATCACTGGATACAGTAAAGCCTTATAAAACAGGAAAAGCAATTTATCTTGATAATTCTATAGTTAATAAGAAAATCTCATTTGTTTGTAAATATACAGCTTGTACAGAAGAGGATACTCATGTATATATTCTTACTGATGAAGTACAAAGACCAGTTGTTGATGAATCTGATAATTCTATTTCAACAATTGTATATGAATAATTTTAGAGAAGAGATGAACATACTCTTCTCTTTTTAAATTGAAGGAGGTGTTTTATATGGCTTATTGGGTTAATGATGTTGGTAATAATAATAGACCTAATTTAAAAGAATTTTATTGTGATTTAGAAGAAGATATATCTAAACTTCCAACAAATACAAAAAAAGGTATATTGGAAAGTGCAACAGACAAATCACAAATTTCAGAATGTTCAATCGGTTCAACATGTTTTGTAATTGATAAATGTAAATTATATGTGTTAAATAGCTCTGGTGTTTGGAAGGAGGTCTAAAAATGATTGACGTTGAGACTTTTGCGATAGCAAAAAAGTATACAGATAAAAAAGTCGGTTCTTCTTCCCCTTCTACTCCATCTACCTCTAATTATAATGATTTAAAAAATAAACCATCTATTAATGGGAAAGAACTAACAGGTAACCTTTCTTCGGATGAAATTGGAGTTTCAAGTAAAGACCATAATCACGATAAAAAATATGCTTCTAAGGACTCAGAACACGCTCATTCTAATAAAGAGATACTTGATTCAATTACAAAAGAAAAAATAGAAGGATGGGATAAGGAACTGAATATAACCGTAACATCTGATGGAACATTAGTAATTAGATAGGAGGAAAAAATATGGCATCAGAAAAAATGTTTAATACTTATCCTCTAAAAGAAGACATTAGCAAAAACGATGTTGGTATGTTATGGGATACAGGTACGTCACAGGTGAAAAATTTTAAAATGGAAAAATTAGCAGAATTGATGATTACTGCTGTAAAAAATAATATGTCAGTTGATGATGATGGAACATTACATATTTAGAAGGGAGGAATTAAATGGCTACAAATATTAAAAATATTGAAGTTGGTGGAGTTGTACATGAATTTGAAGATTCTTATTCGAGAGAACGATTAAAAACAATTAAATCTTTAGAAGTATCTTCTACTACTCCAACCGATGAAAATACTCAAGCATGGATTAACTCTGAGTCAAATGAAAGTTTTTCTCTTCCAGAAATCAAAGATAATGAAACTAATGAAGTTGATACTTGGAGTTCTCAAAAAATCTACACAGACTCTCAATCTCTGTTAGCAAAAATCACAGCATTAGAAACTAAAACACATGTTGCATCAGATGAAGATGCTGCTACATATTTAGGAGGAAATGAATAATGAGTGACGAAGTAAAAGTTCAAAATCCAACTGGTACTCCCCTTCGCAAAAAATTAGCAACTTTAGGGCAGGTTAAGGATGCTTTGGATAAAAGGGATAAAAAGATTAGTTCACTAAAGGAAGATTTAGAAAATCTTATTTCACCTAATAGAAGTTTTAATGCTTTACAAACAAAAGCTACAGTATATAAACTAAAACTATATAAAAATCACACATATTTATTCACGTCAAATTATTCTGTAAATAATAGTTTAATTTTAAGAGGTAACGGAGTTGAAAATTTAACGATTTGGGATAATACCAAAAAACCACGTGCTTCACTGACGTTGGGTTCTGATTATGACGAGGTTTATATATGGCAAAACGAAGATGCTGAGAAACCGTTAGCTACTAATATACTAGACATTACAGGAACAGAAAACAAATTAAATTGTGAATGGGTGAGTGGTGATTTTACAGACGATAGAACTTTCATTTCTGAAGCTAGAGTTAAAACAGCATGTACTATTGAACATTCGTTGCCCGGACTTTATTTAGTAACTTTTCCGAGTGATATGAAAGTAAAGTTTTCCTATCATAATAATGTCACTGGTACAGATTACAATATGATTTTAGAGCACCCATTTTCTTATAAAAATTATGACAAAGGAATATATTGCGGTGTATTTAATTCAGACGGAAGCCCAATCGATATTACCAGCCCATTACTTGATGAGTTTAAAATGTACAGAGTAGCCAATGATAGTGAATATGACGTTGTTGTAGGTGCTTCTGATACAAGCGATACAGATAAAGCTAAGTGTGATATTGTATGCGACGGTAAAAATGATACTCAAATATTAGCTTCTTTGTTTGGAAATCTTGAAGGAATCAAAGCCTTACTAATGGACGGCACATATACGATTAATGATGCGTATTCAGTTAATGGTATTCAATGTGCACTCCCTATGCAAGTGAGCAAAATTGATAATGAAAACGGTAGGCGATATGTATCAATCATGGGTCAAAAACCATGTAGCCCACAAAGTGCACATTCCGTAAAATTGGTTGTTTCGGAAAAATTACATAACATGCTTTCTGGAACAGAAGCATCATATATAATTGGATTTCCGTATAGAATAAATGACCGTGTACAACGTTCATATACAGTCCCAGTTTTAAGCAATTTTAATGTGATTGGTTACAAATATGACAAGCCAATTACATATATTGACCTTACAGCGGCAACGAACTCTATGGTTGATTCGGTTAATGTAAGGTCGTGGTATAAAGATATTGGATTATATTTACCATTTGACGATACACCAAATATTGAGTGTACTGGAATCAGGGTTGGTAGGGGTTCTGATTATGGTATCCAAAATTTTGTAAAACATTCGAACTATTGGTATTGTGGTAAAGGAGTCGCTTGCAATGGAGAGCATTTTATTTTTGAAGATGTTAAAACTCATCATGATTATGTAGGTTTTGTTTTTGGAGACAGGAAAACTGTTGGAAAATATCAACACCCTAACGTTGCAATCGGATGTTCTATTGAGGGATGCTATCGTTTAATGACATTATCTAAAAATGGCATTACAAAGGAAGAAGACTTTACACCCGATGATAATAATTCTATTAGTACATTAATATGGATAGGAGGTTCAACTGAGGATTCGTGGGACATTCCAATAAATGAACGGAATGGAAAAACTTCACAAGTTACATTACCAATCTTAGAAATCACAAAGGGGGCTTATCGTGGAAGAATTGAAATGGATTTTTCCGACAAGTGGGCAACTAACCGAATGGTTGAAAATGGTTCGTGTGAGTTAATGCAACTTATTAATACAGCTGTTACCAGAAGAGGACCTCTGTCACAAAGACCACACTATGAAACATTGCAACACGGAACACCATATTATGTTAATGAAGACGGATACTATTATTATCTTTATGCAACAAAAAATGGGTGGGCAAAAGCTGATGGTGTACTAATTAACTAAAGCAGACTTTAGTTAACTTGATAAAATTTATAAAAGAAAATAGCGTTCTATAAAAATATAAAACGCCACTCTTAAAATAAAAAAGATAATTTCAATCCACATCTCTTACAAGATGACTTTTTTATTATAACATATGAAATTATTCTTTCAATACAAAATTATTTAAAAGGCATTACATATGTAGTGTCTTTTTATTTAAACAAAAAGGAGGTAATAAAATTTGAAGACTTTTAATTATGCAACAGCAAAAATTAAAAATCCCACCTCAAAAAATTGGGAATCAATTCCTGCATTAAAAGGAGAATCTGCTTATGAAACAGCCATTCGATTAGGTACTTTTACGGGTACAGAAAAAGAATGGAATGACAAGGCAGTTACAACAGATGTTATTAGGGATGTTCTAAATAACACTCCTCATGTAGAAACAATTAGTAAATTTTATGATATGAAACGAACTGGTAAGGTATATAGAACAAGAATTTGGTTATTTGCCACCAACCCTACCTCTACTGGTACGAAACTTTTAGATAATGCAGGACTTGAATTTACCCCTTCTACTGATACTGTTGAAGGTAAAGATGATTATTTAAATGGACAACATCCATTATTTGAATGGGTAAATTGTAATTATAAAAGAAATGATGATGGTTCACCATATCCTACTGCTATCGAGGGGGATGAAAATTTTTCATTTACAGGTAATGTGGATGTTGGAGCTATGCAAATGTCTTTTTATTATGATTTTCAAGTAAATCAAGATGAAGGATATGCAGATGTTACAATTTCTGATATGAGAAATCCATTAAGAACGGATGTACAATTAAAACCTTGGAGTGAATGTGTTACCGCTGATGGAGAAGTATTGCCTTGGTGTATTGGTAGTAAATATTATGCAAGTATTGGTGATGATGGATTTTTACGTTCTGTAAAAGATGGTAAACCAGAAACTTTTACATATTATAATAAAATGATGACTGAATTCCCAAAAAAAGGAAAAGGTCATCATGGTGCAGGTGCGGAACATATGACGTTTCAATTTATCTTTAATGTGATTAAAGGTGCTACAAAAGATTCTCAGAGTTTATATAAAGGATGTACGAATTATAATCTTCAATATTCTGCTTCTGTTGTTAGAAATACGAAAGAAACATATTTCCCTGTTACAAATGCACAAGCAAACAATTTATTAGTAGGTTCATCTGTATCAGTTGGATATGGACAATTAAATGATACAGGAACAGGAGTTAATTTAGATCGTGGAGTTACTAATATGCATAAATATGCCAAGGTTGTTAAAATTCTAAATATTGAAACTCTAGATGATAATAATAAGGCAGTATATCTTGATGTTGACACAGGATTTGATACTACTCCTATTGTTCTTTCAGATACCGTTACAGCAGATATTACAATGTCAACAATGCCTTGGTATTCTGGAAGTACTGATTCTGTAATCGGACATCACGATGGTTCTCCAATTTCTAATACAGATTGGAAACATGTATATCGTGTACAGGGTAGAGAATATAGAAACGGTGCTTATGAAATTGCTTCGGATACTGTAATGGTATTTCAACCAGATTATAGTAAAGATGTATATGTATGTCCAAAAGGAGTTGCTAGAAGTTCTGATGAAGCAACTATTAAAAAGACATATACAAAGATAGGTAATATTCCTGCTTCTATTGACGGAAAAGGAAGTGATTGGTGGATTGGCGATTTGACTATTGATACTTCTACTGGTGCGTGGTTCCCTTCTGCTATTGGAGCAAGTGATAAACAGGGTATTGCAAGTAAATTATATTCGGGGGGTACAAGTACTTCTGGAACTAGAGAATATCTTCAAGGCGGTAATCTCTGGAATGGTTCTTCTTCGGGTTTCCCTCTGTCTTGCGGGCACTGGCTTGGCTGGG
>OIDM01000536.1_pt1 | contig 13124 bp, 10 predicted proteins | sample 1581531 | NCBI WGS metagenome assembly OIDM01 (sample SAMEA3882549, study PRJEB24775) | human gut metagenome | biome: human-associated habitat; feature: intestine environment; material: feces | place: Netherlands | collected 2009/2010
TCAACTACGCGTCCTTTACTCTTCACCGCTTTATACATCTTTCCTCGTTTGTCCGCCTCATTTTCCACGAACAAAAAGCATGCCGTATCCGGCATCGTCTTGATATAATCGGCCAGATCCGGTGTTGCATTTTTAAAAAATCCCGAATTTTCTACCACTATCAGACGACGCTTTGCAAAAAACGGCATTGTCTCGGCAAGATCTATGAGTTCACCCGGATTTATCCCTTTGCCTTCATAATATGCATAATTTACCGTATCCCCATCCGGAAATATTGCCTTGGTTATCCGGTCTCTGTATTGCTTTTTCAAATAAGCCTCTTCCCCATACAGGAGATATACCGGCTTAAAATTTCCTGTTTTTATATCTTCATTTAAACTTTTCATCGGTGTTCTCCTATCTTTTTCACCTCTTAAAAGTATACTGAATTCTCCTTTTAAGTTCAACCGTTTCTCCCATGAATCCGCATACTTTTTTTATTTACAGTTATTCCAAACGCACCGTTTTCCTGTGTAGAATATATTTTCGCGCCACTGTTTTCAAGTCTTTCCAAAGTATCTTTATGTGGATGTCCGTAACGATTCTTCCTTCCTGCCGAAATCCATGCATATCTTGGTTTTACATTTTCCAGAAATGCTTCCGTTGTAGAATTCTTTGATCCATGATGTGCAGTCTTTAATACCTCCCATGAAATCTTCTTTTCCTGTAGATAAGAGAGCGTATATGTCAGACTTTCTTCTCCTTCTTTTTCCACGTCTCCTGTAAAAAGCATGTCAAATCCCTCGTATTCCAGATGTAGGATCATGGATGCTTCATTTCCGGGATTCATATTCTTTTCTTTTGGCCCCAGACAGGTGAATCTCAACTTTCCTTCTCTGATCTGCGTCCCGTTTTCCATTTCCCAGACCGTCGTTCCATTATCTTCTGCTACACTTATAAGCTCTTCTAACTTTTCATCCCGGTACGCTTCTCCTGTCACAACAAGATTCCGTATTTTTATCCCGACCTGCTGCCTTTTCAGCATTTCTTCAATTCCATTCATATGATCTATATCTCCATGAGATACGAACACATAATCAATACTTCCTATTCCTCTGTACTTTAAAAACGGTTCTATCCGATATTTCCCGACATTTTTTATATCACTGCTGCCTCCATCGATCAGATAAGTCTTATGCTCCGGTCCCTCCACACAGATACAGTCTCCCTGTCCTACATCCAGCATCGTAACCTCTGCTCCGGTTCTTACCCAGGGGCCCGATATCAATATCAGAAATCCAACCGTATAAAGCGTTATACTTATGATATATTTTTTCCAGTTTCTTTTAAATTTTAATATCAAAATCACTGTCATAAGCACCAGATAATAGATAAAGATTCTTCTCTTATCCGGCCTTCCCGCCACCCATCTTGCCATCGGAAGCTTTATTGTAAAAACGCAGCATTTATCATACACCCATAAGATACATCTGCAGATCCACAAAATCCATTTTCCGGGTATCCACCCGGCCATCTTTATAAATGACCCGATCATTCCACAGGTTAAAACTACCGACATCAGCGGAAGTATTATAAGATTCAGCAGTATACTATACACCGGAATCTCAAAAAAATTATATAAGATCACCGGCCACAATAAAACATTGATTCCCAGGCCTGCACACAGGCTCTTACACCGCATCTCATTTTCAAGCACCGGTATCACCGTACAAACTGCAAAAACAGCTCCAAACGACAACCAAAAGCCACCATCGTACAGATAAAGCGGATGGATCCCGACCGTTAGCACAGCTGAAGCCGCAAGTGCCGTCGGCATATCATAATGTCTACCGGTAATATCCGCACCTATCCGAAATACGAACATCACCCACGCCCGGATCACCGACACGGTCATTCCGATCATCATCACATACAGACACAACAGAATCCCTCCCGTGATTCCACCTGCCTTGTATGAACCTGTCATTCTCCTTGCTATCCGGTATACTCCAAGTCCCGCAAACGATAGATGAAGTCCGGAAATCGCTAGGATATGTCCAATCCCGTTTACCTGATATAATTCTTTCATTTCCTGATCCATACCGCTTTTTTCACCAAGGAGTATTGCCGCAAGTGCTGAACCATCCCGTTCTCTCATCTCGCGTTGCAGCATTTTCTGCCAGTTCATCCGGAATTTTTCAAGTCTGTCTTTTAATTTGTTTCGTTTGTAATCCGTAATCTGTATATCATCCGATCGGACTTTCCCATGGATTCCCTGTTTTTGATAATAAAATTTCTGATCAAAATTTCCCGGATTTCTGGCCTCTTCATAAAATGATACCTTTCCACACACTTTAATCTGGTTTCCTATATGTAATTTTTGGCTGGAATTTGTATAAATGATAATTTTCGATTCTTGAAATTTTTTTGAGTTTGAATAAATAGAATTTTCTTTCAGATAGATCATCCGGCAGTTCTCTTTTTGCTCTTGCCTGTATATTTTGCCGCAAATGGTAATATTATCACCTTCTGCGGCATATCGTTCAATCGGGGAAGGGCGAAGTTCTTTTATGAACCGCTCTCTCCCCCACACAACCATAAAAGCAATGATGCATAGAACCATCAGACACACACTAAGAAGCGGTCTGTTTTTCACATGCTACTCTCCTTCCACAATATTGGGATTTCTGGAAAGAGGTTTTTCCAAATTTATCTTTCCCATATAAGTAATATCTGTTTTTCCGTCAATCAGGATCTGTACTCTGCTGATTGCACTTCCATCTACAATAGAATTCACAATTGCATATACCGGAACTTCCGGATTCATTACATTCGTCGTATCAAGGAATCCGGCGTCCAGATTCACGTAACAGATATGATCTTTTACCGATACACTAAGTACTTTTGTTCCTTCTGGGAGCACTGCTGATTCATTATCCGAATCCGGCCCCTTGATCAGCTGTTCGACCAGTGCTTTTTCTCTGGACACACTGCTACTGTATCTGACATTTACCTTTTCTTTTACAAGACGGGTGCCCTTTTTATTTCCATAATATAAAAGAAATGTCTCATTCTGATAAGCATGCAGACTGGATCCCGTATTCTGTACAAAATCCGATGGCTGCATATATCCTATCTCCTGGCCGTTCTGATCCTCCAGCGGCTCTCCTTCTATCGTAAAGAATACAGCATCTACTCCATCTATCTGTCCAAGCGACTGTACCACCGATGCCCGCAGTACAATTTCTTCCGTTACACTCAGTTTTTGATATGCACGATTAAAATCCACTGTCAGATTTTTGGAATGAAGCGACCAGTTCTTTATCTTTACACCTTTCACAAAGGCACTGCGATAATTAATATTATCTGTATTTTTCTGGACTTTCCCTAACACATAATTAATCTGCGCTTTTTTTGTCTTTCCTTTGATTCTTGTGCCCTTCTCAACCAGTGAAACTCCCTCTGAGTCTGTATAGTAAATCCTGGTGCCGCTAACCTTATCCTCTTTTTTACATCCTGATACTACTATGATGCAAACAGCTATAAGCAGCAGGATCTTGTAAATTTTTTTCATTTTCATCTTAATCTCCTTCTGCCTAAGATACATAGTTTAACGGAATTCTTACCGTAAAAGTAGTTCCTTCCGATGGCTGACTGAATACTTTGATCGCCCCTCTGTGCATAACCACTGCACTTCTTGCGATTGCCAGACCAAGTCCTGTTCCGCCAATTTCTCTTGAATGGGACTTGTCCACCCGGTAGAATCTCTCAAATATATGTTCCTGTGCTTCAGCAGGTATACCGATTCCCGAATCCGCCACCTCAATATAGCAGTTTTTGTGATCCGCATTTAAAGATACATGCACCCATCCATTTTCCTTATTATACTTGATGGCATTCTCCACCAGATTCGATATTGCCAGAGAGATCTTCATCTCATCTACCTCTGTCGTCACCGGACGAAAACTTTCATAGACCAGTTCGATATTTCTTGTAGCCGCAATCGGACGCAGTCTCTTTAATATCTTTTCTATCAGTTCGTTCATATTTTCTGACTTTATATTCATTGTATTTGCGGTCTTGTCCATCTTGACCAGCGAAAGCAGGTCATTAATAATCTTATTTTCTCTCTCGATTTCTTCCGACATGTCCCCCATAAATTCTTTATAGAGTTCTACCGGTGCATCTTCCTGCAAAAGCAGCGAATCCGCCAGTACTTTCATGGATGTCAGCGGTGTCTTTAACTCATGTGACACATTCGATACGAATTCATTTCTCGAGTCATCCAGAGTCTTCATGCGTCCCGACATCTTATTGAACGCTTCCGATAATTCCATTGTTTCTGTGTACGTATTCTCATGAAGGTAATCATCGTCATAGCCTTCTGTAACCGCAGAAATGGATTCTGTAATGCGTTTAAAAGGTTTTAACATAGCCATTCCCGAAAGCACAGCAATCATAAGGATAACCAGGATCGATGCAAGTGCTGCCACATCTGCTTTGTTTCTTAAAATCTCCAGACTGTCCAGGACAGAATCTGTCGGTGCACTGACAAGCAATACTCCTACAATCGAATCATCTTTTCCTAAAATCGGCGCTGTCACTTCTATATATCTGTTTTTCTTATTATACTCGCTGGTTCCTTTTTCTTTGAAACAACGGATCACATTACCCGATACGATAGTTTTTCCTTCATCCATTTCATATGTATCTTCCTGGATCTTAAAATTACCATCGATTACCATTACCCGGCCGCTGTAGATATTAGATAGCTGAACCAGTTCTGTTCTGATCGTCTCTGACGTATCTCCCGTAAGATAGCCCGAACTGCTCAGCTGATTACTGAGAATGGTACATTGATTCTGTATCTCAGCAGTTCGTACCTCCACTGCTCTTTTCTCATAGCTGGTCAGGAACACCCCTCTCATAATCAATACCGGAACAATCCCTGCCAGTGCCACCAGCAGGATGATCCGGAATTTCATGCTCCTGAATATATTCTTTTTAAAATATTTTTTAACCCCTGAAATAATAACCCACTCCCCATTTCGTATAGACATATTTTGGATCGCTTGGATTCGTTTCAATCTTTTCACGAAGTCTCCGGATATGTACATCCACAGTTCTTGCATCTCCCGGATACTCATATCCCCATACGATATTCAAAAGATTCTCTCTGCTGTAGACTTTACCTGGATTCATGGCAAGCAGTTCCAGAAGATCGAATTCTTTTGCTGTCAGATTGATTTCCTTTTCTCCGATGATCACGCGTCTGCTTTCGCAGTCAATCTTCATCTCGCCTTTTACGATCACTTTTTCATTTTCCTGATTTTTATCACGCTTGCTGACACGGCGCATAATGGCTTTGATCCTTGCCTTCACTTCCAGAATATTGAATGGCTTTGTTATGTAATCATCTGCTCCATAATCCAGTCCCAGGATCTTATCCATATCGTCGCCTTTTGCTGTAAGCATAATGATCGGAACATCCGAATATTCCCGGATCTGCTGACACACTTCAAAACCGTCATATTTCGGAAGCATGACATCCAGAAGAATGATATCATATGCATTCTCCTTTGCCAGTTTCAGTGCCTCTTCTCCGTCATAAGCACAGTCCACATCATATCCATCCTGCTCCAGACTAAACCGGATTCCTTTTACTATCAGTTTTTCATCATCCACAACCAATACTCGTCTGCTCATGTTCCTACTCCCTTGTCAGATCTTAATTTGATCTTTTACTTTCTGAAATACACCGTCTTTAATACCTTCCACTTCCATCAGATCTTCTATCTTCTGAAACTTTCCATGCTCATCTCTGTAACGAATGATCGCGTCAGCCTTCGCCTCTCCGATTCCGGATAGTGTCATCAATTCGTCCTTCCCGGCCGTATTAATATCCACCTTGCCATCTGCCGTACTTCCGGCATCTGTGCTTTTTGTTGCATCTGTCTTTTCATTATCCGCATTCTGTACGAAAGTACCGTTGTTCTCTGTTCCGGCTTTTGCCTCTTCTTTCGTCGGAACATATATTCTGGAACCATCTTCAATCTTTTCTGCCTGATTCAGAGCCTCACCTGCTGCCTCATCCGTAAATCCTCCAGCCATCTGAATAGCTTCATACAAACGACTGTCCGATGTCAGTTCATACACTCCCGGAGACTTCACTGCCCCGCATACATGTACATAACAGATCTGTAGTTTTTCCTGCTTAAGGCCAGCTTTTTCTGTCATGTTATCATCCGTTCCCGTTTCTGATCCTTCAGCCTCTTTTTCAGTATTTCCATCTGCTTTTTCCACATCCGGTTCACGCCCGTCCAACGAAATAAGTTCCGTCTGTTCCTGTGATTTTCGGTCTCTGCATCCGGTCAGATTCACGACACATATCATACTCAGTATCATGGTAAAGATCAGCAATATACGGCATATTTCCTTCTGTATTTTTCTCTGTTCTGTTATTCTGTTCTGTCTTTTTTCCCTATGCATAACTTCTCCTTTACAGCCTGTCGAAAACTGTAAATCCCCGCATATGCCTAGTGAAATAATTGTACTATTTCCACTGAAAAATTGCAACACCAATCAGGGCAATGGACATTCCAATAATTTTACGGATTTCCAGTGGTTCTTTGTCTACTCCGAACAATCCGAGAAGTTCTATTACGTACGCTACGATCAACTGCGAGATTACAATCAGAAGTGCTGCCTTCGCCGGTCCCAGTGCCTCCATACTCTTGATCACGGTCCATGTGATCCCTGCACCGATCACTCCTCCGAGGAGTACATATTTGGGCTCTACCTTCCACAAATTCCCGATAGAATCCCGCCCGGCGATCAGCCATGCCGCTGCACACAGCAGAAATGCACTAAACTGCACCCATCCATTACTCACCCACATCCCCGTTGTCTTCGTCACTTGCGTATTAAATACTCCCTGTACACTCATAAGCGCTCCCGACAAAAGCGCAATCAAAAAACCAGTCATCTCCATACCTCCTGCTTATGCAGATAATATGTCCCATGACTGGTTTTTTATGCTGTTAATTTCAAAAAATATTACAGTACCTTCTTTAAAATCCGGATCATCTCATCCACATGCTCTTTTTCAATAATAAGAGGTGGTACAAAACGGATCACATCGTTTCCGGCTCCGATGATCAGAAGTCCTTCTTTTAAGGCCTCTTTCGTAATCTCGGATAATGGCTTTGTCACCTGTATTCCCTGCATCAGTCCTTTTCCTTTAACGGCCTTTACGCAATCACATTCTGACTTCAGTTCTTCTAGTTTTTCTGTCAGATATGCACCGAGTTCCTGCACATGTACCACAAGATTCTTTTTCTCAAAAATCTCGATCGTCTTACTTACAGCTGTACATGCCAGAGGATTTCCGCCGTAAGTAGTTCCGTGATCACCTGGCTCCAGTGAATACCTCGCGATCTCTTCTGTCATTGCAAACGCTCCTACCGGAATTCCGCTTCCGATTGCTTTTGCCATAGACATAATATCAGGTCTGATACCATAAGACTGCCATGTGAACATGGAACCGGTTCTTCCCATACCACACTGCACTTCGTCACAAATCATCAGAATTCCTTCTTCATCGCAAAGTTTGCGGATCCCTTTCATAAATTCCTCTGTAGCCAGATTGATGCCGCCTTCTCCTTGAAGCGGCTCCAGGATAATCGCACATGTTTTGTCTGTTACCAGTGCTTTTACACTGTCCAGATCATTATATTCTGCAAATGACACTCCCGGTACAAGTGGCTCAAACGGTGCACGATATGGATCATGACCTGTTACCGATAACGCTCCAAAGCTTCTTCCATGAAAAGATTCCTTCATAGCAATGAATTCATAACGGCCGGTTCCTTTTTTGTATGCATATTTTCTTGCCGCTTTTAAAGTTCCTTCTACCGCTTCTCCGCCACTGTTGGTAAAGAAAATCCGATCCATTCCGGTAATACGTTTCAGATCTTCTGCTGCTTTTCCACATACAGTATTGTAATACAAATTAGATGTGTGAAAAAGCTTGTCAATCTGTGCTTTTAACGCTTCATTCAACTCCTGATTGCCGTATCCCAACGAAGACACCGCATATCCGGCTGCAAAATCCAGATATTTCTTTCCTTCTGTATCATACAGATATGCACCTTCACCGTGATCTAACACAACCGGAAACTGGTTATAAGTATGTAACAAAGCTTCGTTTGTTTCTTTCATATATTCATTCATATATTCATTCATAGCTTATTCTCCGTGATAATATCTTTCTTCTACATCATTTTTGATTGCTGTTCCGATTCCCTTATTCGTAAAGATTTCAAGAAGCAGGCAGTGTGGAATTCTTCCATCCAGAATATGTACTCTGGATACACCGTTTTCGATTGCATCAATACAGTTCTGGATCTTCGGAAGCATACCTCCACCGATATATCCTTCCTCCATCAGTTTCTTCCCTTCGGAAACATTTAACTCTGAAATCAATGTAGACGGGTCATTCGGATCTTTGTATACACCTTCAATATCTGTTAAGAATGCAAGTTTCTCTGCATTGATTGCTTTCGCGATTGCACATGCCGCATCATCCGCATTGATATTATAGGTGTTAAACTCATCGTCCATACCCACCGGACATACGATTGGAAGAAAATCTTTCTCTAACAGATCATGTAAGATCTTTGGATTGACCTCGGTAATCTCTCCGACAAATCCAATGTCCTGTCCATTTGAGTATTTTTTCTCAACCTTGAGCAGTCCACCATCTTTTCCGCTGATACCGATCGCATTGACACCAAGTGCCTCTACCATCTGTACTAGGGATTTGTTGACCTTGGACAATACCATCTCTGCAATTTCCATCGTTGCCGCATCGGTCTTTCTGAGTCCGTTGATAAATTCCGGCTCCATGCCGACTTTTCCAACCCACTTGCTGATCTCCTTACCGCCGCCATGGACAATGATCGGTTTGAAACCAACTAATTTTAACAGGGTTACATCCTGTATCACGCTTTTTTTCAATTCTTCATCTACCATCGCACTGCCGCCGTATTTGACAACAATGATCTTACGGTTAAAACGTTGGATATATGGGAGTGCTTCGATCAAAACTGACGCTTTATCCATAATTTCCTGCATGCTTTTTTCTTCCATCTGACTAAAACCTCTTTCCTGTTTTTCTATCTGATTTCTTATTTCTGCTTCTTTTTCTGCTTTTTCTCAAAGTATTCTTTTATGTCTACATTGATTTTATAACCTGTTAGGAGCGGTAATCTGCATTGATCTTGACATAATCATAAGTCAAGTCACAGCCCCACGCCGTTGCCTCGGCATTGCCCTGATTCATGTTGGCAATTGCTGTTACTGCCGGCTCTGATAAAATCCTGGTTGCCTCTTCTTCGCTGTAATCTACGGCAATTCCGTTTTTGATGATCTGAATGCTTCCTGCAGCACTTTCAAAGACTAAATCCACTTTTTCCGGGTCGAATTCCACACCGGAATAACCAAGTGCGCAAAGAATCCTGCCCCAGTTTGCATCATGCCCGTAAATGGCTGCTTTTGTCAGACTCGAACATACCACGGATTTACTCAATATTTTTGCTTCTTCCTTACTCTTTGCACCAATGACTTTGACTTCAAACAATGCGGTGGCACCTTCTCCGTCTCCCGCCATCATTTTTGCAATTTCCGTATTCACATAATTCAGCGCTTCACAGAACTTCCGGTAATCTTCATTTTTTTCCGTAATCTCCGGGTTTTCTGCCATACCATTTGCTAAGAGCAGTACCGTATCGTTTGTGGAGGTATCTCCATCTACGGAGATCATGTTATAAGTGTCACAGACATCGGCACTGAGTGCCTCCTGTAAGAGTTCTTTGCTGATCGCCGCATCGGTCATGACAAATCCTAACATCGTACACATATTCGGATGTATCATACCGGAGCCTTTGCACATCCCGCCTACCGTAACAGTTTTTCCGCCTGCTTCAAAAGTAACGGCTACTTCTTTTGAGATCGTATCGGTTGTCATGATCGCACACGCTGCCTGATGTGCCGCCTCTCTGGTATCGGAAAGTTCTTTTGCCATCACTTCAATGCCTGATTCTAATTTCTGTATTGGAAGCTGCATACCGATCACTCCGGTAGATGCCACTAATACAGCATCCTCTGCAATATTTAACTCTGCCGCCGCTTTTTTTGCCGTATCTTCGCAGTAGCCAAATCCTTCTGCACCGGTACATGCATTTGCAATTCCTGCATTGACCACCACTGCCTGCACGCTCTTACTCTCCGTTACGATTTTTTTATCATATAAGACCGGAGCTGCTTTTACGACATTCGTGGTAAAAGTTCCTGCCGCCTTACAGGGAACCGTGCTGTAGATCATTGCCATATCACTGCGGTCCTTATATTTGATGCCTGCTGCTGTTGATGCTGCTAAAAATCCTTTTGGTGCGGTCACGCCGCCGTCTATTACTTTCATTCTGCGCCCCTCTTTCCTATGAATTAAATCTGGTAATATTTTCTTCATTTAATGTAAAATCATAGTAGTTCAGATCTTCCCGGAATGTCCAGCCGACACTCTTCCAAAAGACATTTCCCACTTCGTTATTTTTAAAAGCGATCAGGCAGACTTTGTTGATCTGCTCTTTTTGCAGTTCCTTCATACAGGTTACCGCCATGCTCTTTCCAATCCCACGTTTGCGGTACTGCTCATCTACGCAGACATGATAAAAACATCCGCGTCTTCCGTCGTGCCCACATAAGATCGCTCCTACGATCTTTTCTTTATTTTCTTCTTTGACAACGGCAACTACACTCGTGGAAGGATTTCTCTGTAAAAAACGCTGTACTCCTTCTTTCGAATCATCCAGACTTCGCATGCCGAATCCATGGATTGTTGTCCAGAGCGTATATACTTCTTCGTAGTCTTTAATTGTCATTGTCCGTATTTGATATGTATCCATTTTTCTTTGTCCTGTCTGCTTGTTCTCAATTCCTTTATCGGTATGACCTTCTTATCCTCTGACTTTTTTATGGGAACATCGGTACTAATTCTAAACCGGTTTCCTCCGGCAGCCCAAATAAAATATTCATATTCTGTACCGCCTGTCCTGCTGCACCTTTGACAATATTGTCTAAAGCTCCCATCATAATGATCCTGCCGGTTCTCTCATCAATGACAAAGTTGACATCCACATAATTGCTTCCCTCTACCCATTTTGTCTCCGGGCAGACTCCTTTGTCTAATACACGCACAAATTTTTCTTTTCCATAATATTTATCATATACTGCCTTGATCTCCTCGTAGGTTGGCAGTTTTCCGTCTTTTTTATTCAGGGTCGCATACTCGGTCACTAAGATGCCACGGTTCATCGGAACTAAATGCGGTGTAAAATTAATCTGTATCTCTTTTCCTGCCGCATAGCCTAGCTGCTCTTCGATCTCCGGCGTATGTCTGTGGCTTGCCACACCATAGGCTTTGATATTTTCATTGACCTCGCAGTACAGGTTCTGTACTTTTGCTCCTCTACCGGCTCCTGAAGTACCGGATTTTGCATCGACGATCAGGGTTGTTGTATCAATGAGACCTTCCTTTACCAGCGGATAAGCGGTCAGGATCGAACAGGTCGTATAACATCCCGGATTTGCTACCAGTCTTTTGCCTTTCGTCTTTTCCCTGTTGATCTCACAGAGTCCATAGACTGCTTCTTCAATGAACTGTGGGGACTTATGCTCAATTCCATACCACTGTTCATAAATATGTACATCTTTGATCCGGTAATCGGCACTCAGATCAATGACTTTGCACTGTTTTAAGATCTCTTCGGTCAGCACTCCTGCTAAAAATCCCTGCGGTGTTGCCGTAAAGATAACATCGACCTCTTTTGCTAACTTTTCTATATTATCATCGAGACAGACATCTTCTACCAGTGTAAACATATTCCGGTAAACATCTGCATACTTCTTATCTATATAGCTTCTTGAACCGTACCATTTGATCTCTACATCTTTATGTCCTAAAAGGATACGCACCAGTTCTCCTCCTGCATATCCGGTTGCTCCAATAATTCCTGCTTTTATCATTCTCTTTCCTTCTTTCTTCAATAACTGTATCTAGTGTAGTATATCTTTTGGTTTTCGTAAAGGGTTTTTACACATTTTTTTCATTTTTTATGTATATTTATTCGCTATGATTTAAAATTATACATTGCATTTGGCACTTTTTCCAGTATATATGCATTTTTATTTGAAAAATATGTATATTTTTTCGCTTGCATTATTCTCCCATTTATTATATAGTAATTGCAGTGCAGAAAACTGCAAAAATGAACGTAAGAAAGGACGACGATTATGAAAGAAAAAGTTGTTTTAGCCTACTCAGGCGGATTAGACACCACAGCGATCATCCCGTGGTTAAAAGAGAATTATGATTATGAAGTTATCTGCTGCTGCATCGACTGCGGACAGGAAGAGGAATTAGACGGATTAGAGGAAAGAGCAAAATTATCCGGAGCAAGCAAATTATACATAGAAGATATTACAGACGAATTCTGTGATGACTATATCGTACCTTGTGTACAGGCAGGTGCCGTATATGAGAACAAATATCTGCTCGGTACTTCCATGGCACGTCCGGGTATTGCAAAAAGACTTGTAGAGGTTGCCCGTAAAGAAGGTGCTACTGCGATCTGCCACGGCGCTACCGGAAAAGGAAATGACCAGATCCGTTTTGAACTTGGAATCAAAGCTCTTGCTCCTGATTTAAAGATTATTGCTGCATGGCGTGACGATAAGTGGAATATGGATTCCCGTGAAGCTGAGATTGAATACTGCAAAGCTCACGGTATTGACCTTCCATTCTCCGCTGACTCTTCTTACAGCCGTGACCGTAACTTATGGCACATCAGCCATGAAGGACTGGAACTTGAAGATCCATCCTGCGAACCAAATTACGCTGATCTTCTTGTTCTTGGAAATACACCGGAAAATGCACCGGATGAAGATGAATATGTAACTATGACATTTGAAGAAGGTGTTCCGAAGACAATCAACGGCGAAGCCATGAAGGTTTCTGATATCATCCGCAAACTCAACGAACTTGGCGGCAAGCATGGTATCGGTATCGTTGATATCGTTGAGAACCG
>OIDM01000566.1_pt1 | contig 12405 bp, 8 predicted proteins | sample 1581531 | NCBI WGS metagenome assembly OIDM01 (sample SAMEA3882549, study PRJEB24775) | human gut metagenome | biome: human-associated habitat; feature: intestine environment; material: feces | place: Netherlands | collected 2009/2010
AGAATACTAAATGTGCGTTATTATCTCAATTTATTGTATCTCAATTTTTTATTATGCGACTAATGATACTATACTATATTTAGGATGCTCTATCAAGTAGGTAGCAGACGCAATTTATCTCCCAATCTCCCACCTTAGAGGTCGGAGTCTTCTTGCTGTAAGAGGATAAATTCAAGCCTGTGGAGGATTTGTATCTATAAATTCAAGCCTCCAGTTATACCTTCCAGTCTTTTCATCTTTTTCATAGTAAAAATAAGCTGAGAACTTATTGCCACGTTTACTTACGCAGCCTCTGAAGCCTACCTTTCCATGCTCTAGCAAAATCTTTACCATCTCGTAAGATACTTTTTTTCCAAGAGAGGTAATAAAACGGTCATCTTTCCAGATGGCAAACTTGCAGCCTTTTTTCCATCCTGAACAGCCAAATGCCCTTGCTGTCTCTACAACTGGAGCCCCACATTCCGGACAGATACCGGCAGGTTCCGTGTGCAAAGGTTCTAATGTAACAGGCCCGCCGAATACTTTATCATTCTTTATTTTGTCAACAGATTCAATGACAAACTGCTCTATCATTGCGAGAAAATCGTCTTTTGTAAATTTCTTTCGCTCAATATCTGACAATGTTTTTTCCAGACGGCCTGTATATTCCAGATCAAAAAGTTCTCTTGCCGGAAATGTTTCTACAAGTATTTTTCCTAAATCTGTACAGCTTAAGCTCTTGCCCTTTGCCTTAATATATCCCGCATCTTTTAACTTTTTAATGGTTTCCGCACGGGTTGCCGGTGTACCGATACTAAATCCACTCAAAATGGCCATCATCATCTGTTCTTCTTCTTTTTCCTCATATTTCTTCCCGCAGGTTTCCATAACTTTAAGAAGTGTCTTTTCCGTATGTGGTTTTGGTGGTTTTCGCTCTACTTCGTTAATTTCTGACTTTATAAGAGGCAGAACATCTCCCTTTTTCACTGCTGGAAGAATTGTTTCTTTGGCATCAATACCTTCGATTAATTTCCAGCCTGCTTCAAGCTGTACCTTTCCTTTTGCGACAAACTCTCCCGGAATATCTGTATTCTGCATTTTTATGTGAAGTACTGTATCTTCTGCAACTGCGATTGGCATAAATTGTGCTAAAAATCTGTTTTTCACAGCTTCATATACAATTCGTTCTGACTCATTTAAGCTTCCTGGCTGCATGTAGGTTGGAATAATCGCTGAGTGACTTTCTACTTTTTTACTGTCAAAAATACGCTTTGTACTTTTAAACTGTATCATCTCTTCATAAGGGCAGCTTTTTTTATGGATATTCAGAACCTTAGCTGTTTTTTCCTTGAGGCTTTCGTCAAGGACAACACTCGCCGTTCTTGGATAAGTAATAAACTTTTTCTCATACAATTGCTGTGCCGTCTTTAATACCCTGTCAGAAGTCCACCCTTTATATTTTGAAGTTATATAGCCCTGAAGACCTGACAGATTAAAAAGATAGGGAGGGTACTCTTTCTTATTTGTTATCTTTTTGGAAACAACTTCACCATTTTTATCTTTAATCTTTTCCTGAATCTCTTTTAATTCTTCGGGATTATCGAACTTTTCCCCAGCTTTTATATAATAAATACTGTCGAACTTCTTTTTGTCTTCCGTCTGAAAAATGCCCTTTAATTTATAATATTTTGTCACTTTAAAGTCCGCAATTTCTTTATCCCTGTCATAGATTATCTTAAGTGTCGGCATCAGCACTCTTCCAACATTCAACAGACGGATATTTTTCTGGTTACGGTATTTCAAGGTAGCAACTGAAGTAAGGTTGATTCCAATAAGCCAGTCTGCAATCTGCCTGCCAAAACCTGCGTCCTGCAATGATTTCATTTCTTCATTTGGCTTTAAATTCTGTAACCCTCTGTTTACTTCCTCTGCTGTCCACTCATTTAATAAGATTCGTTCTACCGGCTTTTGTGGGGAAATGTAATTAATAATTTCATCTGCGATGATCTGCCCTTCTCTGTCATCATCCGTTGCAGAAATAATTCCCTCTACATCCGATCTTTCCATCAGGCTTTTTATAATATCCATCTGCTGGACAACACCACTATCCGGTTTATCTTTATTCTTTCCATCAGACTTTATCTTATATAAAAACTTTTCCGGAATATAGGGAAACTTCTCAATCTTCCAGCTTCGCATCTCCGGGTCATAATCTCTTGCATCATAGAGCTGCAAAAGATGGCCAAATGCCCAAGTAATTATATAATTCTGCCCTTCAAAATATCCATTCCGCCGGGAAGAAGCGGTGGCATCCGCAATGTTTTTTGCCACAGACGGTTTCTCCGCTATAATTAACTTTTTCATTGAATTCCCTTCTTTCTGGATGTATTTATGTAACGCAAACTACTATAACATAATTTTTTTATTCTGTGAACCTTAGAGCGTGTTTGAAAAATACTCTGGCGGAAATTCTTCTCTTTTCTCATTTTCAAAAAAATGATATACTATTTTCAATAACTATAGTAATTTTCAGTTATACAGCAAGTATTTTTACTGATAATCTACATTTAATCTAATCTGCATCGCTGAAAATTACTACAAATAATCTCACAATATACTCAAAAACGTATACAAAAAGGAGGATTACTTACTATGACACCAAAGCAGGAAGCATGGGCTATTCAGGCCGAGCATGTAATCAAACAGATGGAGCGCAGACACTTTAATGCTTATTACTGTTCTACAAAAGAGGAAGCTTTAACAAAAGCTTTATCCATTATTGAAAAGGGTTCTGTCATTGCAAGTGGAGGCTCAGCTACTTTAGGAGAAGTGGGTCTGCTCGATTACATAAAGAACCATTCTGAAGATTACACCTTTATTGACCGCAGTATTGCAAAAACAGAAGATGAAAAAAGACAGATTCACGCAAAGGCAATTCTGTCTGATTATTATCTTATGAGTACGAATGCATTTACCATCGACGGACAGCTTGTCAACATTGATGGGAACGGAAACCGTGTCAGTGCACTTTGCTACGGTCCAAAGCATGTGGTAATTATTACTGGTATGAATAAGTTAGTTCCTTCTGTAGATGCCGCTTACAAACGAATCCGTCAGGATGCCTGCCCGCCAAACTGTGTACGTCTTGGACTTACTAATCCATGCAGCAAGACAGGCATCTGCGGAGAATGTATGTCTGCATCCTCAATCTGTGACCTTTTCGTTACAACAAGAATGTCACGTTATCCTGATAGAATTCATGTTATCATGGTAGGAGAAGAATTAGGATATTAATTTTTTATCCATTTTTAAAAAATATTTTGCGAGGGTATGTATCAGCTTGTCAAAGTCTAATGGCTTTGCAATATGTTCATTCATTCCAGCCTCCTTGGCAGCAATAATATCCTCGTTAAATACATTGGCAGTCATAGCAATGACTGGAACCGTTCTGGCATCCTTTCTTTTCAGCTTTCGAATCCTCTTCGTTGCTGTAAGTCCATCCATAACCGGCATCATAACATCCATCAAAATCACATCAAAACTATCACTTTCTGACTGCTCAAAAAGTTCTACCGACTCTAAACCGTTCCTGGCAACTATAATTTCTGCTCCTGCATCTTCAAGAATATACTGTGCCACTTCAAGATTTAAGTCATTATCTTCTACAAGCAATATCTTCATTCCCTCTATAGAAGTTTCTTCCTCTTCTGTCTCTGTTTCTTCGAAACAGACCGTATCAAGCTTTACAGGAAGTGTGATCGTAAAAGTACTTCCCTCTCCCTGCTTTGTCTCAAGGGTAATGGTTCCTTTCATCTTATTAATAAGATTCTTAACAATAGACATACCAAGCCCTGTCCCCTGATAACTAGAGCGATTCTCCGCATGTTCCTGTGTAAATGGCTCAAAAATATGTTCTGCGAATTCCTCACTCATTCCAATTCCTGTATCCGAAACAATAAATTCAAACTTTACATATTCTCCATCACAGGATAACTCTCTTGCCGAAACAAAAATATCTCCCCCCGGATTTGTATACTTAATCGCATTACTTATAATATTTACTAAAATAGAACGAACATAGTTCGGACTGCCACAGACGCATGGATGCTCTATCGCTCCTTCTATATCCTGCTCGATCGTAAGACTCTTTTCGGAAGCAATAATCTCCTGAACTGCCAGCGTACCATTCAAAAGTCTTATCATATCAAACGGCTCTTCCACAAGCTGAATACTTCCCGTCTCAATTTTTGACATGTCAAGAACATCATTAATCAGAGACAAAAGCTGATCGGCTGCCCCACGCATCTTTGAAAGGCATAAATCCATTTTTTCCGGATTATTAAGATGTGCCTGTGCAATATCAAGCATTCCCATCATGCCGTTAATTGGAGTTCGTATATCGTGAGACATATGGGATAAAAACTCCGATTTTGCCCGTACCGCTGCCTCTGCATCCTGTGTCTTTTTTTGCAACAGACGCTGCTGATTATTAACAAAAATCAGCAAAATCGTTATTGTAAGAGAAGTATTGGCCCACGGCATTGTATTAAAGAAACACTGCAGGAAAATCCCAATAAAAAATGGAACAATGTAAAAAACTGGCTGCCATAAAACCTTCCTTTTTTCTGCATTTTTTTCTTTATGAATTCTCCACAAACTAAGCAAAACAGAATATGCATTATAAATATTAGCTATCATCAAAATCTGTGGATACTTATAAATCCATTCTGTCCGATAAGATGCCACTATTATTATACAAAGTACATCAATTGGTATATGTATCGTAATCAAAGGTATACGCTTTTTAAACATATCCGAGCCATATATATTTTCGCTATAGCAAAGGAAAAACAACGATATAGAGGCTACAGAAAAGATAAAAGCCGCATCTAATATAAACAGGACATTCCTCCCTGCAGTCTGCTTAAATAGTATTCCAAACACATCCGATAAATCACAGACACAGACGGCAATCAGCAATTGCAGAATCCACCTTTCTGATTTGCCAAATCCCGGTGTCCTGCTAAGCACATATACCAGAATATTATTAATCAGCATCATAAAAATAACGGTATATATATAACTTATATTACATGCTTCCATTTTGATTACCCCTTCGAATTATAAATATTTATTCATAACTTTATGTAATACTTTCATTAATTCTTGTTTTTTACAAGCATATTTATGATAGCATATATTGGATCAATTTTCTATATAAAATGTTTTTCTTTAACAATTTCCACTTATTTTCAATCATTTATGACACATAGCATAATGATTAGGGGCTATCTGTACTTTTCATCTGTATGCCACTGCATCAGAAGATACATTTACTTAATATGCACATCCTCGCCAAATGCGTATTTTGGAATCAAAATCAGATGAAGAATACTGAAGGCATAGAATAAATTCTAACTTTGTTCCAACATCCAAAGTCAGCTCTCAAAGAAAGAAAAGACCCTATATCAGTGATAGAGTCACTGATATAGGGTCTTTTCTTTCTTTGGGAACGTCTACCTTGCCTGCGGCAATTAGAATTTATCCCCCTGATAGATTGGATATTTTTCTGTAAGAGACTTAACGATTGCTTCTGCCTCTTCCAGTTTATGGTCGATGATCGTAAGCTTAATTGCCTCTGCAATCTGTACCATATCGTCTTCTTTTAATCCTCTAGATGTAACAGCAGGTGTTCCAAGACGAAGACCACTTGTTACGAATGGAGACTGTGGGTCATTAGGTACTGTATTCTTGTTACATGTGATATGTACGGAATCTAATAATTTTTCCATGTCTTTTCCTGTAAGTCCCATCTTACGAAGGTCTACAAGCATCAGATGGTTATCTGTTCCGCCAGATACAATATCAAATCCTCTTTCGATTAATGCATCTGCTAATACAGAAGCATTCTTTACAATCTGTTTCTGGTATTCTTTAAATTCTGGTGTTAATGCTTCTTTTAAACATACAGCTTTCGCTGCGATTACATGCATTAAAGGACCACCCTGGATTCCTGGGAAGATAGCTTTGTTGAAGTTATATTTCTTATTCACTTCATCGCTTGATAAAATCATACCACCTCTTGGTCCACGAAGTGTCTTATGAGTTGTTGTTGTTGTAACGTGTGCGTATGGGATTGGGCTCTCATGAAGACCTGCAGCTACTAAACCTGCGATATGAGCCATATCTACCATTAATACTGCTCCAACTTCATCTGCGATCTCACGCATTCTCTTGAAGTCAATCTTTCTTGCGTATGCACTTGCACCGGCAATAATCATCTTTGGATGACATTCTAAAGCGATTTCTCTTACTTTATCATAGTCGATAACACCTTCGTCATTTACACCATAAGGTACGCAGTGATAATTCTTACCAGACATATTTACAGGACTTCCGTGTGTTAAATGTCCGCCATGGTCAAGGTTCATTCCCATGTAAGTATCTCCCAGATTCATTACTGCGAAAAATACTGCCATGTTTGCCTGTGCGCCGGAATGAGGCTGAATATTAACATATTCACAGCCAAATAATTCTTTTGCTCTTTCGATTGCCAGATTCTCTACAACGTCTACATACTGACATCCACCATAATAACGTTTTCCTGGATATCCTTCTGCGTATTTATTTGTAAGGTGGCTTCCCATTGCTGCCATTACTGCTTCGGATACTAAATTTTCTGAGGCAATCAGCTCCAGATTATTTCTCTGTCTTCCAAGCTCGTCCTCCATTGCTTTTGCAACTTCTGGATCAAAATCCTTCACATAATCAAAACTAAACATTTCTATTCCTCCGTTTTCTATACTGCATCTTCTAAAACAGATATGCATATGGAGATTATAGCATACTGATAAAATACAAGCAATGATTAAATCCTATCGTATTGTAGGCTTTTTAGTTAAAAATATAAAGTTCCTCCGTACGTTTACAATTCTTCCCTGTATTTTTTTGCATTACATAGAAAACTTTTATCTTAATTTGCGTGAGCATTCTCGTACATTAAAAAAATACTTTTTACAAGATATATTTTCCAATTTGCGGGAAATTACTTTTTATTTTTTTAACTCACTCTTAAAATATACGAAATACCTTTTCAATGATTCTATCTTTTTTCATAAATATTGCAAAAAATCATAACACCTGAATGACTTCTCTCACATTAGATACACCAATTACCTGAATCTTCTGACAAATGTTATCTCCAAGTACTTCGGCATTCGTTTTTGGCATAATACATCTGGTAAATCCCATCTTAATCGCTTCGGCAAGTCTCTGCTCTACATGACTGACACCACGAACTTCTCCAGTAAGACCTACCTCACCAAAAATCAATGTTCCCTCATGAACAGGAAGATTGCGATAACTTGATACAACTGCACAGATGATTCCAAGATCAATTGCCGGTTCTCCAAGTTTCATTCCTCCGGCAAGATTGACATAGGCATCGCAGCCTCCAAGCTGCATTCCTGCCTTTTTCTCAAGAACTGCCAGTAAGAGATTTACTCTGTTAAAATCAATTCCAACCGTAGTACGTCTTGGCATATTAAAACTTGTCGGAGAGACTAATGCCTGAATCTCGATTAACAGTGGTCTAGTTCCCTCCATTGAACAGACAACCACGGAACCTGACGCATCCGTCGGTCTGCCATCAAGCATTACTTTGGATGGATTCTCCACTTCGACGAGTCCCTGCTCTTTCATCTCAAATACACCAATCTCATTCGTCGAGCCAAAACGATTCTTTACGCCTCGAAGGATTCGGTAAATTGCCGTCTGGTCCCCCTCGAAATAAAGAACGGTGTCCACCATATGCTCCAATGTTTTTGGTCCGGCAACGACACCTTCTTTTGTAACATGACCAACTAAAAATACAGCGATTCCTTCTACTTTTGCAAGCTGCATCAGCACAGAAGTAACCTCTCGCACCTGACTGACACTTCCCGCTGCAGAAGTAATTTCTTCGCTGTACATTGTCTGTACAGAATCCACTACAACCATATCCGGTTTTGCTTCTCTTACCGCTTCTGCCGCCGCATTAATATCTGTCTCGCAAAGAAGAAAAACATTTTGCTTAAATCCGCCAAGCCTCTGTGCACGCATCTTAATTTGTTTTAAAGATTCCTCTCCTGAAACATAAACAACCTTTTTCCCACTGTTTGCCTGATAACGGCAAATCTGCAGGAGTAGAGTAGACTTTCCAATTCCCGGATCACCACCTACTAACGTAAGCGACCCCTTTACAATTCCCCCACCAAGAACCCGGTCAAGTTCTGGAATTCCGGAGCTTGACCGATCTTCCTCTTCCATAGATACTTCAAATAATCCTGTAAGCTCCTGACGAGGCAGATTATCTCCTCTCTTTCCAGTCCCTTTAGACATCGGACTTACCTTCTCCTCTGTCATCGTATTCCACTGGTGACAACCGGGACACTGTCCCATCCATTTGGGTGTTTCGTAACCACATTCTTTGCAAAAAAATACGGTCTTTGCCTTTGATTTTGCCATAGATAATTCCTTTCCAATTTTAATAAACAGAAGTCAAAAGCTTTCGCCCCCAAATCCTCTCTCCACGAATTTAATTCACCCCGGACAGCCAAAGACAGAACCCTTACAATGGAATAATCCATTTCTGTGGCCTCGGAGCAAGTGTTGGATGCGAGTGCGAAAGCAAGCATTCAACAGGCCGCGACTAAAGTCACAGAAATGGATTATTTCATTGCAAGGGTTCGTCTGTCATCCCAACGAATAAAATTCGTCCACCATCTATTTTACTATTTGGACTTTTGCTGTTTCTCCTGCATCTAATTCGATGCTGAAACTGATTTTTCCGCTGAGACTGGATTTGAGCTTGCCAATATTAGTATCGTTAACATATACTTTGTATTCCTTTTCAGGTTCTACTTCAAGAGTAATCTGTAAGTCATCCGCTGCCTCTGTCTCAAACACAATCTGGCGTTCTGTTTCTTTGTAACCATGTACAGCAGAACCTGGTACAGATTCATATACAACACCGCCATTTTTCTCTAAGCGGGTAATCTCCTGAAATGTTTTTACTTTATATGTATCGCCCTCAAATGAAAAATCATCAAGCTTTGTCTTTTGTGTGAGACTATAATCTCCAAAGCTTAAACTTCCATTCTCTTCTGCTTTTAATAATTCTTTTACGTTAGCCATTGTTATATCCTCCGTATTTATATCTGTCAAGTTACCGTTATTATACAAGAAAACGGGAAATTTTTCTACAAAAAACACATAATTATTAAAAATTATTTTACAAAATTTCTATTGCAGATTATCTAGAGTGTGTTTGTTGTATTTTTCTACTTTTTCTTCTTTTCTGCTTTCTTAACAACTGGCTTTCCATCGTTAATATCGAGAAGAATTCTGTCATTGTTTTTAATGTGGCCTTCGAGGTATTCATCTGCCAGAAAATCTTCCAATTCATTCTGGATAGCACGACGAAGCGGTCTTGCTCCATACTGTGGATCATATCCTTTTTCAAGGACATAGTCTGCTACTTTATCAGAGAATTCCAAAGTGAAGCCTGGATTTTTTGAAAGTCTGTCAGAAAGTTCTTTTAACAGCAATTCTACAATCTTCCTCTGTTCTGGTTTTTCTAATGTATGGAATACCATGATACCATCCACACGGTTGATAAATTCTGGTTTAAAGATCTGCTTCACTTCTTCCATTACATGGGACTTCATACGCTCATGATCTTCCTTTGCACTTCTTTCTGTAATAAAACCAAGATTCTTCGGTGCCATGATTCGCTGTGCTCCGGCATTGGAAGTCATAATGATAACAGTATTTTTGAAGTCTGCCTTTCTTCCATTCGAATCGGTAATCTGTCCATCATCAAGTACCTGAAGTAAAATGTTAAATACATCGCCATGTGCTTTTTCAATCTCGTCAAATAAAATAACGCTATATGGATGGCGGCGTACCTGCTCGGAAAGCTGTCCACCTTCTTCATATCCCACATATCCTGGAGGAGAACCAATGAGTTTGGATACGCTATGTTTTTCCATATACTCGGACATATCAACACGGATCATCGCATTTTCATCGCCAAATAATGCCTCAGCAAGTGCTTTGGAAAGTTCGGTCTTTCCTACACCAGTTGGTCCTAAGAACATAAAAGAACCAATTGGCCTTTTCGGATCTTTTAACCCAACACGGCCACGTTTGATTGCTTTTGCAACCATCTTTACTGCCTCATCCTGCCCGATTACTCTTTTCTTTAACGTATCCTCAAGACCAAGCAGACGCTGTGATTCGCTCTGGCTGATACGAGTTACCGGAATCTTTGTCCAGGAAGAAACAACCTCTGCTACATCATTCTCTGTAACATTAACACGGCTGACTGCTTTTTTCTGCTCCCAGACTTTTCTTTGTTCTTCGAGTTTTTCCAGTACTGTTTTCTGCTTTGTATTATTCATTTTGGCCTTGCGCAGATTGCCCTCCGCAAGTGCCTCTTCTTTTCGCTTTCCATATTTATCAAACTGTTCTTCTAATGCCCGCATTTCATCAGACATTGTGTATAAGCCGACTCTCTTTTTAGAAGCAGCCTCATCCATAACATCAATCGCTTTATCTGGAAGAAAACGGTCACTGATATATCGTTCTGATAATTCTACGGCTGCCTGAATTGCTCCGGCAGTATAATGAACATGATGATGCTGTTCGTACTTTTCCTTTAAGCCATTAAGAATTGCAACTGCCTCTTCCTTCGTTGGCTCTTCTACGGCAACTGGCTGAAAACGTCTTTCAAAAGCGGCATCTTTTTCAATATATTTTCGATATTCCTCACGAGTTGTCGCACCGATTAACTGAATCTCTCCTCTGGCAAGAAATGGCTTCATAATATTAGAAGCATCAATCGCGCCTTCTGCTCCTCCTGCTCCAATCATCGTGTGAATCTCGTCAACAAATAAAAGAATATCCCCTCTGGAAATCACTTCTTGAAGGAGTTTTTTAATTCTCTCCTCAAATTCTCCTCTGTATTTAGAACCTGCAATCATTCCTGGAAGATCTAATGTCATTACCTTTTTGTCCCAAAGCATTTCTGGCACTTCTCCACGCACGATCCACTGTGCAAGCCCCTCTACGATTGCTGTTTTTCCGACTCCCGGCTCACCGACAAGACAGGGACTATTCTTTGTACGGCGGCTTAAAATCTGAATCATTCGCTCAATTTCCTGGCTTCTTCCAACAATCGGATCTAACTTCCCTTCTTTTACCCTCTCTGTCAGATCCACACAATATGCTGCGACCATAGAATTCTTTTTTTTCGCCTTCTTTGGTGCAGTAAGTGACTGGAATTCTTTCTGTGCTCTCGTTGAATCTACCCCTGTCGCAACTAAAACATCTACATAAATTTTCTTTAGATTAATATTCATGCCTTTCATCAAACGAAGCGCAATACAATCTTTTTCTTTGATGATCGCAAGTAAAATATGTTCTGTCCCTATCTGCTGTGCATGCATGCGAATTGCTTCTTCTTCGCTTGTCAAAAGAACATGTTCTGCTTTAGGACTGTATCCGAGAAACGTCTGATTCGCATTATCTCCTAATGCTGCTGATTCTCCCAATACTGCCTCTAAAAAATTCTCATAGTTAAGACCATTCTCATAAAGTACTCGTCCAGAAAGAGAATCTGGCTGTGCTAAAAGTCCCAGAATAAGATGTTCGGTTCCTATATATTTCTGGTGGCATGAAGCTGCATCTTGCGCTGCTTTCTCCAATGCCTGGGAAGCATAGTTATTATATTCTGTTCTCATTCCTATCCTCGCTTTCTATTCTTCCTCTTCTATCATAAGAAATGTGTCATACATTTCCTCTACTAACTGTTTCATCTCATCTTTTGTAATCTCTTTGCAGATTGCCTGTGCTACAATCATCTGCATGTATCCATTCACCTTCATCATCTCTTCTGATTTGTCACTAATCTGTACAGAAATGACTGCTCCCTTTCTTCGATCAAGCTTCAGATAGCCTTCTTGGCGCAGCATGGCGTATGCCTTATTCACCGTATGCATATTCACACCAAGTTCTCCTGCTAAGCCACGCACAGAAGGAAGGGAATCCCCCTCATGGAGCTGTTCCTGCGCGATCTGCATGACAATCTGATTGCGAAGCTGTATGTAGATTGCCTCCGGGCTGTTAAAATCAAGTTTTATTCTCATATTTATCATCCCATTCTTTTAAGATATCTTCTGTGTTATATAGACTATATCATATAGCGCAAAAAATCAAGTCCATAAACAAAAAAACGTACAAAATGTATCCTTATCTGACAGTAAAATACATCTTATACGTTTTCTCTCTTTTGATTTTTTAAACATGCTTTAAAATGTATAAAAAAATACTCTAGAGCGTGTTTGAAAAATGCTTTCTGCAAGATGTGCGTTACAATTTGTGGGA
>OIDM01000577.1_pt1 | contig 12140 bp, 11 predicted proteins | sample 1581531 | NCBI WGS metagenome assembly OIDM01 (sample SAMEA3882549, study PRJEB24775) | human gut metagenome | biome: human-associated habitat; feature: intestine environment; material: feces | place: Netherlands | collected 2009/2010
CGCTTTGATTACCGATCATCTCCGCCAGCCGGTAAATATCTGATGTAAAGGAACAGATCAGGCGGACCCCTGCGATATCATTGATATACTTTACCATATTCTCGATTGATATCTCGTAGCCGTATCTGCGTAACTTCTTTACAATACTTTCCGGTGTCTTGATCCTAGTCTTAATATGTTCAATCGGGTTGTATTTATGCACATGTTGGAATTCATCGTTCAGTATCTCCAGCTTTGTCCCCACTTCTTTTAACGCTGAATTATACAGGAACATGATCGTCTTCCAACTGTCGACATCCTCATAGTTCTTCATCGTATTTTCCATATAAATGTTCTCTCTCCTCTCTTCGCGAAGAGTTAAACCAGCACTGTTAATATTATACCATAAGCTGTACTAATATGTCATATTTTTCACATTTATTTAAGAAAGATTATACATTTATAAACTACAAAAGAAGCCGTCATCCGACAGCTTCTCTCTATATCTTTTATAATTTCTACTTTTAGAATTCAATTCCTTCTCTTGCCATTACCTTACGGTCATATGGGTGCTTCACCTTCATCATCATCGTTGCATAATCTGCAAGATCCAACATATCCTGCGATACTTCATGCCCTGTTAAGATAACCTCCAGTCCACGCGGTTTATGCTCCAGAAAACTTTTGATCTTCTCCTCACTTAAGACATTCAGATGGATCGCACATAATGCTTCATCCAGCACCAGTACATCAAAATTCGTACAGAACTTCACGATCTCATCCAGTGCTTTGTTGTTATAATGACGCAGCTCTGCTTTCTCATCCCCGTTCATCCGGCTTACGAATTTCACCTGATCACGCCCCGGAAGACAGGTGATCCCCGGTACTGCTTCCAGAATCTTTCTTTCATTCGATGAATTGTCCTTCAGGAACTGGAAGAAGAGCACCTGAAGTCCATATCCGGCGGCTCTGACTGCCTGGCCGACTGCTGCTGTTGTCTTTCCTTTGCCATCTCCGTAATACATATGAATTCTTCCTGTGCCCATCATAACATTCTACCTGCTTTCTCCTAAAAATCTATGTAAAAATTGAACTCATTTTTATTCTATTGGACATTATAATCGTTTAAGCCTGAAATGTAAATGCCTGGAAATCTACTAGCCGCAGTTTTCCAGGCACTCTTTACATTATATTATGAAGTTTTATTTTATCCTGTCATTTTTCGTACATGTTTTTTACACACGATAATTTAAATATAACACTTTAAAATTCCAGCTTCATATCTCCCATCTTGATCCAGTCTTTCTTTCTCATGAATTCTGAAACACCAAGTGTCACAACTGCCGGAAGCACAATCTGGATCAGCAAGATCTTGATCAGCACCATTTGTGCAGACTCTGTCTGGATCATCGTCTGCCATGTCATGATCTGTCCCACTAATCCTGCCGGTCGCATTGTTCGTCATATGGAGTACCATTGTTCCCACCGGTCCGAGGATTGCACTCGATATAATCGCCGGAAGCCAGATTACCGGCTTCTTCACAATATTCGGAACCTGCAGCATCGAAGTTCCGATTCCCTGTGCCAAAAGTCCTCCGACTTTATTTTCACGGTAACTTGCCACGGCAAATCCTACCATATTACAGCAGCATCCAACCGTTGCCGCACCTGCTGCCAGACCGGACAGATTCAGGATTACACCAAGTGCTGCTGAACTGATCGGCAGTGTCAGTATCATTCCCATCAGTACAGATACGATAATTCCCATCAGGAACGGTTGCTGTTCTGTTCCCCAGTTGATCAGTGAACCAAGCCAGCTCATGAATCCCGAGATCGGTGGTCCGATCAGGAATCCTACCAGACATCCACTTCCAATCGTCACAACCGGAGTCACCAGGATATCTACCTTCGTCTTTCCGGATACCATATGACCGAAGAAAATACCTACATATGCGGCAATAAATGCCCCCAGCGGTTCTCCCGGTCCGGCAAATACCATGGCTCCGTCTACGAATACCTTTCCTGCCAGAATACTGCTTGCAAATGCCCCTGCCATTCCGGCGGTTGCTGCCGATACGACTACCAACGGTGCTTCTTTGAACTTATAGGCTACTGCCACACCGATACCCGCTCCGGTAAGGGATGCTGCAAGTTTCCCTGCGATAAAGATCATCTCTCCAATATTTCCACCCATAAATGTTCCAATCTGCTGGATGATCGTGCCGATGATCAGTGTTGCGAACAGACCGTGCGCCATAGCACTTAAGCCTTCGATAAATATGCGGTCTAATGCTTTCTTTACTTTTTCCATCTTTCTCTCTCCTGTATCTCATTTCCTGTTATATTGACTTTGATGTTTATTACATATGTCTTGTCACTTGTCAAGAGTGTACCATACACATACTGCAAAGGCAACCATTTTTTTCGTGTCAATTTCCCGCCTTTACTTTACTTTTGATTCCTTGTATACTTGGAATATCGAATTGTAATATTTTTCAGATTATCCGGTCTGAAAATCCAAATATATACACGAACAGGAGGTTTTGCTATGTTCCGTTTATGGGGAAAAGAATTTAAAGACAATCATATGCTGCGTGACACCGTGATCTGCGATGATACGGACGACACCAGAACACACAAGATTTTTAATGCGCTGGATTCGATCTGTTATGAGTTCGATCTCAGCAAGCCAATCTGGCTGGATCATAATATTGATGAATTCAAGCGACACGATAAGACAAGATTCTATCAGGATAACTTTGTAGATTCGATTGATTTCGATTATCTGGAGATTCATATTATTGAGGAATAAAAAAATATAAAACAGAAAACACGCGATATACCATCCGGTCTATGATACTCCCAAACACTTTGTGGAGCGTCATAAGATTCCGATTGTATATCGCGCATTTTCTGTTTTTCAATTTTTACTCATTCCGGATCGCCGCCAGCGGACTTAACTTCATCGCCCGCTTCGCCGGGAAATAACCCGCAAGCACGCCGACCAGCACCGCAAATGCCATCGACAACAGTACAAGCCACCACGGGATATACGAGATACTACTGTCTGTGCCTGTAGACAATACCCCACTGCTTCCCACTACAACATTGATGACCGCCGACATCACAAAGCTTAGAATATTTCCGGCAATGCCGCCCAAAAGTCCGATAAAAGCTGCTTCTAACAGGAACATTTCGCGGATATTCCTAAGGCTGCATCCCAGTACCTTCATTACACCGATTTCTTTCGTCCGTTCATAGATCGACATCATCATCGTGTTGGCAATTCCAATCGCCGCTACCAATAATGAGACAGCTCCGATTCCACCAAGTACTGCCTGCACGACTGCAAACTGGCTCTTCATACTGTCCAGATATTCCGCATTGGTCTCAACATTATATCCCATATTACGGATCACATCAGCCACTTCATTCACATGGTCCATATCATCTGCCTTCACCTTCAGCGATGTGTAATAGAATTCTTTCAACGGTTTTCCTGCTTTGGTCTGTGGCTGTCCCGGAATCACTCTTCCCGCATATTCTTTCCGAAGAATCTGCTTTAATGTCTCCAGATCACAATATACACTGTCATAGTTTGCAGAATAATCATCCAGACCGCCGCTTACAATACCGCTTGCCCTTACCACATACTTCTGCACGTTCTTTGGCTGTCCGGAGTCCGACTGTCCATCGCTTCCAGAACTATCGGTACTTTCTCCGAAAGCCGCGCTGTTATCCGTATCATAATTTTCTGTATCTGTGATCAAAAACATAGAATCTTTCATCAGATTAATATTCGGAGTTTCTCCGGTATCATAATACCCATTTCCACTTCCTTTTTCATAAAAATCCGTGATCACACCATTTCCAAATACAAGATCCAGTTTTCCTGTCTTTGGAAGCGTTCCTTCGCCAAGATCAATATTCTGCGCTTTTAATCCTTCCTGTGTCATGCCCTGTAACTGGACATTTGCGATATAAGATCCTTTCAGCAGAATTACGGATGTCTCATAAATTGGTGCTGCCAGCTTCACATGGTTCAATTTGCTGATTGTTTCTACAAGCCGGTCATCAATTCTTTTTTCCGACTGCTCATCGGCTCCGGTGCTGTCTGACATCATGCCGTCACCGCCGTCTGTTCCCGTCACAGTGATACTGGTCAGTCCCCCGGACTGCTCAACCTCCTGATAAAGGGATTGCTGCATGCCAAGTCCAAGTGAAATCATAACTACGATAGATGCTGTACCGATCAACACGCCAAGGACCGTCAGAAATGTACGAAGCTTTCTTCTCCGCAGACTATTGATGCTCATCCTCAGAAGATCGTTCCAGTTCATCCAGTAATTCCTCCTCTTCACTTTCTGCCAGTTGTTTCTTTTTGCGTTTCTTTAAGATTACGACTGCTGCCACGGCTGCAATGACCAGAACCACGATCACAACAGGAATCACCGGAAAGCTTTTCTGTGTCTCTTCTTCCGGAACATCTGCTGCCACCGACTCATCATCCATTTTTTCCGTGACTTCCAGTGTCAGATCTTTCGTTGTCTTAGAAATATTGCCGGATTCATCTTCATAACTGAGCGTCATCGTCACTTTCGACGGACCGTCCGACACTTTCTTACCTTCCAGCATTGCATCGATCGAACCCGTAGCACCTGATTCTACATTTCCGATAAATACTTCTGATTTCTTAATATTCTTTCCTTCAAATGTTGCCTTTACATTATAGAGCTTGATTCTTCCCAGATTATACAGACTGCACATTACATTGGCCTCTTCACCGACTGCAATGCTCTGCGGACTGATCTCAAAATCACTGAATTCGAATCTTGCATCCTGTTTGACAGGAATGGAAATACTTGATGAACCCTCTACCTGTGTGGCATTCGGATCTTCGTATTTCATAGAAAGATCCATACTGTATGGTTTCTGTAACAGATCTGCCTTGGCATTCAGTTCGATGCTGATATCGGCTGTTCCGTTTGGAGCAATACTGTCCAGATAGATGGAGCTTGCGCCGGATGACGGTAAGAATGCCGGTGATGTAGACTGCTCGTCACTTCCCTCGGTCGGTGCTGCAAGGTCGAATAACATATTGCTGACTTTCATCTTAGATGTGTTCTTCAGATGGATCGTCAGTTTAAAATTGCTGCCCGCACGTACCTCTGCCGGATCAGTTGAAAATCCGGTAACGATCACACGTGGAACCGATCCATCTCCGGATGCTGCACTTCCATCTGAGCCGCCATCAGAAACGCCTCCGCTGTACACTGCATCACCGTTGCTGTAGCCTCCGGCATCCAGACTCTGATAAGATGCATCATAACCGCTGTCTGCACCTTTGCCATTATTATCTACATTGTTATCTGTATTTTTGTCATCTTTGTTATTTTTATTATCACTCTTCTGCTCCGGCTTTGCCGTAGTATTTACATAGAATTGTTTTTCAGCTTCTTCCTGTCCGTCCGCTGCGATTTTGAACTTTAATGTATAGCGGGATGTCGGAACATCTTCTCTCTGTGTGAAATCAAACGATACGTCTTCAGATTTTCCACTTTCTAATGTTCCTAAGTTCTTCTGATAGCTCTGCATCTCTGTCTTGAACGGCCAGACATCATTGTTATCCCCCAGATCCGGTGTCACCGTTACATTATTCATTCGATTATCCGAATGATTCGTTACGGTAAATGTCCAGGTCTTCTTTTCTCCGGCCTTGTAAGTCGGTACCTTATTGTCCTTCGACTCGATTGTGATTCCGGCAGATGCTGCCTGTACTATCTGTGGGCGCAGCATGGTTGTCATCATGATTACTGCCAGAAAGGCAACAACGATCCTTTTCAAGTAATTATCTCCTGCTTCTTTTTTTATTGCTCTTTGCATGTTTTCCTCCTTCTTTTCTTCCTTTTCTTTTTCTATTTTTATCTGTTTTTATTTTCTGCCAGCCATTGCTCTATTGTTTTATTTTATCGTCTCTTTTTGTCATCTCTTCGCGTTGCTCTGTTTTCCTGTTATCTTCTATCTTCAGGATTTTCCCATCCCGGATATGGAATACACGATCCGCATAAGTTGCCAGATGATCGTCATGTGTTACCATGACCAGTGTCTTCTTCTGCTCTCTGACTACCCGCTGCATCAGTTCCATCACTTCTTCTGAGGTATGCGAGTCCAGATTTCCGGTTGGCTCATCGGCAAATATAATATCCGGATCGACCACCAGCGCCCTGGCTACGCCGACTCTCTGCTGCTGTCCTCTCGACATCTGGTTCGGCAGATGCTTCTTATGCTTTCCAAGCTTCACCAGATCTAACATTGCATTGGCCTTTTTCATCCTGACATCTCTTGGAACCCTACGGAAACTTAATGGCAATGCTACATTTTCCACCGCATTCAGTGTTCCCATCAGATGAAATGACTGAAAGATGAATCCGACATGATCCCGCCGGAATGTAACGAGCTGTTCTTCATTTAATTTTTCAATATGTTTTCCGGCAATGCTGACTTCTCCTTTGGTCGGTTTTTCCAGACCCGCCAGCATATTCAGTAATGTCGATTTACCGGAACCGGATGTTCCTACGATCGCACAGAATTCACCTTCATATATCTCAAAATTCACACCATCCAGTGCCCGCACAATTTCGTCACCGACACGGTACAGCTTGTATAGATTCTTTACTTCAATTACCTTTTTCATAATCCTCCCCTCTGTCTTTTTCAGACTTTTTACAGTATAAATTTACATTACTATAAAAATATAAAGACTTCTTCCATGAAATTATGAAGATTTTATGAAGATTAACCATCCGTCAGATAACACTTCTTTTTTATCTATTCTTCTTTTATCGTGCCGTATCGCATTTTGTACAATTTTCCCTTATATTCTTCGTGCATAATTTTTCAAAAGTGGTATAATTGGTAGGACAATTTCTACTAAAGATACGTGGACACACTTTTTGTCCACCAGAATATTGGGAGGAAAAAATGAAATTTGTAAAACAATTCATGATTATTCTGGCGATATCTTTCGTCGGAGAAGCATTGCACTCTTTACTGCCGCTCCCGGTTCCTGCCAGCATCTATGGTCTTGTCCTAATGCTGATCGGATTACAAACCGGCATACTTCCGCTCAGTGCGGTGAATGAAGCCGGCGGATTTCTGATTGAGATTATGCCGATGCTGTTCATTCCTGCAGGAGTCGGGCTTATGGTTTCCTGGGGCGCATTGAAACCCGTGATTCTTCCGATCAGTATTATCATCGTCGTTACAACAATTCTCGTCATGGGCGTCAGCGGACGGATAGCACAGTTTATACTAAAAAGAGAGGATAAGAAACATGAGTAAAATATTACAGGATTCCACATTTTTCTGTCTGGCGATCAGCCTGATCGGATATGAGATTGGTATCATTCTCAGACAAAAAACGAAACTTGCGCTTTGTAATCCACTGCTGATCTCCATTGTATTTGTTATTATTATTTTGAAAGTTACCAATATTAAATATGAAGTGTATGAGGACGGCTCGCAGTTACTCAGCTATCTGCTGACACCTTCTACGGTCTGCCTTGCAATTCCTCTGTATCAGCAGATGGGACTGCTAAAGAAGAACATGAAAGCAATTCTTGCCGGAATTCTCTCCGGAGTCTTCACAAGTCTTGCCGGCGTGTGGGTCTTCTCAACATTATTTCATCTGGATAAGCAGATCTATGCAACGTTACTTCCGAAGTCGATTACAACAGCAATCGGAATGGGTATTTCGGAAGAGCTTGGCGGAATCGTTACCATTACAGTAGCCGCCATCATTATCACCGGTATCATCGGAAATATGTTTGGTGATGTAATCTGCAGACTGTGCGGAATCAGACATCCTATCGCAACGGGACTTGCGATCGGTACCGCAACGCATGCCATGGGAACTGCAAAAGCTATGGAAATCGGTGAGATCGAAGGTGCCATGAGCAGTCTTTCTATTGCGGTTGCCGGACTTATAACGGTTGTCGGATCAACTATTTTCTATCAATTATATTAAAAATATGAATCAGACATATGGAGGTAAATGATTATGGAAAAAACAATTATCTGCATCGGACGTGAATATGGAAGCGGTGGACATGCCATCGGAAAGATTCTGGCAAAACGCACCGGATATGAATTCTATGACAAAGACCGTTTCATCGCAATCGCAAAGGAACGCGGCTTCGAAGGTGAAGTCGAAGAATATCTGGAAGAGCAGCCGATGAACAGCTTACTGTATTCTATCGCTCTTAACTACTCCAGACCGAAGAAAAAACCTTTCCCTTTTGAATTGGTAGAAGAACTGGCTGCCGAAAAGCCCTGCATCATTATCGGACGTTGCGCCGGTTATCTGACACACGGACAGGACAATGCATTCAGCGTATTCGTTCATGCGGATATGGAGAAACGTATCGCAACCGTTATGGCACACGATCATATCAATTCTCGATTAAAGGCCAAACGCAAGATTGAAGAGATTGACGAGAAGCGCAGTGCTTTCCGTAAAGAATTCACAGGGCAAGAGTGGGGACAGTCAAAATATTATAATCTGTCTGTTGATACCACACATCTGACTTTTGATCAGGCTGCGGATCTGATTCTTTATTATAAGAAACTTGCGGAAGAATCACATGAATAGACACGAATCTGCAAATCTAACTTTATAAATTTCTTTATGAATCAGACTTTCTGTGCTAAAATTTTTGTGACAAGAATTTTGGCACAGAATTTTTATACCCAATATACAAGAAAAGCTGCCAGTGGTAGGTTTTCTGTATTACCATTTATCATAAAGATACGGATTTGACATAAGGAGGATTTGACATGATCAAGGTCATTGGTCTTAATATCAAAGTATTAAAAAAAGAGCCTTTCTCCGGCTCTCATCAGGGGATGCGCTTCTTCATGCGTGCAGAAGATGATACACTGCATGTATGGGTATATCCGGAACCGTGGTGTTTCGAGAAGACTTCCGATGATATGAAGACAGCAAAAGATTTTCCATTTACCCAGGAGGGATTGGATGATTCAATGGAATGGATCAGCCAGGAATTCGAAAATCGGAAGGATTACTGGATGCAGATGGAGAAGGATAAGATGAAGATGATATTGCAGGGGCGCGGGGATTCGTAGATGGGACGCCGCTGCGGCTGGGATCTTATGAATCCCGCCATAAATACTTAAGCTCGCTACGCTCGCGTAAGATTTCTTTTTATATTTGTTTTACCTTTGCGAATATGTATTTCAGGTATTTGTGTTCTTCATTCGGATCGATGACGTTTACAATACTCAGGCTGTAGATGTCGGAATCGAATTGTTTTGATTCTTTTTTCATAAGGTCTTTGATTTCCCGGTATGTATCTCTGATATCGCCGTCACTCTCCCGGCAGACTGCTGCCAGATATTCACCTGGTTCCATTTCCACGATATCTTCTTTATTCCTGCATCCTTCTTCTGTAAAACTAAATACATTTTTATAGGTATAATTTTCTCTCAGAAATTGTTCTTTATCGATAGAAGCACCCATCGGAAATGCCTGAATACCTGGATTATCACAACGTTTCAGATGTCTGCGGATATCTTTTTCAATCTCGCCGGATGAGGTTGCCGGCTTTGATATTACTTCGGTAAATATAAAATACCACGAAACCCCAATCTCACGAATTACCGGATGTCCCTGATCTGCAATACGGATCTGATCCAGAATCTGTCTGGTTCCTGCAATGGTGCGAATCTTACGGTCCAGTTCCTGCCGCATAAGAAGCAGTTTGTCATACTGCTGTTCTACAAATTCATCGAATCTTATCTCTTCTCCGCCAAGCAGATATTCTTTGATATCTCCAACCGAACAATCCAGCCCCCGGAATGTCCGTATAAAATAATATGAACTGATCTGTGCATAACTATAGTAACGATAGCCATTGACCGGGTTCTTCTTCGGCACAAGAATTCCCTGTCGTTCATAATACCGTAAGGTATCTCTAGTGGTCTGGCACATCTTTGCAAATTCGCCTGCGGTGATACAATATTCGCCTTTTGCCTGCATAGCTTTCACTTCTTTCTTCTCTTAACTTTCTGCAATCAGCAATACTTTCTTTTATAAATCAATTTCTTTCTTGTTCTCTTGACATGGGGGTTACACCCAGTTTTATTCTATCACAGGATTTGCGGTATGACACTGCATTTTCCGCAACTCACTGAACTTAATCACTATTTAGTATTTTTTGAATTTTAGACGAAACGCAAATACCGTTAAAATTTCGGAAATACAGCATACACAATGGAGGTCTCTCATGAATATTTTAAAGAAAATATACTGCCGCATTTTTCAGACTTGTTTTCGTATCGCACTCCCTGTTCTTCCTTACAGAGAACCGGAACTGATCGACGGATTCAAACACGTCCCGGAAGTCCTGAAAAAACCTTTGGAAAAACAGCTTTTAAAATCTGAAATTTCATGTACAATATATAAAGATACAGTTGCAAATCCGACTTCTGCCAATATAGAAGAAGCCAAAGATCTTTATCTGGCACACGGATGTCAGGCTCTTCTGGCTTTCGGTGGCGGCTCTTCCATGGACTGTGCCAAAGCAGTCGGTGCAAGACTTGCCCGCCCGAACAAACCGCTGGCCAAGATGGAAGGTATCTTAAAGATCTGGCATAAGCTTCCACTTCTGATCGCAGTTCCGACAACTGCCGGAACCGGAAGTGAAACCACGCTTGCAGCTGTCATCACTGATGCAGATACACATCACAAATATGCAATTAACGATTTTAATCTGATTCCGGATTATGCGGTTCTGGAGCCGTCCGTTACGTATGGACTTCCGCCGCAGCTTACGGCAACTACGGGAATGGATGCGCTGACACATGCGATCGAGGCTTATATTGGTCGTTCAACTACGAAGCAGACCCGCGCCGCATCGATCGAAGCGATCCAGCTGATCTTCGATAACCTACAGACTGCATATAAAAATGGAAATGATAAAACTGCAAGACGTAACATGCTCCGCGCCTCTTATCTCGCCGGAACGGCATTTACCAAGAGTTATGTCGGATATGTACACGCTGTAGCTCACAGTCTCGGCGGATGCTACGGTATCCCGCACGGACTTGCCAATTCCGTACTCCTTCCGATCGTACTGAAAGCGTATGGAACTGCTGCACATAAGAAACTGGCCAGACTTGCACGGATCACCGGCATTTCTGATTCGAAACTTGATGCAGTTGCAGCCGAAGAATTCATCAACCACATCCGCAGCATGAACATTTCCATGAATATCCCGGAGACCCTGGACGGTATCCGTAATGAAGATATTCCAAAGCTTGCCTGTTATGCGGACAAAGAAGCCAACCCGCTCTACCCGGTACCTGCGTTATGGGGCCCTGAGAAACTGGAACAGATGTATCATCTTGTACAGGAGGTAAGTGAACATGACAGAAACAGAAATTCAGAACATCCTGGAAAAGCAGCATAAATTTTTCCAGACAGGCCAGACACTGCCTGTAAATTATCGTATAGAACAACTCAAAAAATTAAAAGATTCCATCATCCGGCATGAACCAGATCTGAACCTTGCCTTAAAAGCCGACCTCGGAAAAAGCGAGACTGAAAGCTATATGTGTGAGGTAGGACTCACTCTTTCAGAACTTAGCTGGATGTTGAAGCACATCAAGAAACTGACGAAGGAGAAATGGGTTCCGACGCCATTGGCACAGTTTGCCGCCAAAAGCTTCCGCTCGCCTTCGCCTTACGGAACAGTTCTTATCATGAGTCCTTGGAACTACCCGGTTCTTCTGACACTGGAACCACTGATTGACGCACTGGCAGCCGGCAATACCGCTGTTGTTAAACCAAGCGCCTATGCACCAGCCACCAGCCGTGTCATGCAGGAGATCATCGAAGAATGCTTCTCCGAAGAATATGTTTCTGTCATAACCGGCGGACGTGCGGAAAATCAGGCTCTTTTGAACCAGCGTTTTGATAAGATCTTCTTCACCGGCGGAAAGACGGTCGGGCGCGAAGTCTTAAGACATGCAGCCGAATACCTAACACCGGTCACACTGGAGCTTGGTGGCAAAAGCCCATGTATCGTGGATTCCACAGCCAAGATTCCACTTGCCGCAAGACGTATCGTTTTTGGAAAATA